>Ga0181520_10006830_pt1 | contig 17166 bp, 19 predicted proteins | sample PEATcosm2014_Bin_29_FD_132451 | JGI IMG/M metagenome (GOLD analysis project Ga0181520, IMG submission 132451) | Peatland microbial communities from MTU Mesocosm Facility, Houghton, MI, USA - PEATcosm2014_Bin02_30_metaG | ecosystem: Environmental > Terrestrial > Soil > Wetlands > Peat | place... | reverse complement strand
CAGCCTAACTCTGTTCGAGAAAACGCCCATTTTACAGGCACTTCAAGAGATGGGCTGCGATAACGACTTAAGCGATATCTGCAACCAATTGAATCTGTTCGACTTGTAGCCGGACAACAGTGACAGGGCTTTTTGGCGCAGTAACGTGATCGGTGACTCGGCTCATAAATCGAGGTGAATGTCGTATCGGAACCGGCCTAACTCGAAAAGGGAAGCAAGTCACTCAGAGCAGAGCTGGACCATGTTGAATCCCCATCGCATTCCGATTTTGAGGTTGAGGTATACCGCAACCAGGAGGAATGCAGGATGCGTCCCTTTATGAGGAATCCGGTTCTCGCGGAGCTCGATCCATGGGCGAGGCTGGCGCGACCTTCAAAGACAAGACCAAGTCCGCCGCTCGAATCCAACAGGCTTTCCCCACAGATTACGGATGCAGGAAGCCGTGACGCCTGCGACTGGGCTGGCAGAAGGCAATCTTCGGAGCAGAACTCTGGGGAGGGTTATGTCTGAAAACCCAAGTGCAACCCTGCAATCGATCCCGGAAGTGCAGGCGGCAATTATGGCTGGCGAGTCCTTGTTCCTGGCCGGGAGCCGGGAAACGCTAAGCCAGCTTCCGCGCGGCAGTTGGGTTGGCGGATCAATCTGCTACTTCAGAGCCGACGAGGGGAAATCAGGGCCGCAAAGCAGCGTTTACGCCACTGGAATTCCGGAGTTTGCGCTTGGAACCGACGTGGCCGATTATGGCATTCAGGATCTGGCCGAGATTTATGGCGACGCACCGCCCAACGGCTTCACTTTTCTGGTGCTTCCAGCCGAAACCGAGTTGCTGAGAACGTTTGCCAAGGAAGCTCCCGCCTGGACCGGGTTCCTGATTCGCCCCGTTGTGGGCTGGGTATCCGGTGTCCGCGTCGATCGCATCGGCAAGGACTCTCCCGCCGTCTTCAACGGGAGGACAGGAGGCGTCTACGAGGACCGATGCGCCGCTCTTCATGTCTGGCTGCCGCCCAACAAGGTTGCCGACCCGGAGACTGTGAGTCTTCCGGACGATGCGGGCGCGACTGTGATTCCGTTTCCGACGCCATCACCGAACGGTATCGAATCGCCAGGCGGCGCATACCAACGCACGGGCAGGATCTGCCGCGCGGCGAACCCGCTTTCCCAAGTCCTTCCGGGAGTCAGCTACCGATTCGCCGGGCCGGTCGCAAAGGATTTTCCCATTCTTGCCAATAGCCAGAAGCCCTTGGACCGGAAGCTCGCACTCGCCAGCAACTGCATTCTCAACTACCTTTACGGTTTTCTTGAAGGCCCAACATCCGACCTGGCATGCCCAGTCTCTTCCGGGATCACTGTCCCAGGACGACTCAATCAAACAGTGGTGAGGCTTGTTGTCCGTGACGTCGGCCCCGCTGACTCCAATTTCTGATTCCGTCGGGGCTGCGGAGCAGTCCTCGGCCTTCGCGTGCAATTGCATTCTCAACTTCCTGGTGCGGCTCTATATCCGCGATATCGCGTAATTGGGGCGGTATTCTTTGAATCCAGCAAAAAGGGCCGGCGCGCTCCTCAACGTCGGCCCTTTTTGTCTGCCGACTTCCGAATCGCTCGAACTACCTTTTCACAAACCGCCGGCCGCGCAGTTCGTAGTCTCCGCTCACCACGCGCCGAATGCCCTCGGTGTAAGCCTTGTGTTCTTCAATCAGAATCCGTTCGGCCAAAGAGTGTGCATCTTCGGTTTCTAGCACTTCGATCGCGCGCTGCACCACAATCGCGCCATGGTCAAGGTGCTCATCCACAAAATGGACCGTGCAGCCGGCGATCTTCACTCCGTACTCGAACGCCTGCGCCTGTGCTTCCAGCCCCGGAAAAGCCGGCAGCAAGGAAGGATGAATATTCAGAATTCGATTGGGAAAGGCGGCGATGAACTCCGGCGACAGCAAGCGCATATAACCAGCAAGGCACACCAGTTCCACGCCATAGGCCTTGAGGCAGGCAATCATGTCGGCATCGTGCTCGACTCGTTTGCGCCCTTTGGAAGGGAAAACCTGGTTGGGCAGGCCCAGGTCCCGCGCCTTGGCGATGCCCCCGGCGTCGGGGAGGTTCGAAAGGACGACGGCGATCTCGACCCCGGGGAGTCGGCCCGCGCGAATCGATTCGGCGATGGCGACGAAGTTCGAACCGCGGCCGGAAAGCAGAACCCCCAGGCGGGCTGGCGTCCTTTTTGGCGTCACTTTCAAGAGCATCCCTCAGTGGCTAAAGCCCTGGCCCGTTTTCATAGGCTTTTGGCACGACTGAAGTCATGCCCTGACACAAAGCGTTCTAATCGCCCTACGCGTACTGCACCTTCCGCTCACCCTTGACCACTCGCCCGATCACGAAGAACTTCTCCTCCGCCCGGTCAAGCACCTTCTTGGCACGCGTGAACTTATCCGCAGGGATGGCCGCAATGAGACCTACGCCCATATTGAAGGTGCGCATCATCTCTTCGTCCGAAACCTGGCCCAGGCTGCGCAGGTGCTCAAAAATCGGCAGCACGGGCCACGAGCCCAGCTCGATCTGCGCTCCGGTATTTTTGGGCAGAATGCGGGGCAGGTTTTCGGTGATGCCGCCGCCGGTAATGTGTGCCATGCCGGTGGTTACTCCGGCTGTGACGAGCTTTTGAATGACAGAGAGATAACTGCGGTGCGTCTTCATCAGCGCAGCGCCGGCTTTCTCCTTGATTTCGGTCACGTATTGGGTGGGCGTGTAGCCGGCCACTTCGAAAAAGAGCTTTCGCGCCAGGGAATAGCCGTTGGTGTGCAGCCCGGTCGAGGGCAGCCCGATGAGCACATCGCCCACCTTGATGCCGGCGCCGGTGACCATCTTCTCGCGGTCCACCGCTCCGACGATAAATCCCGCCAGGTCGTACTCGCCGTCTGTGTAGAAGCCCGGCATCTGTGCCGTTTCTCCACCGATCAGAGCGCAGCCGTTGGCCTTGCAGGCCTCTGCCAGCCCGGTGATCACGCTCTCGGTCACTTCCGGATCGAGCTTGCCGCTGGCCAGGTAGTCCAGGAAGAACAGCGGCGTCGCGCCCTGCACGGCGATGTCGTTCACGCAGTGGTTCACCAGGTCCTGACCCACGGTGTGATGCATTCCCAGCTCGAAAGCGACCTTGAGCTTGGTGCCTACCCCGTCTGCCGAACTGACCAGGATCGGCGTCTTCCAGCGCTGCAAGTCCAGCCGGAACAACGCGCCGAAGCCACCAATGCCCCCCAGAACGTTGCGGTTGAAGGTCTTCTGTGCAAGGAACTTGATACGCTCCTTGGCACGGTCGCCACTGCTGATGTCAACGCCGGCGTCGGCGTAGGTCACGGATTTTGGCTTGGTTTCGTCAGGCACGGTAGGAGCTTTCTGCGGATGGAATGATGGAGCGCCATGGATGGCCGGAAACATCGATTCTAGCAGGAATGGCGTGATTCGGCTGTGCATTCCCGGCACCTGGCCGCGGCGGATTTGAATGAGATTGAATAAAAAATGACAAGCCGGCTTGACATCGGGCCGAAGCAGATCTACTCTGAATTGGAAAGCTGGCTTTACATGACGCACGCAATTACCAATCGAGTGAAGGAACTCCGCGCCGCGCAGGGCTGGACGCAGGAACAACTAGCCGCCGCCGCGGGCGTTTCCCGGCAGAGCATCAACTCCATTGAGCGAAATCGCTATGTTCCTAGCCTGGAACTGGCCCTGGTCTTCGCCCGCCTCTTCAGCTGTCCCACCGACAACATCTTTCAATTGGAGCAAGAGAAATGACCCACCCGGTTCTGAGCAGAATCCCAATCCTGGGCAAATTCGTGGATGAACGGTATCTGGAACACCGACGCCGCTCGAGCAGCATCGCCGGATTCGCAACCCTTTTGTTTGCCGGCGCCCTGTTTGAATACCGTCTTTTCGTTACCCACCTCGTAAGTTGGGATCTTCTTGCCGTGATCCTCACCTTTGGCGTGGTGAAAATGACGCTTTTCTTCTGGTATCGATTCAACGACTAACCAAACACCCGAAAGGAGAACTCGATCATGTGCGTACCTGTTCAACAACTCGACCCCAAGGTTCGGTTCTGGATGATCCTTGGCAACATTGCCCTGGTGACGGGGCTCTTGATGTGGAATTTCCGCTCAGAAATGCCGATCAACAAGAATTGGCTCGACGCAGTCTGTGGCCTGCTGATGGGGTTTTCGATTGGAGTGAATCTGCTGAATCTCTCCAAGCGGCGTTGCGCCTGAATCGCAGACTTTCGGGCCTGTGAAGAACCTCCGCGGGCGGATAGTTCACAGCAGGCTCTAAAGGAACTTCGCCTGTTCCTCGGCCGTGGGAATCGGGCAGTTCTGCAGTCGGCCCCCGAGGCGGTAGCGCAATTTGGCGATCGACCGGTAGGCAAGATCGCGCAACGGCCTAGGAATCGAACCAAGCATGATGGCGACCGCCGGCCAGGCTCCTGGCAGTTCCTTGAGGATGGCCAGCACCGCTTCCGAGCGAACCAGCAGTTTCTCGCCAGAGCCGCCAGCGTTGCGCACCGCAAGCAGCGTGCTTGGACCGAATTGCGGGTCTTGGAGTTTGAACCCATGACGAGACATCAAAGCACCAACTAATGCCGACTCCGATGGCGCAAAGCGCAGCCGGTCCATGCGGTCGCGAACGAGGAACCAGCGTACGGAAGCGTTGCAGAAGCCGCAACGCCCGTCGAAGACGACAAATAGCCGGTCGCCAATCTCATCGTGTGCACTCACACTCACTGAGATGTCGGCTGCGAACAGCTTGACTCAGCAACATGGGTGAAGCAGCGCGCTGCCTCTATACTGGACCCACGATGAGTCCCCAGACGACAGTCCCTGCTCACACCCGGTCTCAAGCCCTTCAGCAACGCGCCGAGCGCTACTTTCCCGGTGGCGTCAACTCGCCCGTGCGCGCATTTCGCGCAGTGGGCGGTGCGCCGCCGTTCGTCGAGAGCGCCCAGGGTGCGTGGCTCACCGACGCCGACGGGAACCGGTACATCGACTACTTCGGCTCGTGGGGGCCGATGATCCTCGGCCACGCCTTTCCGCCGGTCGTAGAGGCCATTCAGCGCGCGGCCGCCAACTCCGCCAGCTTTGGCGCTTCCACCGCTGTCGAGGCCGACCTGGCCGAGCGCATCGCCGCTTGCGTTCCGGCCATCGAGAAGATGCGCTTTGTCAGCTCCGGCACCGAGGCCACCATGTCGGCAATTCGTCTGGCGCGCGCCGCCACCAACCGCAAAATCATCGTCAAATTCGAAGGCTGTTATCACGGGCACGCCGATGGCCTGCTGGTGAAGGCTGGATCGGGCGTGGCCACGCTCGGAATTCCCGGATCCGCCGGCGTGCCGGAAGAGATCGCCGGCCTCACGCTCGCCCTGCCATATAACGATCTGGCGGCCGTCGAAGCTGCTTTCGCGGCCTACTCGGGCGCCATCGCGGCTGTCATCATCGAGCCGGTGGTGGGAAACGCGGGCTGTATCGCGCCTGCCCCCGGTTATCTGGCAGGCCTGCGCGACCTCACCTCCCGCGAGGGAGCGCTGTTCATTGTGGATGAAGTGATGACGGGCTTTCGCGTGGCCCTTGGTGGAGCTCTCCAGCTCTACGGCATCGATGCCGATTTGGTGACTCTGGGCAAGATCGTCGGCGGAGGGCTTCCAGTGGGTGTCTTCGGCGGGAAACGGCGTTTCATGGACCTTCTTGCGCCTCTCGGGCCTGTCTATCAGGCCGGCACTCTCAGCGGCAATCCGCTGGCCATGGCCGCCGGAATCGCTACACTCTCGTACCTGCAGGCGAACGCCGCCACAATCTATCCCCAGCTTGAGGCCACGGCAAAGGCGGTTGCCGAGGGCGTTGCCACCGAGGCCTCCAAGGCTGGCGTGCCGTTGACCCTGAATCGCGTCGGCGCCATGTGGACCTGGTTTTTCACTCCTGGCCCAGTAACGGACTATTCGCAGGCTGCACAGAGCGACACTGCTGCCTTTGGGCGATTCCACCGAGCCATGCTGGAAGCCGGCGTGTGGCTACCGCCGTCGCAATTTGAGGCCGCATTCCTCAGCACTGCGCACGGAGAAGCAGAGATCGCCGCAACTCTCACGGCTGCGCGCGCCGCGTTTCAGGCCGTCGTGGAGGGATAGCTCGGCGTGCTCAGTGGCTGACCGCGCTTCTATTGTGTCGAACGCAGTCGAGCTTCGAGCCAATCGATTGCCTCCTCTTCGCGGCAAATCTGGGTTGAAAGCCGGGCGGTTTTCAGCGGCAGAGAATCCGGAAGGGCTGACGCAATTTCTTGCAGCCGGATGCGATCTTTCTCCGTAGTGACGAGCGCGACAGCCCCGGCCTTTTGGCCGGCTTCGGCAAGGCTTTTCAAGTTGGCTGCGCTGAAGCGGTGGTGGTCGGGAAAGACGAAGCGCTCGGCGATGTGCATTCCGGCAACTTCAAGACCGCGAAAGAATTGCTCAGGGCGGGCGATGCCGCAGAAGGCAATCGCGGGCCCATCGACCTCTGGGACTTCCATGGAGCGCTCTATCCGCCAAATCGGGCCTTTCCATCTCCAGCGCAGCAACTCTCTTTCCAACTGCGGCTCGTCGGCCGAAATGGCGATGACTGTTGCTCGTCGAGCTGCCTCGAGTGGTTCCCGCAGATTCCCTGCGGGAAGCAGGCTGTCTGACCAATCCCGCGAATCCAGAAGCAAAATGTCGATATCGCGATGAAGCTGGCGATGCTGGAAGCCGTCGTCGAGCAGATGCACCCTCGGCCCACCCGACTCGGCTTGACCGGCTTCGGCAAGCAGGCCTGCCTGATAGCGTCGACTGGCAACATACACTGGAACGTCCGCATCGAGCGCAATCAGCATGGGCTCGTCTCCGAATTCCTCTGATGTTCCGTCGGTCCGTACGCGCGCCGGCAGCCGGCTCTGCCGGCCATACCCACGGGAGAGCACGTCAACCTGAATCCCTCGCTTTGCAAGCGCCTTGGCTAAAGCGATAGCCAGCGGCGTTTTGCCGGCCCCGCCCGTGGAGAGATTTCCAATGCTGACGACCGGCCAGCGTAGGCGCTGAACCGGCTCCCAACCGCGCTCAAGGCGCTGATTCCGCAAGGCCACAGCGAGCCGGTAGGCAGGAACGAGAGGAAAGAGCAATTGCCTCCATCCAAATGATCGAGTTGATGGCATTACTTCTCCTCTTGGTCGTCCGTCGCGCGAACAACCGCTCCCGACTCGCTGATTCCAATGCTCGCATCAGGGGACTTTGCAGCCCTTTCCAGCGCTCCCAGCAGTTCATCCTGAAAGCTGATTCGCGGTCCCGGCAGGTTTTTAGTTCCCGCTTCTTCCTGTTTGCCGCATTCCACTTCTCTCCCGGGCATCGCTTCGCTTGGTTCTGGAATGGCGAAGAAAGGCGAAGACCTCGGCAGCAATGTTCTCAAAGCCTCGACGCAGCGCCCTGTGGCTCCGGCCTGCTGGTTGAAAACCAGCTTTGCTCGCTCCCCCATCTCTTCCGCGGCGCGCCGGTCTCGCAGCAGGACCATCAAGGCCCTGGCGAAGTTCGTCGAATCGGCAATCAGAACCGCTTCGTGCGCAAGCAGATCGTCGGTGATGGCGCGAAAGTTGGCGTAATGGGGACCCATGACGATGGGAACGCCGAACTGGGCCGGTTCCAGCGGATTGTGTCCTCCGGCGGGAACCAGGCTTCCGCCAACAAACGCCACGGAGGCCAGCGAATACACCGAGGCCAATTCGCCAATGGTATCGAGCAGCACAATCTCTCCTGCCCGCACCGGTTTGCGCATTCTGGACGTCACGGCGCGCCAGTCGGAGCGTTTGACCCAGTGGATTCCGGACTTTTCAAGGAGGGAAACTACCCCAGCAAAACGCTCGGGATGGCGTGGCGCAAGCACCATGGCGAGTTTCGAGTTTTCTTCAAGCAGGTGCGGCCAAGCTTCGACGAGCGCGGCTTCTTCGCCCTCCAGGGTGCTGCCTGCCACCACAAACGAGAGTCCGGGAGCCAAGGCCTTCAACTGGGTCGTCGCTTCAGCTTCCCAGGCGGCGCGAACGTCGAACTTCAGGTTCCCGGCCACCGACACTCTTCCTGGTAGACAACCCAACGCCTTCAGCCTCTCGGCGTCGGTTTCGCTCTGTGCCAGCACCACAGACAGTCTGGACAGCAGCGGCTCAAAGAAGGCCCGCACCAGTTTGTAGCGCGGCCACGACCGGTCGGAGATGCGGGCATTGACGACGGCGACCGGGATTCCACGGCGAAAGCAACTGCTCAGCAGGTTGGGCCAGAACTCGGTTTCGGCCAGGATGAACAGGCAGGGGTCGAGGGCGGTCAGGTAGGCGCGCACGGCCCACGGGAGATCGAGCGGGCAATAGAAGACCCGGTTGGCGCCGAACCGCTCGCGGGCCAGTGCCTGGCCGGTGCGGGTGGTGGTGGAGACAGCGATGAAGTAGTCCGGCAATGCGGCATCGAGGGTCTTTATCAGACGACTGACGGCCAGCACCTCGCCCACAGAAACCGCGTGAACCCAGATGAGGGGCCGGTCTTTCTTGAACTCAGCGCCCCACGCGCGCCGCCCCCAGCCCAGCCGATCCAGCAGCCCTTCGCGGTACTTCTTGGTGGTAGCCATCTTCCATAGCCACCACGGCGCTCCCACCACCAACACTGCCAGCAGGGCGAGATTATAGAAAAAAAGAATCATGCGTGACGGAATTCGCCATCCCCCGGTCTAACCCTCAAATGATACAGTCGAAGCCGATGAAGGTCCTCAAGTCGTTTCCGCTGTTCGTGGTCTGGCTGGCGTTGCCGGCGTGGGCCACCGACCACACACCGCCCCCGGTGCAGCCGGCAACCACCTTTCCGGCGGTCGAGGTCCACGACAACGAAAAGGTGGCCATCGCGGTGGAACCCTATGACACGCACGGTAAGGAGTCGATCTTTCGCGTCGACTATATGGCCCACGGCGTCATTCCGGTGCGGCTGATCGTGACCAATAACAGCAGCCGGCCCATCTCGCTGCGCGACGCGCGGATTCTGTTTCTCACCGCCGCGGGAGACAAGATTCAGGCGGCCGAGCCGGAAGACGTGATGCGGCTCTTGACCGACAAAGAGCGCAAGCCCACCAAGATCCCCATGCCGGGTCCCATTCCAGCGATCAAATTCAAGGCCAAAGCCAGCGACAAGGACATCGAACAGGATTTTGACAACTTCGAGTACCAAGCCCTGGTGGTGGAACCGCACTCCACGCGCGCCGGTTTTCTGTTCTACGACGTCTCGCAGCTCGACAATCCGTTGCGGGGCGCAAAACTGCATCTGCACAAGCTTCGCGACGCCGACGGAAACGAACTCTTCTATTTCGAGATTCCCTTCGACAAGTATCTGAAGTCGAAGTCCAGCCAGATGAATTAGCCGGCTGAGCGCCTATTCGTAATAGGTTGCCGTGGTGGTGTCGGTCTCCCAGATGGTGCAGTCCTTGACCCGCACCCGGCCGTTGGTCATGCCGGCAAGCTGCTCGTTGGTCTCATCGTAGAAGAAGCGCGCCAAGTTCTCGGCGGAGGGATTGAGCACTTTGAAGGGCTCCAGATCGTTGAGCATCTGGTGGTCGATGCGGTCGACGACCGGGCGCAGCACATGCTTCAGCAGCTTGAAATCGAGCAACAGCCCGGCCTCATCGAGCGTGGCCCCGGCCAACGTAACGCGAACCTTGTAGTTGTGCCCGTGCGGGTTCTCGCACTTGCCCTTGTAATTGCGGAGATAGTGGCCGGACGAAAAACCGGCCTCCACGGTGACTTCATACATGCGGATTGACTCGTTTCTTTGCGGGAAGGGTCCCAGACTCAATTCTATTGCTTTTCGGCCCCTAGGCTTCCCTTCAGTCGACGAGTACCTATTCCCGAGAGCCCCTATTCTTGCGGCGGGCGGCCTTTCGGGCCTCCTCGCTGCGCCGGTCCACCTGCTCGAACACATGGCTCATGACCCCGATCAGCGCGGCGATCAGTCCAAACAGCAGCAGGAACATCGACACCGTGCGCCACAGCGAGCCGTTGGCGGGTAAGCCCGGCTGAAAGCTCGAGGGCACCAGCGTCATGCCTGCCGAGAGCACAGCAAAGAATGCCAGGGTGGCGGCCAGGATGTAGAAGTTTCGCGACATATAGGGATAGCGGCCGAGATACGCTCGGCCTGATGCGATTCTACGCGGGATTGGGCAGCTTCAGCAGTTCGGCGCTCTCCAGCAGACTGACTCCGGCGTCGAAGAACTGCTGCTCGATCTTTGCGACCGAGCCGTTCAAGTCGATGGCGCGGCAGGCGTCGCGCACAACGATCGCGGACAGTCCCAAACGCCGGGCGTCGAGAGCCGAATAGCCTACACAGAAGTCGTAGGCCAACCCGGCTAGGAAAACGCGGTTTAGATTGCGGTCCTCCAGGTAGCCGGCCAGTCCGGTTGGCATGGTGCGGTCATTTTCGAAAAAGGCGGAGTAGGAGTCGATCTGCGGCCTGAACCCCTTGCGCAGAATCAGTTCTGCCCGCGGCAACTCGAGCGCGGGATGGAACTCCGCGCCTTTGGAGCCTTGCACGCAGTGGTCGGGCCAGAGAGTCTGCGCGCCGTAGGGCAGCTCGACCTGGTCGAAGGGCTGCTTTCCCGCGTAGGCGCTGGCGAAGGATGAATGGTTCGCAGGATGCCAGTCCTGCGTCAGCACGACGTGTTCGAACTTTGCGGCAATGCGGTGAATGACCGCGACAACCTCGTCTCCGCCCGGAACGGCTAGCGCACCGCCGAGGCAGAAGTCGTTCTGGACGTCGATGACGATGAGGACGTCTTGGGAAGTCGGCTGCATCGGCTCTCCTCACTGTTCCATTCTCATGGCAACCAGGCTCAAAAGACGATCGATCTTCCGGCTTTGACCCGGAACTTCGGGATCTGTATCCAAAAACGGTGAGAGACCATCTTGAGAATGGCCGGGCCGAACCCCTCCAATACCCAAACCCCAGCCTGCTCTGGGTGCTTTCAAAGGCAAATATTCGGCATCTGGAAGGATTGGTTACGAACCGAGAGCAGAGTCAACTCTGGACCCTGCGGCGTTATTTCGGAAGTAATTCTTGGGCTGGAATGCTCCGTGCATTTCCAGGTCCACCAACAGCGAGGGACCGAGAGCACCCATCCGTTGGTGGTCAGTTTGCTTCCGTGAGATCGGGGCCACCCGCTGCCGGGCTAGACGCAACTCTCAGTACCACATACAACAGAGCATCGACGATGCGGCGAAGTTCATACTTGCGCGGACGGCCTCCACCATGGCGTTTGCCCCGAGGCGGCCTAAGCAAAGGCTCCAGCCTGCTCCACTGTGCGTCCGTCAAATCGCTCGGATACATGCACTTAACTTAAAGCCCCGAGCAGAAGTTGCATATGCTAGATTTGGTTCCACCTTTAGTTTCTTAGACAGGTTCTAAGGGGAAAGTAGCTTGAAGCTGCTGGAGAGCGGAGTAGACGTTTCGGCCAGAAACGAGGTACCAAGAAGAGGAGTCCGATTTCCTGGTACTGGGCGACATCTCGGAACCTATTCGAGATGTGACCTCAGCGAGGGCGCCTATGCCGCTGTTCACCGGTCCGAGATGCCGGCTTTACGGCCATGTGGCTCGTATTCCATTTGTGAGTGAGTGATTCGGCATGATTCCAGAAGCACTCCAGGCGCCATGCACGTTTGCGTCGATTCAGGTCTCCGGTGTAGTCCCTTGGTGCAAGCGTGCCGGGTGCGAAGCCGCTGCGGTCTTCCGACTGCGCAAAGATGGTGTACGAGGCATTGTCCGCCGGCTGCACGATCGCGTCGTAGGTCTCCGCGATGCCGATCCGGAATTCACCTACGGTGACAGGTTCGACATAATGGCCGTCCGCCTGCACAACGGTCATGTTCAATCCCGGAATGCGGACACACCCCGATGATGCTGCTGTGCCGATCGGAGAACTTCTTCAGGAGATAGCGGCCGGTTTGCGTCTATAAAAGCCTCTCGAATGGCAGTCTTCTGTCTGGTGTTTCGAATCTATCTGGGCTCGCAGAGGGAAACTGCCGATTCCCGAGAAAGAAGTAGCCAGCTTCATCCTCTATGCTGCGTTGGGCGTGATGATTGGTGGCCGACTGGGCTACTGCCTTCTGTACAACCTGCACGAGGTCTTACGTCGCCCCCTTGAGATTCTGGAGGTCTGGCATGGCGGAATGGCAAGCCACGGTGGAATGGCCGGGCTCACTGTCGCCATCTGGTTCTTCGCTCGTCGCCGGGGCCTGGATACGCTCTCGCTGCTGGATGCGGCAGCGGTAACCGGGCCGCTCGGCATCGCCCTAGGCCGCATTGCGAACTTTGTGAACGGAGAACTGTGGGGCAGACCAACTCGTGTTCCCTGGGCGGTCGTTTTCCCTAATGCCCCGCTGGTGAACGGCCTTCAGGTGCCGCGTCATCCCAGCCAGCTTTATGCCGCCGGAATCGAAGGGATCCTGGTCTTGCTTGTAGGTCTGGCTGTGTACGGCAAGTCCTCCCGGCCGGGCCTCACCACGGCAAGCGTGCTGACGGTCTATGGGGCAGGACGTTTCATCGACGAATTCTGGAGGCAACCGGATCTGGGCCAGCCCGTCTACTAGGGATGGATGAGCAAGGGGCAGCTCTTGACGATCCCGGTGATTGTTGCCGGGCTCTCGTGGCTTCTGTGGTACAGAGTACACGCGGTTGGGGTGAGCAAAAAAACGGGCGGGGGCGACTGAAGCTAATGGACCTATGCAGCGACAACCAGGTCAGGGATGACCTTCAGAAAAATCATGGAGTCACAGGATGAACCCTCTGCTTCTCACCTCGATGGCGGCCGTTTCAACCTCTGTTGGCGGCTATTGTGCCGTCCAGCTGCAGCGGAAAGTCCATCTGCTCATGTCTTTCGGCACGGGAGTGCTCGTTGGCGCTGCCCTGCTGGGCGTGTTCCCCTCCGCGTTGTCGGCCGCGGAAAGCTCAGGTTCGTCGAAGTTACTGGTTTTTCCCATCGCAGCCTTCGACGGCCTACTTATCTTCTGCATCGGCGAGGCAGCGTCCCGTTATCGAGCAAACAACGTCGGCAATCGTGTGGCCGGAAGGGTCAGTGCCTCTTTCCTCGTTGTGCACAGCAAGCTGGATGGAACGGCTATCTTCGCTGCCTCCACTACATCGCTGCAATTGGGGCTAATTGTGGGGCTCGGCGTTGTAGCGCATGATATATGCGACGGATTGAACACGATCCTGCTGGCCACCGGCACAGAGAAACCCGGGTGGACCGACTACGGATTCCTGGCGCTCAATGCAGTGGCGCCCATCGCCGGCGGCCTAATCGCAGCCCACCTCTTCCGAGTATCCAATGCATTGGTCATGGTTTTTCTCAGTCTTGCAGCAGGATCCTTTCTCTTTACCGCGTTTTTCGGCCTGCTTCCCGACGCCTGGCGACGCGCAAGTCGTTGTCTGGTCCTATCCCTTGGACTCCTCGGCTTTTTGCTGATGCTGTATCTCACAAGGCTGGTCGTCGCGCTTGGGGAGAAAGAGTGCCCCTGCGCCGCTGGCAGGACCGAACCCAGAGCCTACTTCGCCGTGGGATTGTCCTTATAGCGTGGATGGCGCAACTCCAATGCTGGCTCGCGTGATCGCATGGCTGTTATGCGCGGTGTTGGTGCGCCTGGTAGTTGATCCGCCGGTTTGCGATCGATGCGATGGACAGCTCACTGGAATTTCTTCTTCTCCGCAAACTGTTGTGAACCAGCAACAACCCGTTACTCCGGGACCTTGTAACGGCATCTGCTGGTGCTGTGGCTTTCACGGACTTCCTAATGCAAGTCCTGAACTGAGTAATGCCCATTTCACTGGCACTTCAGCAAAAGGAATCCACGACCTCAGAGCTAACTACAGGCAACCAACTGATTCTGTGCGGCTTTTAACCGGACAGTAGTGAATTCCTGCCTTTAAATGTATGTCGGCGTTCAGATGGCAACCCCCAATGGTGAGATATATGTGTCTAATTATGAACGAGTTGAACCCATCGGCGGAGCATTAGTAACGAAACACGCTCTTTGGGCAGGGGATCATTTCTGGACCATGAGAGTCAGGACCCTGGTTCCTTGGAAAACCTCACGTGGTTGAGCATCCGCCTTCCATGGGTCCCGGCTCAGGCAACACGCTCTTCGAGCCAGCGGAGAACACGACGCGCGCGCAGCGTATTCCAGCGGCTCGGCTTGTTTTCGCCATCCTCGAGTTCAAAATGAACTCTGCCCTTGTGCGAGTTCTCCAGGATCCAGACGCCATCGGGCTGCTGTTTGGATCGCAGGAACTGGATTGCTTCGTCCAGGCGGGGATCGGGAGGTGCACCCACCGAGCGGAAATACTCTAGCCCACGCAGGACGTCATAGTGCCAGCGGTTTGGAAATGAAAACTGTAACCAGGATGGGTTTACTATTTCCCCGTTGCTCCTGCGCCGAGAAAGTTTCCTCTCGAGGAGATACTCTTCTCCGCGACGCCGAGCCGCAACGGATTGGGGAAAGCCGCCGGTAGCCTTCTCGTGTGCGAGCAGGCCTTCAAGGACGTTGATCGTGGTGGCGAAAGATGATCGAACAGAGCCGATCTCTGCCTCGCAGTTCCACCCCCCGTCTTCAAGCTGCTCGCCGAGCAGACGGTTGACCAGGGCATCCATATTCTGGCCGAAGTAAACACCGATGGCGACCGTCCTGCCATTGATGCAAGGCTCTACTTCTCCGCTAAAGAATGGTTCTCCGGCATGTTCCCACCGGCAGCTTTCTTTGACTCGGCGTATCGCGTGGCGGACCTTCTCAGAAGCGGGATCGATTCCGAACTCCACTAATAACTGGAGGGTCGGCAGCGTCGCAGTCCAGGGCTGTCCCTGCTCTTCCTGGCGCCAGTTCCAGCTGTTCGCCGGAAAACATGCGCCGCCAGCCCACTGGCCATCTTCCCCTTGCAATGCAAGCAGTTTGGCTCCCCAACCCTCCGTCACGGTTCGCGAGCGCTCTGCTGCAACATATTCCACGGGGGCATTGGCCAGATCGCGCAGCACCTGCCAGCGAATCGCGGGATCGGAATCGAGCAGCCAGTCCACTACCGTCATGCAGAAAAGCTTAACATCGGCGGTTGTTCCCGATCCGACATAACAAACGCCTTTGGAGACGAGAGCCCTCAGTCGTGGGGCCGGCGCAGATCCCCGTCGGCCCGGCGACGTTTCGTTACCCATCGGCGCCTGATTCCATTGAAGGGTAAAAACTGCTAAACGGCATTCCGAACGATATCCGCTCCGGATACCTGCGCCGGAGGTTTTGGCATTTTGAACGTTTTGAAATAACTGCGCGGTGCGGCTCGAAGAATTCCGGTTTCCCTCGGATTAAACATATGGTAATAATGATTTTAGAGTTTCTTCGGCCGACCGCAAACAAACGCTTGGAAGCGGAGGGGTTGATTGGCCTGCCCGAATCTGTGTCGAAGGAGACGCTTCTAAGTGTAAGAAAATGAGGTAAATCATGCCTCGACGCGAACAATTGCGGCGTTCTGTAGGCAATAATGGAAATCGCAGGTTAGATCGACGAGTCAACTATGTCTGAAGCGCCCGTCAAACCGGACCTCGGAGCCCTACGCATCGAAGCTCACAAGCGTGGCTCCCAAAAAGCTGGCAAGCGCATCGCAATTGTTCTCTTCGTGCTGCTCGCCGCGCTCGTAGCCGCGGGTGGGGTCTATGCTCACATGCATCAGACGCCGTCGGTGCAGGTCACCACGTTAGACGCCCCGGACACCGCGCGACCTGCTCTGCTCAACGCGAGCGGGTATGTCACTCCGCAACGGCGCGCCACAGTAGCGGCCAAGATCACAGGCCGGGTTACGGGCGTCTTTTTTACCGAAGGAATGCACGTGCACAAGGACTTTGTGCTGGCTACTCTGGATGACTCAGATACACAGAAGGCGCTCGCGTCCGCGAAGGCAGATCGCAATGCAACACAGGCAAGCATTGCTGACCTGCAAGTGCAATTGAAGAACGCGCAGATCCAATTGCATCGTGCGCAGGAATTGAGGGCGGCGGGAGTTCAGACTCAGGAGGCGCTTGACAATGCGACGATGGCCGAGAACAGCCTGAGGGCGAAAATCGACTACACGCGGCAACAGGTGCTCGCGGCTGACGCACGGGTCAATGAGGCGCAGCAGACGGCGGATAACTGCATCATTACCGCTCCCTTCGATGGAATTATCGTGTCCAAGGATGCGCAGGTGGGAGAAATGGTATCGCCGATTTCGGCAGGCGGTGGCTTCACGCGTACGGGGATCGCGACAATTGTCGATATGGCCTCGAACGAAATCGAAGTGGACGTCAATGAGAACTACATCGCGCGGGTGAAGCAAGGCCAGCAAGTAACTGCCGTCCTGGATGCTTACCCAGACTGGAAAATTCCGTGCCGGGTACGGACCATCATTCCTACGGCCGATCGCCAGAAAGCGACTGTCGAGGTGCGCATTGCCTTCGACAAGCTGGATCCGCGCATCCTGCCCGACATGGGCGTGAAGGTCGCGTTCCTTGGGGAAGGAGAGAAGCAGCAGGACAAAGCGCCGCAGTCCGTGATGGTGCCGCAGAACGCAGTCCGCGACGATAGCGGACAGAAGATCGTTTTCCTGGTGAAAGGTGATCGCGTCGAGCGTCACGCCGTGAGTGTCGGCCCAACCAATAGCGCGCAAACCCAGATTCTGGCGGGGCTCACCCCCGGAGACACAGTCGTAATTGCGGGACCTGCCGACTTGAAAGACGGCGAGGCAGTAGCGGTCAAGCACTAAGGCCTCGATCTTGCAGTGCTGTCACCCTTTTGTTGTGATTCGATGTTGCAGTGCACAGAATGTTTTGCCCACAGGGACTGGCGCCACTATGGCGGTCAAGCGGAAATCGCGGAAGTCAAGAAAGATCGATCCATGAAAAGCTGATCCAGGGAGGTTTGATCATGGTGCGAGTAGACGGCAACGGAGAAGCGGGCAGTCTGATTCAAGTGCGTGGCTTGGACAAAACCTACCGCCGCGGCAACGAGGACATCGACGTTTTGCAAGGCTTGAATCTCGACGTCGATAAGGGCGATTTCGTGGCCTTCATGGGGCCGAGCGGCTCGGGCAAGACCACTCTT
>Ga0181520_10006828_pt1 | contig 17169 bp, 11 predicted proteins | sample PEATcosm2014_Bin_29_FD_132451 | JGI IMG/M metagenome (GOLD analysis project Ga0181520, IMG submission 132451) | Peatland microbial communities from MTU Mesocosm Facility, Houghton, MI, USA - PEATcosm2014_Bin02_30_metaG | ecosystem: Environmental > Terrestrial > Soil > Wetlands > Peat | place... | reverse complement strand
AGCGTATTAGCAAAGCGGTTGTAGCCATAGACACGTGCAACCTCTTCGATGAGGTCGATCTCGCGCTCCACATCGAGGCGCCAACTGGGCAGAGTCACTTGCCAAGCCGCGTCGTCCGCGCTCGCTGGCTTGCTGACCTGCTGGCTTGCGAGTCCGCATCCCAATGCTGCCAGCACGCTCTCGACGGTCGCGGGGGTGATGCCTTCCTCGTCCACCGTAGTGCCGAGGATGCGCCGCACTTCGCTGAGCTTGAGCGCTATGGGCTTTCGATTAGCCGTGCGCGCTTCAATCGCGGGCACGCGCACGTCCACCAGGTCACCCTCGATTGAGCCGCCGCTGGCCAGCAAAATCCGGCTGACCAGGGCCGAAGCGACCGGCGCGGCGTTGAAGTCCGCTCCTCGCTCGAAGCGGTGGCTGGCGTCGGTGTGCAGCCCGTGGCGGCGGGCCGTCCGCCGCACCGCCATGGGATCGAACCACGCCGCCTCAACAAGCACGTTGGTCGTCGCCGGAGTAATCATCGTGTCCCAGCCGCCCATGACTCCGGCCAGGCCCAGGGCCTTGGCGTGATCGGCCACCACCAGGTCCTCGGGATCGAGCGTGCGCTCGACGCCATCCAGCGTCTTGAGCCGTTCGCCCTTCTTGGCGCGGCGAACGACGATGCCGCCCTCGATCTTGTCCAGGTCGAAGACGTGCGTGGGCTGGCCCATCGCCAGCCAGGCGAAGTTGGTGGCGTCGACGGCATTGGAAATCTGCTTCTGCTCGAGCAGGCCAAAGTACGTGGAGACCTCAGCGCCGGGAAACCAGTCGCGCGAATCGGCAGTCTTTACATTGCGCAGCACCCGCGCCGTAAAGCGGCCGCAAGCGTCCTCAGCCTCGATGTGGACGGAAAAGGGCTTGGCGGACGGGCGGGGTTCGGGCAGCTCATACGAAAGGGTCGGGAGCGTCAGCCCATAGATCGCCGCCGCCTCGCGCGCCACGCCGTAGTGGTTCATGGCGTCTACGCGGTTCGTAGTGATGTCCATCTCAAAAAACGAGCCGTTCCCTTTGCCAAGCGGGTAAACGCCATCAACGGCAATGCCGCGCAACGTCAGGTCTTCGGCGAGTTGGGCATCGTCGACCGGCAGTCCGGGAAGGTAACTCCGAAGCCATTTGGTAAGTATCTTCATTCGTTCAATCCTCTGTTAGCGGAGTTAGCGTCGTTAGCGGAGTTAGCGGAGCTAGCGTTGTTGGCGGAGTTAGCGGAGCTAGCGTTGTTAGCGGAGTTAGCAATCAACATCCTCACCGCTCTTTCCTCGACCCATAACCGCAACTAAGCCGTTGATTAACCGCGCAACTTCCGATCCCTGTTCCATCAATTCCTGCACAAGCCTTTGGTCCAGGTAGCCTAGATCGCTGGCCAATTCGAGTTGGGTCTGCATCTCATAAAGAGACCCTCGCGCGTTTCCCAGAAAATGCCTGAACTGCGAGTCGGTCAGCCTTCCATGCCCTTCTGCGATATTGCTTGGCACAGACACGGCGGCGCGCCTGATCTGGGACAGGAGCCCATAAGCCTCGGACTTGGGCAATTCCTGGCTGAGCGCGTACGCACGCCGTGTCAGAGCCATCGCCTTCTGCCAAACAATCAGCTCCCGATAGCTCTTTGACCGCGCCACTTCGCACCCCGTAATTGACTCTTTCCAACCGTGCGAACTCCGCTAACCGCGCTTGAGCGCTGCTAACTCCGCTGCTCACACAAACTGACTTAAGAACCGCATGTCGCCCGCATAAAACTGGCCGATTTCGCTGATCCCATACTTCATCATGGCGATGCGCTCCACACCCATGCCGAAGGCGAATCCGGAGATCTTCTTCGAGTCGTAGGCGGGCTGCTTTTCCGCCGCGAAGGCGAAGACCGCCGGGTCTACCATGCCGCAGCCCAGCAACTCGATCCAGCCCGAGTCTTTACATTTGCGGCAGCCCTTTCCTCCGCAGAAGATGCAACTGATCTGCACGTCGGCCGAGGGCTCGGTGAAGGGAAAGAACGAAGGGAAGAAGCGCGTCTTCACGGCCGAACCGAACAGCGCCTTCATGGCGTGGTCCAGCGTGCCCTTCAGGTCGCTGAAGGTGATGTTGGTGTCCACGCAGAGGCCCTCGACCTGATGAAAGATTGGCGAGTGCGTGGCGTCGGCGGCATCGTTGCGGTGCACCTTGCCGGGAATGACGATGCGCACCGGCGGCGGTTGCTGCTCCATGGTCCGCATCTGCACAGGCGATGTGTGCGTGCGCATGAGCAGCCGATCGCGCTGCGGGCGCCGCTCCTGATTGGCGACGACCAGCGTGTCCTGCGTGTCCCGCGCCGGATGCCCAGGGGGAAAGTTCATGCTCTCGAAGTTGTAGAAGTCGGTTTCGACCTCGGGGCCAACGCCGACCGAGTAGCCCAGAGCGGCAAAGACGCTGGTGATCTCGTTCAGCGTGCGGGTGATCGGATGCTCGGCGCCGGTCAGCCTCTGAGTCCCGGGCAGCGTGATGTCGATGGCCTCGGCCTTGAGCGCGGCATCGCTTGGGCCCGCGCCCAGAGCCTGGTCCAGCAAGCCCTCCACCACCGCCTTGAGCGCGTTGAAGCGCACACCCAGCGCCTTCTTGGCCTCGGCAGGCGCGGCCTTCAGCCACCGGCCGGAGACTTCGTTGAGCCGGCCCTGCTTGCGGCCCAGCCATTCCAGGCGAAAGGCTTCCGCAGCCGCTTCGCCGCTGAGATTCGCCGCAGCTTCCTGCGCCTGCCGCTCCAGAGCGGCAAACGCCTGGTCCAGCGCGGCCTCGTCAAATGCCGTCAAATTGGGAATCGATTCGTTCATCATGCGTAAAGGTCAGGATAAACCACTGCATGGGGCGACCGCGGTATCCTCGTTGGCATGAGAATCTTGTGCCTTGTGTTTGCTCTGCTTTTTTCCGCCTGTTCCGCTGCTTTTTCCGTCCCGTCCGCTGGCCAAGCGGACACCCAGCCCGGCCCCGCTATTTACCCCCAGCAGGAAGGCTTTGTCGACGCGCACGGCGTGCTGATCTACTACAAGTCGCTCGGGACGGGAGACCCGCTGGTCGTCCTCCATGGCGGTCCGGGCGCCAGCCACGACTACTTTCTGCCTTACCTGTTGCCCTTGGCCCGGACACACCGGCTCATCTTCATCGACGAACGCGGTTCGGGCCGCTCGCAGCGCGTGGAAGACGCGAGTCTCTACACAGTAGAGGCGATGGTCGAGGACATTGAAGTCGTGCGCGTAGCCCTCAACCTGGGCAAGATCTCGCTGCTCGGCCACAGTTGCGGCGGCGTGCTGGCCCAGGCTTACGCCCTCAAATATCAGCAGAACCTCTCGCACCTGATTCTCAACAGCACCTTCCCCTCGACCCGCCAGATGAACGAGGTACTGGCCCGCGAAAAGGCGCAGATGCCGCCCGCCAAACTCGCGCGCCTGAACCAACTGGAGCAGGCCGGCCTGTTTGGCAAGGGCGAGGCCTGGGAACACGGACGCTATCCGGCAGAGTACGCCTCCCTCGCCTGGGGAACGGGCTATTTCCCTTTCCTTTACGGCGCACGCCCCGACTCCAACTACGACCCTGCCGCTGGCAATGCTCCGACCAACTGGGAGCTCTACCGCGCAATGTGGGGCTCGCACGGCGAGTTCGTCATCGACGGCAACCTCCGTTCCGTCGAGTACGTAGACCGCCTGCCCTCGATTTACGTTTCCACGCTGATCCTTGTCGGCGACCACGACGAGTGCGACCCCTCGCTGAGCAAGGAGATGCACGACAAAATCGCCGGCTCCCGGCTCGCAATCCTGCCCAACTCGGGGCACATGAACTTTGTGGACCAGCCTCTGCTCTGGCAGAAGACGGTGGAGGAGTTTCTGGCCGCGAAGTAGGCCTCTGAAACGCGGAACGGCCCGGAATCCTGAGGATTCCGGGCCGTTCGATCTTCGTGCTGCAACTGGCTCAGGCTGCCTTCTGCTCCGCTGCCAGCGCGGCCTTGGCCTGCTCCACCAGCGCGGTGAAGCCCGCCGCGTCCTTCACGGCGATGTCGGCCAGGATCTTGCGGTCCAGTTCGACGCCAGCCTTCTTGAGGCCGTTGATTAGCTGCGAATAGCTGAAGTTGTTCAGCTTGCAGGCGGCCGAGATGCGAACGATCCACAGCGAACGGAACTGCCGCTTCTTCTGTTTGCGGCCGATGTAGGCAAACTTGAGGCCGCGTTCGACGGCTTCCTGGGCTGCCTGGTAGAGCTTGGATTTGGTAAGGAAATAACCGCTTGCGCGTTCAAGAATCTTCTTGCGGCGGTCATTCCGCTTGGTACTGCGTTTTACGCGGGGCATAGGATAATCTCCGTTTTGCGTTCGTTTGTCAGGCGGCTGGAGGCAGGAGGCCCAAACCCCTGAGGGCCGGGTGGTAAACCTCTTCACTCGCTCATATCAAGCCTTGATTTCTCGGCTGGCTCGGACTTGAAAACTGTCCGATCGGCCGGGGGCCCGCGCAACGCGTTCGCTGGGGCCCTGAAGCGCCGTCTCCTATGTCAGGAGCCGGCACAGCAATCAGGCGTAGGGAATCATGCGCGCTGCCTTCTTGTAATCGCCATCGGAGACGAACAGGGTCCGTCCCAGCTTGCGCTTGGTCTTGGGCGACTTCGAAGTAAGGATGTGCCGCGTCTTCGTCTGCCCCCGCTTGATCTTGCCGGTGGCAGTCTTGCTGAAGCGCTTCTTCGCGCCCGTATGGGTCTTCAACTTGGGCATTTTCTTCTCTTTGTCCGCCAGAGCGGGTCAATTCCAGATTGGGCACTCTGACGCATAGCCCGTGGGACAGGGGCTTCCCTGCCCTCTTGAGGCTTCAACCAGTATACAGCAGGCCGCGAAAAGCGGCGACTGGCTCGGCAAACGGAGTGAAAGACCGGCTTCTGCCCCAGCCTCGCCGGACTGCGCAGGCAAGATTGAACTGGCCGGATTCAACACGCGCGCGTTCAAAGACAAGGCAGGCCCCGCCTGCAGTCTCCATAACTCTGAGACTGCGCGGGAGGCCTGGATGCTCTTGCGACTGCTGAAGGGCTTACTGCGCCTGCTGAACCGGCGCTGGCGCTGACGGGGCCGCGGCAGGCTTGGGCTTGGGCGCTTCCTGCTTTTTCGACGGCGCCAGAATCGCGTGCAGGATGGTCCCTTCCATGCGCGGCATGAACTCCACCACTCCGGCATCGCCAATGTCCTGGATGAGCCGGTTGACGATGGCATAGCCGAGATCGCGATGGGCCATCTGGCGGCCGCGGAAGCGCAGACTGGCCTTCACCTTGTCGCCGCCGACGAGAAATTTGACCGCCTGGTTCTTCTTGGTCTGGTAGTCGTGCTCGTCCACGGTCACGGAGAACTTGACCTCCTTGACCGTAATCACCTTCTGCTTTTTCTTGGCGGCGCGTTCGCTCTTTTCCTTCTCGTAGAGGAAGCGGCCGTAATCCTGGATGCGACAGACAGGGGGAACCGCGTTGGGCGAAACCTCTACCAGGTCGAGGCCTCGTTCGCGGGCAATCTTCAACGCCTCAAATGGCGGCAGAATGCCCATCTGTTCGCCGTTTTCGTCGATCACGCGGATTTCGCGCGCACGAATTCTATCGTTGATGCGGATAAAGGACTTTGCCGAACGTTTGTCGAGTGCGATGATGCTCCTCCAAGAGTCGCCGGTGCCCGCCTCCGGGGACAGACCGGAATCGCCGCAGGCGCACGGACGCACACTGAGTATAGCATTGGCTTGGCTTTGCTGAACGCGTGGGGTCTTCGTTGGGCTTGAGGGTCAGAGAGCGCTGGGCCCGGGGTCCAGCCGGATATGGGAGCCGGTTTCGCTCAAAAGGACGTCTCCATCGCCCCATTCTGAACACTCTTAGCGCTTTCCCGTCTCCGCTTCCAGCGCCCCTGCGGCATTCAAACCGGTCACCCGCACCCGCACCAGCCGGTTGGCTGGCTGGCAGCCCTCCAGTTCCACCGGGAGGAAGTTTTCCGTGAGTGCGGCGACGCGGCCACGAGCGGTCAACTCCGACGGGGTGTGCAATGTGATGGCTTCCAGTTCCCTTCCGACAAAACTCCTCCGGTGCGCCTGGGTCTTCTCGGCAGCCAGAGCGCGGAGTGCGGCCATCCGTTCCTCAACCGCGGGAGCCGGAACCGGGTGCCCGCTGTGGAGCGCCCAACCCGGCGTTCCAGGCCGTGGCGAGAAGGGGAACATGTGCAGGTAGCCGAAGGGCAGAGCCCTGACCAGCGCCAGCGTTTCCTCAAATTCCAGGTTCGTTTCGCCGGGGAAACCCACCATCACGTCCGCGCCCAGGGTCAGGTCCGGCCCGGCTGCGCGTAGCAGAGCTTCGACCTTTTCAACATAGTGCCAGGGCCGGTAGCGCCGGTGCATGCGCCGGAGAACGGCGTCGGATCCGGACTGGAGCGGCAGGTGCGCATGACGGGCCAGGCGAGCCTTGACCGCTCCTCCGTCGCCGCCGCCAGGATTGCCGAACTCCGCCATCAGACCGATCAGTTCCGCGTCCCAGTCCATGGGCTCGATGGAGCTGAGGCGCAGGCGGGGCAGGGCCGTCTCGTCGAAGATGCGGCGGATCAGCCGGGCCAGACCGGGCTTTCCCGCGCCTTCGCTGGCGGCCAAATCCCGTCCCCACCGGCCAAGGTTGATCCCTGAGAGCACCAGCTCCTTGCCTCCGACGGCCACAAAGCCCTCCACTTGCCGGAGAACGGCTGCGCCGGGCAGGCTCTTGGACGAACCGCGGGTTTGAGGAATCACGCAAAACGTGCAGCGGTTGCCGCAGCCTTCCTGGATTTTGAGGTTGGGCCGGGTCTGCGCGCCGGGAACAACCTGTGCCTCCTCAAGGAAGGAGTGGGCAAAGCGGTCATCGGCCCAAATGGGAGCCTGCGCGGGCGTTGCGGCGCTCGCCAGCAGCGACTGAACGGATACCAATCCGGCGGGCAAATTGGTATCCGTTTCATCTCGGCCCGGAACAAGGCCCAGAATAATCTCCGGCGCCAGGGCCTTGTGGCTGTTGCCCACCACGGCGGCCACACCGGCCAAGCCGGCCAGTTCCTGCGGCGCGCGCTGGGCATAGCAGCCGGTGACCACGATGCGCGCCTCCGGGTTGAGCCGGTGCGCGCGGCGAATGAAGGCGCGGGCGGCACGGTCGGCCTCGGCCGTGACGCTGCAGGTATTGACGACCACTACATCGGCTTCCGTGGCCTGCTGCATGCAATGCCCCGCGGCGCGCAGACGGTCGCTGACCGCCTCGCCATCGGCGCGAGCGGCCCTGCAGCCGAAGTTCTCCACATGAAATCCAGGCACGACTCCAGTCTACCCGGAGCCTGAAGAGCAAAACAGGGCCTCCTTTATACTGAAGTCTGACCGCATTCGTCCCCACGGCTGCCCCCGACATCATGCCATCCTCTTCCCCTGCAATCCCGTCAGCCTCGTCAACCCCGGCCAACAAGGGCGGAACGTGGCACATCATCACGTTTGTTTACTTCACCTTCATCTGCTACCTGTCGATCGGGCTGCCGCTGGCCGTGCTGCCGCCGTATGTGCATCTGCGCATGGGGTATAGCGCCGCGCTGGCCGGGCTGGTGATCAGCATCCAATACATCGCCACGCTGGCCAGCCGGCCCTGGGCCGGGCGCATCTCAGACCGCGCCGGGGCCAAGGTGTCCGTGCTTTGGGGCATGGGAGCCTGCGCCATGAGCGGGGCGCTGCTGATGGCCGCGGCCGTGCTGCGCCCCATCCCCTGGCTCAGCATTACGGTACTGATCCTCAGCCGGCTGGTGCTGGGGGCGGGTGAAAGCCTGGGGTCGACTGGCTCGACACTGTGGGGCATCACCAGCGCCGGCCCGGCCAGCACAGCCAAGGTCATCTCCTTCAACGGCATCAGCACCTATGGCGCCATGGCCCTGGGCGCTCCGCTGGGAGTGGTGCTCGATCAGCGATGGGGCTTGGGGTCGATCGGCCTGCTTACCCTGCTGGTGGGCGTCATCAGCCTCGTCCTGGCTAGCCGCAAGTGTCCGGTCACGGTCGCCCCCGGCGAGCATCTGCCCTTCCGCGACGTGATGTTCCGCGTGGCCCCGCACGGCATGGGCCTGGCGCTGGGCGGAGTGGGTTACAGCGTGCTGGCCACGTTCGTCACCCTGTTCTATGCCAGCCGCCACTGGAACGGAGCGGCCCTGTGCCTGACCGCCTTTGGGCTGGCCTTCATTGCCGCGCGGCTGCTCTTCATCCAGGCCATCAACCGCGTGGGCGGATTCCCGGTGGCCATGGCCTGCCTCGCGGTCGAATCCCTGGGACTGCTGCTGCTCGGGAGCGCCCACTCGCCGTGGACAGCCTTCGCTGCCGCCGCAATCACCGGATTCGGCTTCTCGCTGGTGTTTCCCGCCCTGGGCGTGGAAGCGGTGAAGCGCGTCACGATGAACAATCGCGGCACGGCGCTGGGCGTCTTTACCGCGTTTGCCGATGTCTCCTTCTTCCTGACCGGCCCGATCGCCGGCGCGGTCATCGGCGGTTTCGGCTACGCCAGCGTGTTTCTGTTTGCGCTGGCGTGCGTTCTGGCGTCCCTGGGCATTGTGATCGCGCTCAGGCAAATGCAGAGAGATTGAAGCTTCCCTTAACGAGCGCGGCTGGCGAATTCCACCTGTGATGGCGCGGAAATTCGCGCAGATTTCTCTGAATTTCGCGCAATTTGCCCGGAGTTTCGCGCACCTAAAACCGGAACCTGCCGGTCTTGCAGCTTGACAGCTTCTGTGTGTTCTCGCGTGGAATCAGCTCGTAGGCATTTGATATTTCTATATCTTCAGTTTCTTTCGGATTCTATTGGCGGAAAATAGTGCGCATCCTTATGGGCGGAAGTTTATACTCCCCGGGAGGTGAGGGGGTACGGAGGTACAGAACAAAACACTCAAGCAAGTGAGCAATATTGAGCAGAATTCATCTGGTTCTCCGGGTGAACATAGAGACGGCGTTAGCCTATGCGGGAAACTTCCGCAAGGCGATGCCTGCGCTGCCGTGATTGACCCGGAATCGCGTTGATGGCGTCAGCCCGTCAGAAATGCTCCGCTGCACCGCTCTAAGGTGTTTGCCTCCATGGACTTTGATTCATTCAATGGAATCGCCGATGGCTCCACGCACGATGTGGATGCTGCAGATGATGAACCGGGAATGCGAAACGAACCTTCGCAACGGTGCAAAAATGTCGATAACGAATGGCAGCAGTACGACATTTGATCCCGCCGCTTTTCTTGCTAACGCCGGGCTTGGCCGAAAAACGATTGAAGTGAAGCCCAAAGACACCTTTTTTTGCCAGGGAGACAAGGCGGACTCGGTCTTCTTTTTACAGCGGGGTAGGGCAAAACTCACTGTCGTGTCCCAGAGCGGAAAAGAAGCCACGATCACGCTTCTAGGCGCAGGTGACTTCGTTGGAGAAGAGTCGCTGGCGGCAATCGAGGGGTTGCGTTTGGCGACGGCCACTGCCATCAATACCTGCACAGCGCTCAAAATTGGGAGAGCTGAAATGGCCCGCGTCATGCACGCTGAACCTGCTTTCGCGGACTTTTTCATGAAATTCCTGCTCGCGCGCAGTATGAGAACCCAGGCCGATCTTGTCGATCAACTCTTTAACTCCAGCGAAAAGCGCCTGGCGCGAATTCTTCTCTTGATGGCAGAATTCGGAAGGCCCGGTGAACCGGAAACGTCCATTCCTCCCATTACTCAGGAAACCTTGGCGGAGATGATCGGCACCACCCGGTCTCGGGTGAGCTTTTTCATGAATCGCTTCCGCAAGCTCGGCTTTATCGATTACAACGGCCGCATCCAGGTGCATAAGTCGCTTCTGAATGTGGTACTGCTCGATCAATTGACCGAGAGCGACTCGGAAGAACCCGCGATTCAATGATCGGCGCCGGGTTGGCGATTTCAGGAATCATCCGTCCGCCGTCTCAATCTCACAGTGGGTGCTTTCTCGCAGTTGGAGCGGGGCGTGAAGCGGCCAAAAGACCGGCGCTGGCCTTGTTCAACGTCATTCGCCGCAAGGGCTTTCAGGCCATTCTCCAGCAGCGACAAACCTGCCGCAACGCATCTGAAAACATCTGGCGGCCATTCAGCGCATGGGAACGCTTTTCCGGTCGATAAAAGCACGGCGGCCACCCTGAAGGGTGGCCGCCGCTGTCTTGCTTGGGGTGAGAAAGCGGCTTACCGCTCGCTCTTCCAGTTGATCAGGTCGCCAAGGGTCGTGGTGGAGCTGGAGACGGGGTGCTTGTGGCCCTCCGCCTTGTAGCTCTCCACCTGAGCGCGACTGGCCTCCTGGCCGATGGCGCGCAGGCTCAAGCCTACCTTCTTCTCTTCCACGTTGATCTTGATGATCTTGAAGTCGTGCTCGAGGCCCGTTTCAAGCTTGGACGGTCCACCGTCGTCGCCGGCTTCGGAGATGTGGCAAAGACCCTCCACTCCCTCCGCGATCTCGACAAAAGCGCCGAACTGCGCGGTGCGCAGAACCTTGCCATGGACCACGTCGCCTACCCGGTGCGTGGCAAAGAAGCTCTCCCACACGTCAGGCTGCAACTGCTTGATGCCCAGCGAGAGGCGGCGATTCTGCGGCTCGACACCGAGAACGACAGCCTTCACCTTTTCACCCTTCTTGACGATTTCAGAGGGGTGCTTGACGCGCTTGGTCCAGCTCAGGTTGGAGACGTGCACCAAACCGTCGATGCCGTCCTCGATCTCGATGAAGGCGCCAAAGTCGGTGAGGTTGCGAACACGGCCCTCGACCACGGTTCCGGCCGGATAGCGCTCGGTGAGATTTTCCCACGGGTTGGGCATCAACTGCTTCATGCCCAGCGAGATGCGGCGGTCAGCCGGATTCACGCTCAACACCACCGTCTCGACTTCGTCGCCCGGCTTGACCAGCTTGGAGGGGTGCTTGAGGCGCTTGGACCAGGTCATCTCAGAGAGGTGAACGAGGCCTTCGATGCCCTGCTCCAGTTCGACAAACGCGCCGTAATCCGTGACCGAAAGAACCCGGCCATGAACGTGCGCACCCACCGGATAGCGCTCGGCGGCATCCAGCCACGGGTCGGGCGTCAACTGCTTGAAGCCCAACGAAACCCGCTGCTTGTCCTTGTCGAATTTGAGCACCTTGACCTGAATCTCGTCGCCCACATTCACCAGGTCGCGGGGGTGCGTGAGGCGGCCCCAGCTCATATCGGTGATGTGCAGCAGGCCGTCGATTCCGCCCAGGTCAACAAACGCGCCGTAGTCGGTCAGATTCTTCACCGTACCAGTGAGGACGGCGCCCTCGCCCAGCATTTCGAGCGTTTGCGAGCGCTTGGCGTTCTGCTCTTCTTCCAGGATTTCCTTGCGGCTGACAACCACGTTGCCGCGCTTCTTGTTCAGCTTGATAACCCGGACTTCAATCTGCTGGCCGAGATAGCCGTCGAGGTTGCGGACGGGGCGAATCTCAAGCTGCGAACCGGGCAAGAATGCCTTGAGGCCGATGTCGACGGTCAAGCCGCCCTTGACACGGCTGACGACCGTGCCGGTGACCGGGGTCTTGTCGTTGGCTGCCTTCTCGATGGTGTCCCACACGCGCAGGCGCTGGGCCCGCTCGTAGCTGACCAGATAGCCGCCTTCGGGCTCCTCGCGCTCGATAACCACGTCGATCACGTCGCCGGGCTGGAACTTGACCGCACCGGTGTGATCCAGAACCTGCTCGAGCGGCACAAGGCCCTCGGACTTGAGGCCCACATCCACAACCAGATGCTTTTCAGTCTGCTTGAGCACCGTGCCGGAAACAATCTTGTCGCCATATGCTTCAACGGCAGCGGCCTCTGCGGCCTGCTCCCGTTCAAACGCCGCCAAAGCGGCGGAAAAGTCGTCCATGGACTCAAGGCTGTGCTCTGCGTGCGCGGCTGCCTTCGCGGGCGCCGGCGCTGCGGCAACCGGAGCAGGCGCAACGGCCGTTTCCGGTGCGGCCTCTGCCTGCTTGACTTCAGCGGGCTGAGACCCTTGTGCTTGAGGAGCCACTTCTGCGGCCGGAATTGCTTCAGCGGCCGGAGCTGCTTCGACTTCGGGGGCGGCTGCGGCTTGGGGTTCGGCTGCAATCGCAGACTCGGTCGGGGCTTGTGGCGGGGACTGCACGGAATCTACCGCAGCAACCGCTTGCGCGGGCGCGGTCTCCGTCGTGGTTTCCACCACGGGCACGGCCTCGAATTGAGGGTCGGTTGGGGTATCGGCGTCCAGCACGGCCAGTGCTGCTGCTGCGATTACTTCGGCGGTTTCTGTGTTGGACGTGGATTCGTGCAACGGCTGCTCTTGCTCCGTCGCAGGTTCGAGGGTTTCCAATTCGGTATTCAGGGTTATGCTCTCGGTTTCGGGATTGAGGACGTTTGCCATCACTGCCAGCTCCGGGATTCCTTGCTCCCGCGACTGAAATTGCCTGCCGCTGGGGGTGGCCCCTCGGCTGCGGTTGGCGCCAGCCAGGGATGCCGAAGACCATATCCCTGGGGCAGCCTTGTACCTGTGACCGTGATGTTTCGGCGAGGGACAGTCCTCCCAGCCGGTGGAGCTGGCATGGAAAAACGACTGGTCTCCTTGGGAAACACCCGGCAGGCAACGGCTAGCTGGAGGGCGGCCGCAACTCACTGCTGGAATCCGCGCAGGAAGCTACGCTCACGAGTGTAGCAACCGCAGCTTTGCCCCGTCAATCCAACAGATTGGCCGTCTCGCATTGCAATCACCTTTTCACACTTCGCCGGGCGGAAGCAATGGACTTACCGCCGGGCGAAGATCGCGCGAAAGGTGCAGATATTAATGTTGAGAGGCCTGAAGGCTACCCTCGATTGTGCGGCGGATGGAGTTGGCTCGGGCAGCAAAGGGCACCGATGCGGCGCCCTGAAACCTGAAGGCGCGGGCCATGGGCTGCTGCCAACCTTCTATACTGGTACAGACGGAACCCACCCAATGGACATTCTCTGGACTCCCTGGCGCTTTACCTACATCACCGCGGCGGACGGCGCCCCGCGCCCCGGCGTTCCCGCCAGCCTTTCGGCCTGGCCCGGCGATCTTGGCTGCGTGTTCTGCAACCTGATTGCCTCCATCGACTTCGCCATCGCCAATGGGGTGAACGCGGAGGAAGCTGAAGCCGCGGGCGGACTGATTTTGCGGGGAAAGCACTGCTTTCTCTGCCTGAATGCCTTCCCTTACACCTCAGGCCACGTGATGGTGATGCCCTTCGCGCACCTTGACCGACTGGCAAAACTGCCGGCGGACGCCGCTCACGAGCTGATCGACCTGGCGCAACGCACCGAGCAGGCTCTGGAACGGCTTTACCGGCCGCAGGGCTTCAATTTCGGCGTGAACCTGGGCCAGGCCGCAGGAGCAGGCGTGGCCGGACACCTGCATCTGCACGCCCTGCCCCGCTGGACCGGCGACACCAACTTCATGACCACGGTAGCCGAAACCCGCATCTTGCCCGAAGACCTGGGAACCACCTGGAAGCGGATGCGCGAGGCGTTTGCGGCGCTGGCGGGCTGAAGCGAATCCGGGGAGCACAGCTAACAGCCAGGCCTAATTCTCCTCCACGTCTGCACGTTTTTTCTTCGCACCAGCCGTGGCGGCTTCGCGCTACCATTCCAGCGTGAGTACTTCACCTTTTCCCGTCTTGACGAATCTGCCTCCCCTGGACCACGAGGGCTTTCGAGCCCACCGCGAGTTGGAAGCTCGGCTCAAGGCAACCCTGCGCGGCGACGTGCGCTTCGACTTGGGTTCGCGCGCGCTTTACGCCGCCGATTCGTCGAACTACCGGCAACTGCCTGTGGGCGTCATTTTGCCTCGCGATGCGGTGGACGTTGAGGCAGCACTGGCCGCCTGCCGCGCTACGGGAGCCGCTGTGCTGCCGCGCGGCGCGGGCACCAGCCTGGCCGGACAATGCGCCAACGTGGCCGTGGTCTTCGATTTTTCGCGGTACATGCACGGCCTGACCTCGATCGACCCCGCAGCCAGGCTGGCCACGGTCGAGCCGGGCATCGTGCTGGACCGGCTGCGCGAAGCCGCTGAAATGCACCACCTGACCTACGCGCCGGACCCGGCGACCCACTCGCGCTGCACGCTGGGCGGGATGATCGGCAACAACAGTTGCGGCGTGCATGGCCTACTGGGCGGCAAGGTCGCCGACAACGTGGAATCGCTGGACCTGGCGCTTTACGACGGGACGCGCATGACGGTGGGCCGCACCAGCCCTGCCGAGTTGGAAGCGCTGATTCGCGGCGGCGGACGCGTGGGCGGGATTTATGCCGGGTTGGCGAGGCTCAGAGACCGCTACGCCGGGCTGATCCGCGAGAAGTTTCCGCGCATTCCCCGGCGCGTCTCCGGCTACAACCTGGACGAACTGCTGGACGAGAACGAATTCCATGTGGCGCGCGCGCTGGTGGGGTCGGAAGGCACCTGCGCCACTGTTGTCTCCGCGACGCTGAACCTGAGCGCCAGCCCGCCTTTCCGCGTGCTCACGGCGCTGGGATTTGCCGACGCGTTTCTGGCAGCCGATGCCGTGCCGCAGGCCCTCGAACACGGCCCGATTGGTTTGGAAGGCTTTGACGGGCTGCTGCTGGACTTCATGCGGCGCAAAAAACTGGCCGTCGAAGACGTATCGCTGCTGCCCGAGGGCGGCGGCTTTCTGCTGGTGGAGATGGGTGCATGGACGGCCGAAGAGGCGCAGTCGAGGGCCGAGGCGCTGGCCCGCGACTCACAGGCCTGGCCGCAGTCGCCCATGGCACGGATTTATAGCGGCGAAGCGGCTGCCCGGGTGTGGAAGGTGCGCGAATCCGCGCTGGGTGCAACGGTGTTTGTTCCCGGCGAGCCCGAGGGCTGGGAGGGTTGGGAAGACGCGGGGATTCCGTCGGCGCACTTGGGCGCTTACCTGCGCAAACTCGTGGCGCTGATGGGGGAATACGGCTACCGCAGCGCGCTTTACGGCCACTACGGCCAGGGCTGTGTCCACCTGAGGATCAACTTCGACTTCCGGACGGAAGAAGGGGTGCGCAAGTTCCGCGAGTTCATCGACCGGGCGGCGGATTTGGTGTTGAGCTTTGGCGGGTCGCTTTCAGGCGAACACGGCGACGGCCAGTCGCGCGCGGCCCTGCTGCCCAAGATGTTCGGGCCAGAGCTGATGGAGGCGTTTCGCGAGTTCAAGGCGCTGTGGGACCCTGACAACCGCATGAATCCGGGCAAGCTGGTGGATGCGGTGCGCGTGTACGACCCGGTGGAGAACTTGCGGGCCAGGCCACCTGAATCCGGTAAGGGATCGATCCATTCTCACTCCGAGCTGGAAACACATTTTGTGTTTGCCGCGGACGGGGGCTCGCTGGAACGCGCCACTGAGCGCTGTGTGGGCGTGGGCGCCTGCCGCAAGATGGAGGGCGGCGTGATGTGCCCCAGCTACCGCGCCACCGGGGAGGAGCAGCACTCGACGCGGGGACGGGCGCGGCTACTGTGGGAGATGCTGGCCGGGGCGTTGCAAAAGGAGGGCTTCCAGAGCAAGGCCGTGCACGAGGCTCTGGATTTGTGCCTGAGCTGCAAGGCTTGCAAGACCGAGTGCCCGGTTGCGGTGGACATGACGGCCTACAAGTCGGAATACCTGGCGCAGCGCTACAAGGGGCGTCTGCACCCGTTGCACCATTACATTTTTGGCTTTGCCGACCAGCTTGCGCGGTGGGGCGCGCTGACGCCGGCGCTGACCAATGCGCTGCTGACCGGCCCCGTGACCAGCCCGCTGATCAAGAGGATTGTGGGGGTCGCGCAGGAGCGCCGGCTTCCGCGGCTGGCGGAGAAGAGTTACACGGCAGGGCGAGACAAATCCGCAGTAGAGCAAACCGCAGGGGCTAAAGCCCGCGTGATTTTTCAGCCACGTGCGGCACGACTGAAGTCGTGCCCTGATACAAGGCAGGGGGCGCATGAGGACGTTTCAGGCACTGAGGGAGCTGCACTGCGGGCGACCGATGAAACGACCAACGTCCCGCGCGCGGCTCGCAACCAAAACGCTTCAAGGCCCGAAGGGCAGTTGGCCGCACCGCAGGTGCCCGAAGGGCAGTTGGCCCCACCGCAGGTGCCCGAAGGGCAGTTGGCCCCACCGCAGGTGCCCGAAGGGCAGTTGGCCCCACCGCAGATGCCCGAAGGGCGGTTGGCCGCACCGCAGGTGCTGCTGTGGGCCGATACGTGGAACAACTACTATCATCCGCAAACGCTGGCCGCAGCAGAGACGGTTCTTACGCAGGCAGGTTTTGCGGTGCAAGTTCCCAAAGGGCACATTTGCTGCGGGCGGGCGCTCTATGACTTCGGGCTGCTGCCGACGGCGCGCAGTTATCTGGCCAAGGTTCTGGACCGCGTAGCGCCGGAGATTGAAGCCGGGCTACCGTTCATCTTTCTCGAGCCAAGCTGCGCCAGCGTTTTCAAGGACGAGGCGCTGGAGTTGTTTCCTGACGACCCGCGTGCGCAGAAGTTGAGCCGTCAGGTGTGGCTGCTGGCGGACTGGCTGGCCGCCAAAGCTCCGGACTGGGTCAACGGGCGGCTGGAGGGTGCGCAGGTCCTGATCCACGGCCACTGCCACCACAAAGCAGTCTTTGGCGGACCGGGCAACGAGATCGCCCTTTTGCGCAAGGCGGGAGCGGCGGTCGAGATGATCGATTCCACTTGCTGCGGCATGGCGGGGCCGTTTGGTTTTGAGGCGGACAAATTCGAGGTCTCGAAGAAGATCGCGAATCTCGGATTGCTGCCCGCGGTCGAGTCGGCCGGGCCGATGACGATTGTGGTCGCCGACGGCTTCAGTTGCCGGGAGCAGATTGCGCAGCTTGGCCACCGGCAGGCCTTGCACTTCGCGGAGGTTCTGGCGCGCTCGTGCGGGTGCAGTGGGTAAAACGACACAGGTGGCCTGAGGACTGTACGGGACGAGATAGAAGGGCAGTTATGGGATCGTATCTGTCAAAGAACTGCAATAAAAAACCGTAGTTCTAAGGAACTGTAATTGTAGATATCCCATCACTGCTGTCCGGCTACAAGTCGAACAGATTCAATTGGTTGCAAATATCGCCTAAGTTGTTTTCGCATCCCATCTCTTGAAGTACCTGTAAAATGGGCGTTTTCTCGAACAGAGTTAGGCT
>Ga0181520_10006827_pt1 | contig 17170 bp, 13 predicted proteins | sample PEATcosm2014_Bin_29_FD_132451 | JGI IMG/M metagenome (GOLD analysis project Ga0181520, IMG submission 132451) | Peatland microbial communities from MTU Mesocosm Facility, Houghton, MI, USA - PEATcosm2014_Bin02_30_metaG | ecosystem: Environmental > Terrestrial > Soil > Wetlands > Peat | place... | reverse complement strand
TAGAGCAGCAGTTTCCTAAACTGCGTGTCGGAAGTTCGAGTCTTCCCGGGGTCACCATCCGAAGCGCAATCACAAAGCCGCAGAACAGTCACAAGAAAGCAGGCCGGGATCCCTGGGAAGGCGGCTACTTGCCGCGTTCTCCGTGCGCGCTGGGTCATCTCTTCGCGCCGCGCAGAGTCACCATGTATTCCTTGAGCGAAGCCGCGTCGGCGATGGCAGTGGCACGCTCCTGAGCGGTCAGCTTCCAACGCTTCCGGTCTTTCTTATTCTGGAAGATGAAGTGAAGGCCAACACCGTCGTTGCCCCAGCGCATGACCATGGCGTTGACTGTGAAGGAACGTTCGGCGGTGGGCTCGCGCTGGTCAGTGAGCGTCATTCGGATGACGGTGCCGGGATACCAACGCTCCTCGGTGAGAACGTAGAGTCCGGTTTCGCTGATGTCGCGGATGCCATGCGGAGCGGGAGCGCTCCCCGTAAAGAAGAAGGCGGTGAGCCCGGGGATCGACTCGCGGAGAGCGCCGCGCTTGTCGTCGGGTTCGGACGAGAGCATGCGTTTGAGCCAATTCTTCCTCCTGGGCCATGAATCCTGATTCTGGGGGTGGGGCTGGGCGACGGGCTCGGGGGCAATCTCGAGAGGAGCGATGGTCTGATCGGAAGCCGGTGGAAAGTCGTGGGCAGTCGGCAGGGGTTCAGGCCGCGAGAGGTCCTTCCATGGCAGCACCTGGCGGGAGCCCTGGCCCGAATTCTGACTTGAGCCTTGCCCTGGGATCTGCGCGGCAGCGCCACCCTGCGGGCTCTCGGCCTTCATCTTCGCCAACTGCTCGAGCACGAGCTTCATCTCGGCGGGCGGCCGAAAAATGAGCTGATCGCCGGCGCGGGTGCCCGTGGAGGCTATGGACTGGGCCGGAAGCACCAGAACGCTTGCGGCGGGGCGGCTGGAGGTGGAGACGCAAAAGATGGGGAAAGACTCGACCGCCTCAATCGCCACGCAATCCCGGTCAAGGTAGACCAGGTCGAGGGGGATGCGGACGCTGGTTGGGGAGATTCCTCGGAAAGGCACAAGCCAGAGAGCTTTACCCCCGGTAGGGGAGAGGGTTTGGAAGCGCGTCTCAAGACCGGAAACCGTGAAGTCAGCGGCCTCTACATCGACGCTCAGGAATCGATCGCATGTCTGGTTGTAGACACAACACTGGCCGGAGTCGACCTGAGGGGCGGGTGGCCGAAGACCATCGTTTTTGACGTTTTGCCAGACCTTCCAGCCCAGCGATTCACGCCCGCCGCGGGGACCCGGCAGGAAGTCGCTGAATTGTTCCGGCTTGGCAGGCATGAGCCCTCCGCTCTTATTGCCATCCACGATCAGTGTCGTGGTGGGGACTATCCGTAGCTTCATCCATTGTCTATTCTCTAAATTAATTTGAGTACCTAAGTCACGGGAAAAATCGTTCAGACCGTTCAAAGATAAACTCAAGAGCTAACAACTGGGTCGGCAAATGGGACTTCGGAGTTGTGGTTATTCGTGCCGATTGGGTCGAATGCAGATGCGGTGGGGGCGCGGTTCGCTGCGGCAAAATTGGCGGAGGCGGCAGATCGGGGTTGTGGTTATCGGCAGGCTCTGAGGGGATCGGGAGGCCTCGAAAACCTCTTTGACTTCGCCTTCGGCTGCGGCTATAAATGTTGATGTCACTGAAAGCAGTTTCAGAATTCTTGGGCTGTGCGAACGGTACGCAGCCCACAACCAGAACAACAAACGCCAGGATGCACGGGAAGGCGGTGAAAGTCCGCCACTGCCCCGCAACTGTGAGCGCTTCATGCCCGGATGCTCGTCATTCAGGCAGGGTTTCAGCCAGGCTCTTTTTCTTGGTTTTGGAAGAGAGCGTGGAGCCACTGACGGTAGGCCTTGCGGCATGCTGTTGGGAAGGTGGCTGAGACGGGCGCAAGTCAGGAGACCGGTCCTTTGGCGCCTTAACCCGCTTGCGTTCCGAGGGGAACGAAGGAGCCGCAATGACCTTTCCCGCCTTCACGAAGGCTCGACAGAGCCGACGCATAATCTCTCTCCTGATTGTCTTGGTTGCTGTTGCCGCTGTGTGCCAGGCTGCATCGATTCGCGGTGTGGTCACCGACCCCTCCGGGGCCAAGGTCACCGGGGCTCAAGTTAACCTTCTTGCCGAGGGCAAGGTAGTGGCCACGGCTGAGTCGACGGCTGACGGCAGCTACCAGATTTTGACGGGGAATGACGGCAGGTTCTTTCTGGTGGTTACAGCCAAGAGTTTCCGGCAGTTGGAGACGCCGGTGTTTTATGCCGGCAGGTTGGATAACCTGGAGCGCAATGTGGTGCTCGAGCCGGAGTGGGTGCGCGAGTCGATTGTGGTAACGCCGACGGGCACGCCGACTCCACAGGCCCAGACGAGCGCAGCGACTACGGTGATTGGGCCCGCGGAACTCGAGGATGCAGACAGTCTGGGGGATTTGATTCGGCTGATGCCGGGGACGTTTGTGACGCAGGACGGACAGATGGGGGCGCAGACCTCGCTGTTCGTGCGCGGGGGGAATTCGGACGCGAACAAGGTGATGCTCGACGGCGTGGACGCAACAGATCTGGGTGGGGACTTCGACCTGGGGCCGCTGGCGACGACTGCAGTCGAGCGCGCGGAGGTATACCGCGGGACCAATTCGGATCTCTATGGCGCGGGAGCGGGAAGCAGCGTGATTAACCTGACGACGCCTCGCGGGACCACGAGTTTTCCGTCGCTGGTGTTTCGCGGCGATGCGGGGAACCTGGCGACGTCGCGCGAAGAGCTGGAACTGGCGGGCGCGTGGAAGAAGTTCGACTACCTGGGCGCGTACAGCTGGCTGCAGACGGCGAACGACCTGCCGATGGACGAGTACCACTCCGGAACGGCAGTGGGGAACGTCGGATGGCAGCCGACCGGGAACACGCAGATTCGCGGGACCGCGCATTACGGCGTGGATGCGACGGGCGTGCCGAATGCATGGGACTTCTATCACATTGCGGATAACGCGAAGGAGGGGGACCAGGACCTGTACGTGAGCGCGTCGATCGACAACCAGACGACGGCGGAGTTTCACCAGAGCGTGCGCTACGGGGCGACGCGCAAGCGCGAGCAGTACAACCAATACTCGCAGGAAGGGATCATCGACGAGAACGGCGACGGCCTGGGCGAGCAGGTGACAATTACCGGCGCGAATGGCGACTCGGTGACGGGCAGCGCGATTCTGGATTACGCGGGGACCTATCCGTATGGATATCAACTGGTGAACAATCGTGATCAGCTTGTCTACGAAGGCGACTACAGCATCACGCCGCACCTGGTAGCGATGGGGAGTTTTCGATTTGAGGATGAGCGCGGCGTGGAGAACATTCCTGCGTACGAAACCTATGAGTCTGCCGAGAGGACGAACTACGACTACATTGCCGCGGTTCATGGAGACTTCAAGAATCGGTTCTTCTACACACTGAGCGGGGCCCTGGAGCACTACTCGCTTTTCGGGACGCAGACTTCGCCGCGGGCGGGGCTGACGTTTTACGCGGTGCGGCCGCGCAAGGGCGTGATGAGCGGGACACGCATTCTCTTCAACTTTGGCGAAGGCGTACGCGAGCCCAAGCTGACTGAGCAGTTCGGATCGCTGTATGCGTTTCTTGAGGGGAACGGGTTTGCGAGCGCGGCGCAGCAGTTGAAGATCGGGCCGCTGGCAGCGCCGACTACGCGGAGCTATGAGGGCGGCGTGGAGCAGGCCTTCTTCAGCGATCGGATCGTCTTCCGCGCCAGCTATTTTCACAACGAGTTCGGAAAAGAGATTGAGTCGGTGGGCGCGGTGCTGCTGACGCAACTGATTCCGGGGCTTACGCCGGCGGACCTTGGCTATTACTACCAGTACGATGAAGGGCTTGACGTGAACACACAGGCGTTTCGGGCGCAGGGGATTGAGTCGACGGTGGAGGGCGGCATCGGGCGCAGCATTTTCATGCGAGGCGGCTACACCTACACGGACAGCGTGGTGCAGAAGTCGTTTTCAAGCGATAACGAGGCGCTGCTGGGCGGGTACGCGCCGACCTACAACGGGATACCGATTGGCGACTACTCGCCGCTGGTCGGTGCGCGGCCTTTCCGAAGGCCTCCGCATACGGGATTCTTTACGGCGACGTACTCGAAGGGCAAAGTGACCGGGCTGTTCAACGCGGCGTTTGCGAGTCGCAGCGACGATTCGACGTTTCTGACCGACGCAAACTACGGAACAACGCTGCTGCTGCCGAATCGCAACCTCGACTTCGGCTATGCGCGGCTGGACCTGGGCGCGAGCTACAACCTGTTTTCATGGCTGGGGGTTTACGGGAGGGCGGAGAACCTGACCGACAACCAGCACATTGCGCCGATCGGGTATCCGAGCCTGCCGTTTACGGTGCGGGCGGGGTTGAAGATCGAGTGGGGGATTGGCGAGCCGAAACAGTAAGGGAGCAGTTCATAGTTCGTAGTTCATAGTTCACAGTCCGCGGAGGTCAGTAAGCGAGTGGACAGTGAACAGTGGACGGGGAGTGAGTGAAAAAGTGAATGAGTGAAGAAGTGAAAAATATGCTTTGGATTGATCATGAGCCGGGCGATCCTTATCCGGAGACGGATATCGATTGGGAACAGGCGAGGAAGAATCCGGACGCGACGGCGCGAGCTTATCTTACGGTGATCGCGCGGAATCCAGAGGCGGTGGCGGAGTGGCTGCGGGCGGCGGCGTAAATCAACTGTTTTATTGCGCGACTGACTTTTGAGACGCGCAAGGCCTTGCCTTCATGCGGTCCGCGGCGTGTCGCAAAACCTACCCTTTTTGGGACGGTACGGAGATCATGAATTACCCTCAAGTGCTATAGTTTTCCATGCCGAAAAACACATGTGAACACTGCGGCGGTTCACAACTCATCAGCGGGCTCGTTGTTTCTGCTTCTGGCGGTGGTGGTGACGTACATCCCGGCCTCCTCTGCAAGGAGAAAGAGAAAGGCATTTTCAAATGGTCCGAAAGGGAGAAAAGGGAGGCCCTTTTTGCTGACCTGTGCGCCTCTTGCGGCACCGTAAAACGGTTATACGTGAAAGACCCGAAACGTGATTGGGTCGTATAACCTTCGCGGTTTCAACAGGGACTGTCCCCCGCCCGATGTCTCACAAACTACCCTTTTCGACACACAAAGGTCGTGGACGCAAGCCTTCTCATCTGGGCTGCGTCCACGCTGCGGACCTACTTGGGGCGAATCTCGTATCGCCTCTGTCGGTAGTGCCGCGGCGCGCGAAGGAGCTCTACCCGCGCACGAGGTCTTTGGCTTTTTGGATGAGGACGTCGCGGCTGACGTCGGAGATGGCGTTGGTGAGGGGAATGCCCTTGGGGCAGATTTCGACACAGTTCTGGGCGAAGCCGCACTCCTGAATGCCGCCGTCGCCGGCGAGGGCGCGCAGGCGTTCCTCTTTGAAGACCTTGCCGGTGGGGTGGTTGTTGAAGAGCTTGACCTGGGCGATGGTGGCCGCGCCGACGAAGCCTGTGGCGTCGTTGAACTGCGGGCAGACTTCCATGCAGCAGCAGCAGGAGATGCAGTTGGAGAGCGGGTAATTGGCTTCCTGCTGTTGCGGGAAGACGCGCGGGCCGGCGCCGAGATCGTATGTTCCATCGACGGGGACCCAGGCCTTGACGGCCTTGAGGTTTTCAAAGAGGACGGAACGGTCGACCTGGAGGTCGCGGACAAGCGGAAACTTGGAGAGCGGCTCGATCTTGATGGGCTGTTCGAGATTGTCAACGAGGGAGGAACAGGCCATGCGGGCCTTGCCGTTGATGCGCATGGCGCAGGAGCCGCAGATCTCCTCGAGACAATTGGAATCGTAGGTGATGGGGGTAGTGTCGCGGCCGTCGGCGGTGACGGGGTTGGCGGCGATCTCCATCATGGCGGAGATGACGTTCATGCCGGGACGCCAGGGGAGTTCGAAGCGCTCCCATACGGCGGGGGAGTCGGGGTCGGCCTGGCGCTTGATTTCGAGTGCTACGGTTTTGGTTGCCATGATGTTGTTCCAGTTGTCAGAGATCAGTTGTCAGTGATCAGTGACCTTTCTTCCATGTGATGGGCGCGAATGAATCCGCGCCGTTGAAAAAACCGCGGGGCCAAAGCTCCAGGATTAAAGCCCTTACAAACTCCAAAAACAACCGCAGATCCTTCGACTCACCACCCCCAGGCTGAAGAGTACGCCTGGGGCCACCGTTCCCCCACCCCAGCGACGAAGACCTGTCGCCGGGGGCCCCGGATCGCTCAGGATGACAGCGGAAAAGCGACCGCCGTCATTTTGTTGCGTCGTAGCGGCGTGGACGCGGCTTGATGAACTGGATGTCCACTTCTTCAAACTCGAAGCGCGGGCCGTCGAACGCTCCGGTAAACGCGGCCTTAGTGGTCTTCAAATACTTTTCGTCGTTGCGGTCAGGAAAGTCGGGCTTGTAGTGAGCGCCGCGCGATTCGTCGCGCAGGATGGCTCCCTGCACGATGGCGCGGGATAGCTCGAGCATGTTCTTCAACTGGCGCGCGAAGGCGAAGCTGGTGTTGGCCCACTGGCTCTTGTCGCTGAGGTTGACGTCTTTGTAGCGATCGAGCAGCTCGACAATCTTTTCGTCGGCCTGGCGGAGGCCCTTGTTATAGCGAATGACGGTGGCGTGCTCGGTCATGGTTGCGCCGAGTTCGCGCCAGAGCTTGAAGGGGTTTTCGGTGCCCTTGTTGTTGAGAAGTTTCTTGTTGATTTCGGACTGGCGGGCTAGTTCGGACTCGTCGCCACAGTCGTTGTCGGGGCATGGCAGGCCGTGGGTGTACTTGAGCGCGTTGGGGCCGGAAACGAAGCCGCCATAGATGCAACTGACGAGGGAGTTTGCGCCGAGGCGGTTTGCGCCGTGGTACTGGTATTCGCACTCGCCGGCAGCGAAGACGCCGGGGATGTTGGTCATTTGATTGAAGTCGACCCAGAGGCCGCCCATGGTGTAGTGCATGCCGGGGAAGATCTTCATGGGGACGTCGCGGGGATCGTCACCGACGAACTTCTCGTAGATCTCGAGAATGCCTTCGAGCTTGCGGTTGAGCGTGGCGCGATCGATGTGAGTGAGGTCGAGATAGACCATGGGCTGACCGTCGATGCCAAGGCCGAGCTCGTAAACCACCTTGTGAATGGCGCGCGTGGCGATGTCGCGGGGAACGAGGTTGCCGTACTTGGGGTACCACTCTTCGAGGAAGTAAAAGCGGTCGGGCTCGGGAATCTGCTTGATGGGGCGCTTGTCGCCGGCGGTGCGAGGGACCCAGACGCGGCCACCTTCGCCGCGGGCCGACTCGGACATGAGGCGGAGTTTGTCTTCGCCGGGGATGCAGGTGGGGTGGACCTGGATGAACTCGCCGTTGGCGTAGTAAGCGCCCTGCTGGAAGATGGCGGATTGCGCCGAGCCGGTGCAGACGACGGAATTGGTGCTCTTGCCGAAGATGGCGCCGTTGCCGCCGGTGGCGAGGATGATGGCTTCGGAGGGAAAGCTGCGGAGCTCCATGGTGCGGAGGTCGAGGGCCGTAATGCCGCGGGCTGCTCCCTTGGAGTCGAGGACGGCGGAGAGGAACTCCCAGCCTTCGTACTTTTTGACTCTGCCACCGGCCTCGTAGCGCCGGACCTGTTCGTCGAGCGCGTAGAGAAGTTGCTGGCCGGTGGTAGCTCCGGCAAAGGCGGTGCGGTTGTAGAGCGTGCCGCCAAAGCGGCGGAAGTCGAGCAGGCCCTCGGGGGTGCGGTTGAAGGGCACGCCCATGCGGTCGAGCAGGTCGATGATGGCGGGGGCGGCCTCGCACATGGCCTTGACGGGGGTCTGGTTGGCGAGAAAGTCGCCGCCATAAATGGTGTCGTCGAAGTGCTTGTCGGTGGTGTCGCCCTCGCCCTTGAGGTTCTTGGCGGCGTTGATGCCGCCCTGGGCACAGACCGAGTGAGAGCGCTTGACGGGGACGATGGAAAAGAGGTCGACCGTGCCGCCGGCTTCGGCAATCTTGATGACCGCCGCGAGCCCGGCGAGTCCTCCGCCAATCACGATGATTCTGGGTGATGCCATGGAGTCTTCCTTCTACCTTTCCGCCGAAATCCGGTCTGCCGAAAATGCGGCGCGTCAAACCCCGAACTGCTTCAGGTGATGATCGAGATGGATGTAATTCAGCGCCGACCACTCATCCGGCGTCATGGTTCCAAAGAAACTGTGCGGATGCTTCGTGCATTGCTCGGGGCCACCGGTCTGAAAGCGGTCAATCAGCACAGCAAGCCGTTGCCTTTCCGCATTGAGATCGCGGTCGTCCTTTACCAAGTACGCCTTGTCGGTGGGCAGATTATGGCTCATGGGCTTGCCGCTCAACATTTTCGCCTTGGCCATCCCGCCGAAAACTCGGCCCACAAGAACTTGCCGCATCACCTTGTCGCCCACTGCGACTTCCATCGCGGCGGAGCAGTGAGCGAGCATTTGCGCAGGGGCCATCTTGCCCCACTGCCGCTGGGTTTCCGGAGTGAGCCGCGCCATGCGCTCCTTCAGCTCTTCCGCGGCCGCTGGGTCAAAAAGGCTCTTCATCCAAGCACCGTCATTGATGGAGATGGCGCAGTGATCAAGGAAACCGCGGGCCTGGGGTCCTCGGGTACGTTGGGATACTTGCCGCCGACGAAGGCCCAGATACTCCAAAGCCCCATGACGGCGAGGAGAAGGCCGAATGCGGCGCAGGCATAGCCGAAGCGTTTGCGGGCGACTTCGCCTGGGGTGATGCCCCACTTGGCGGCGAAGAGCCAGATGCCGTAGGCGAAGTGCCAGCAGATGGCGATCATGGCGATGATGTAGACGGCGAGCATCCAAGGGTTGGCGAGCTCTTGCTGGACCTTGGCGAAGGCGGCGTAGGGGTGCTCAGGGAGCTGGACGCCCATGAAGCGCTGGCGAATGACGTGCTGGCCTATATAGAGGATAGCGATGAGGCCAGTGTAGCGCTGGGCGGTGTACATCCAGTTGCCGGCCCAGGGGTAGTAGACGATGTTGGACTTGCCGCGGAGCCAGATCCAGACGCCGTAGAGGCCGTGATAGAGGATGGGCAGGAAGATGAAGACCCACTCGAGGACGCGGACGAGGGGAAGGCCGTTGAGGAATTTGACCTGGTCGCCATAGGCGATGGGCCCCTTGAGCGCTTCAAAGTTGGAGAGCAGGTGCTCAAGGAGGAATGCGCCGATGGGGACGATGCCGAGCAGGGAGTGTAGCTTGCGGAAGAGGAATTCGTTTCCCTGAGCGGCGCGGAGGGGCGGCACGCCCTTGCGAACGGTTGGAGTGGCAGGATGTTGAGCAGTTGCCATGGAAATCGAGGCTCCTCAGGGTTAGGCGCCGAACTGCGGCCCAATCGGTATCAGATTAAGAGACGGAATCGCAGGGCTTGGTCCCAATGCATTATTGGAGTCGCTGATGAAGGTCGTCAAGGCGCGGAGTGGCGTCCGTCTCACAGGATGTGGAAACGGGAACGGATTGGAGTGCGGTTTGGCGAGGTTGGAGCTACCAAGTGCGATTGAAATCGGTGAAGAGGCGGCCGGGATTGTCGGAGACGAGGACGCCTTCGTGGTGGCCCCCTTGATCGAGGAGGAGTTCCTTGATTGCGCCGTCGTGGAGCACGTTGTCGCGGAGAACTGCGTTCCGCAGCGCGTGGTAAATGATTCCGTAAGAGGGCGACCATGCGCCTTTGGGGCCGTCGTCGCGGCCGGTCTGGAAGGTATTGCCGACGCAAGTGACGCCCTCTGCGCCGTCGACGAGGAGGTTGGCGGAGTTGAGGGGAGTGGAGGTGGCATTTTTTCCGGCGCGCTTGAAGAAGTTGCCAGTGATGGTGATTTGAGTGGCGGGATTGTGGGTGCTGCGAATAGCGAGGCCGATGGTTCCGGCGCGGTCAAAGAAGTTGCCGGTGATCTGATAGCCGTCGGCGCTGTCGATGATCATGTTTTCTTCGCCGTTCCACTCGATGCGGTTGGCGGTGAAGGTGACGGAGGCGTTTTGCTGGCGGGCGGCAAAACCGGCGCGGCCATTGCCGGAGAACCAGTTGTCGAGGAGGAAGCCATCCCAGCCGCGCAGGCTGAGGCCGTCGCCGTGGTTGGCGTAGAACTCGCAGTGACGGACGCTGAAACACCAGGCGCACTCCAGATGCGCTCCGTCGCCGGAGAAGGAGCCCACCTGGCAGCGCTCGATGCGGAATCCGTCTTCGTGCTCGCCCCACTTGTCGCGGCGTGTGGCGATGCCGTGAACGCCTTTGCCGAGGTAGCCGCCATCGAGAGCGATGCCATCGACGGTTGCGCCAAGGGCGTCGGTGAGATTAAGAAGGCAAAACTCATCGGGTGAGGCGAGCTTGAGGACGGAGCCGCCGGCGGAGGAGTAGCGCCATGCCGGTGTGCCGATGAACGCCGTGCGTTCGTGGAGATGCAGTTCACGGGTGAGGTAGACGCCGGGTTGGAGCAGGACTACTCCACCGCAACCGCCAGCGGCGTCGAGGGCTCTCTGGAGGGCTGTAGTGTCGTCTGCTTTGCCATCGCCTGCAGCGCCGAACTGGCGTGGGTCGTATTGAACAGCCGGGTCGTGCAGGACCGATTCGGCGGGAGCGCTGGCGGTGAAGAGGGCGGCAGCACTGCCGAAGAGGGCGGAACGGGCGATTTGACGGCGATTCATGAGGGGATTCACGGAAGAAGTGCTCCTTGGCGCCTCATTTGCGGAGGCTCAACAGATACGGCGCAATGCTAAGCCTGCGGTTGAAGGACAGCAAGCAGGGCACGCAGCGCGCGGCCGCGATGGCTGAGGGCGAGCTTGGTCTCGAGGTCGATCTCGGACATGGTGCGGTCGAGCTCGGGAAGAAAGAAGAGCGGGTCGTAACCGAAGCCGCCGGTGCCACGCGGGGCTTCGAGGATGAGGCCTTCGACGGAGCCATCGGCTGTGTAAAGGGCCACGCCATCGCGGGCGGCGACGAGGACGCAATGATAGCGGGCGGATCGCTGGGCGGCGGGGACGTTGGCCAGACGCTGGAGGAGGAGCATGTTGTTCCAGACATCGGTGTTGTCGTTGGCATCGGGCGAATCGATGAGGCCGGAGTCGGCGGCGAAGCGGGCCGAGCGCACGCCGGGCGCGCCGTCGAGCGCGTCCACTTCGAGGCCGGAGTCGTCGGCGACGACGAGTTCGCCTGGAGCAAAGCGGGAGTAGTAGACGGCCTTGAGCGTGGCGTTGTCGGCGAAGGTTGCGCCGTTTTCTTCGGGCTCGGCGATTTTTTCGAGTCGTGGAAGGGGTTCAATGGCGATGGAATGAGCCTGCGCGGCGGTGCGGAAGTCGCGCAGCTTGCCGGCGCTGGTGGTGGCGGCGTAGAGCCGAAGGGGCATGGGGACAGTGTAACGGGGAGGTGGCTAACTCGACTTTTTAGGCGGTGCCGATGCTATCCTCAATTTCCAATGGAGGCGAGAATGCGGCGCGCGATTTGTTTGACGGGTTTGGTTGCGGTGGGGATGGCAGCGCAGGGGCAGGTTGCTACGCCCGGCACGGATGGGCGGGGCAAAGATACGCAGGGCAAGACGGTTCGTTTCGATGAGACCTCCGCGGCAACTCTTGTGCTGCAGGTTCGCGGCGAGGGCGTGCAGATTTACGCGTGCGTGAAGGGCGATGACTGGGCGTGGAAGTTGAAAGCGCCCGAAGCGACGCTGTTCGATGAGAATCACAAGGCTATTGGCAAGCATTTTGCCGGGCCAACGTGGCGGCTCGATGACGGCAGCGAGGTGCAGGGCAAGATGGTCGAAAGCAAGCCGCAGGCCGGGACGATTCCGTGGTTAATTCTCTCGGCCAAGTCCACCGGGAGCGAAGGCCGGTTGAGCCGTGTGGATGCTGTTCGGCGCACGGAAACTCAAGGCGGTGTGGCGCCGTCGACCGGATGCGGTGCGCAGCACGCGGGGGCCGAGGCACGCGTACCGTATTCGGTGAGCTACAGTTTCTTCGATACAAAGTGACATCACTGTTTGCAACCCCCTTTACAATGAAGGGTTGGTGCGAGGGTCGCGGGACGGCCTCCCGTTGAGGAGAAGACTTTGATCGAGCGCTATACGCGGGCGGCGATGGGCCGCATCTGGACCGAACAGAACAAGTACCGCTGCTGGCTGCAGGTGGAGGCGGCAGCGAGCTTGGTGCTGGCCGAAGATGGGGTGATTCCGGCCGACGCTGCATTTGCGATTGCGGAGAAAGCCGGCTTCAATGTGGCGCGGATCCAGGAGATAGAGGCCGAGGTCAAGCACGACGTGATTGCCTTCACGACGGCGGTGGCAGAGACGCTGAAGGCGCAGGGACTGGAGAGCCAGTCGCGCTGGCTGCATTACGGGCTTACATCGAACGACGTGGTGGACACGGCGCAGGCCTTGCAGGTGAAAGAGGCGTCGACGACCATTCGCAGCGGGCTGGTGGAGCTGCTGGCCGTGCTCAAGCGGCGCGCGATCGAGTTCAAGCACACTCCAACGATAGGGCGTACGCACGGGATTCATGCTGAACCGACGACGTTTGGGCTGAAGCTGCTGAACTGGTATGCGGAGATGGAGCGCAACCTGACGCGATTTGACGCGGCGGCCGAAGACATGCGCGTGGGCAAGCTATCAGGCGCGGTGGGCACGTTTGGCCACCTGAATCCGGAACAGGAAGAAAAAGTCTGCGAGCGGCTGGGCCTGAAACCCGCGCCAGTGGCGACGCAGGTGATCCAGCGCGATCGACACGCGGCGTATATTTCAACGCTGGCGTTGATCGGGAGCACGCTGGACAAGATCGCCGTGGAGGTGCGGCACCTGCAGAGGACTGAGGTGCGCGAGGCGCAGGAGTACTTCAGCGAGGGGCAGAAGGGCTCTTCGTCGATGCCGCACAAGAAGAATCCGATAACAAGCGAGCAGATCAGCGGGCTGGCGCGCGTGTTGCGCGGGAATGCGCAGGCAGCGTTCGAGAACATTGCGCTGTGGCACGAGCGGGACATCTCGCACTCGTCGGTGGAGCGGGTGATCTTTCCGGACTCGACGATTCTGGTGGATTATCTGCTGGCGAAGACCGAGAACCTGATCGCGCAGCTAGTGGTTTATCCGGAGCGGATGAAGAAGAACCTGGAACTGACGGGCGGACTGATCTTTAGCGGGCAGTTGCTACTGGATCTGACGGAGGCGGGGATGACACGCGAGGAGGCGTACAGTCTGGTGCAGGCGCACGCGATGCGCGCCTGGAAAGAGGAGCTGGTGTTTCGCGACGAGGTGGCGAAGGATCTGGCGGTTACCAAGTTGCTCTCAGCGGAGAAGCTGGCGAAGACATTTGATTTCATGCGGCAGTTGGGGAATGTGGACGCGATCTTCAAGAGGGTGATTGGGTGATGCAGGTTTTAGGTGTTAGCTATTTGCCTCTGGCTGTTGGATGAATAAACCGAGAAATGAATCATGAACTTTACCATTGCAATGACGGGCGCGTCGGGCGCGATCTTTGGGCGGGAGATGCTGCGCGCGCTGGAGGCGGACGAGCGGGTTGGGCGGGTGCATTTTGTGGCGAGTGAGAACTCGCTGCGGGTGATGGCGGAGGAACTAGGGTTGAGCGGGCGGACCGGGTTGGTGGAGAAGCTGCTGGGCCATGCACCCGCTAAAACGTTTCAGCATCCCGACGCGAACATTGGCGCGGCAATTGCCAGCGGGAGCCACCCCTCGAACGGGATGATCGTGCTGCCGTGCTCGATGGGGACACTGGCGGCAATTGCGAACGGCCTGGCGAACTCGCTGATCGCCCGCGCCGCCGATGTGACGCTGAAGGAGCGCAGGCCGCTGGTGCTGTGCGTGCGTGAGACGCCGTTCAATCGCATCCACCTGCGCAACATGACGCTGGCTGCGGAGGCCGGAGCGACGATTTTCCCGTGTATTCCTGCGTTTTACAGCCATCCGGTCGACACGATGGAGATGGCCCGGCAGTTTGTCTATCGCGTGCTAGGGCACGTCGGACTGTCCCAGGCGGGCGCGTATGTTTGGAAGGCGCACGAGGGGTCCAGGGTCTAGGGTCTGGGGTCTAGGGTCTGAGGCTCAGAAGCGAGATGTGGCGTATCCGCAGGGATTCAACAGCCGCAAGGGCTTAGCCGGACTATGAATCGAGATGTGGGTAACCGGTGAGATTTCGAGTCGAAGCTCGATGCGGGCCAACGGTGCGGATGGTTTCCGCATGACAGATGTGGGCGCCCTGCTCGAGATGGGCGAAGGGCCGGCACCAGGAGAGAAACAGCCGGTTGGGAACATTTTCCGGGTCCCGGTGTCTAAGGTCGTATGGGGTGGGAGCGAGGTCGGGCACCCAAGCTGCTGTTTCTCAATCGTTTCTCCAAAATCGTTGCTTGTCAGGGGGGGGCGGGGCTTTCTATAATCAAGGTTCATCGCATTGGAAGCCGTGGTATGGTTCACCAGACGCCTTGGTAAGCAGCCGACTCTTGAGAATCGGTTGAGGAATCCGGCGAGTGAGTGTTTGATTTTGGATTTCCATTCAAGTTTTTCCCAGGAGCACTGAATGAAGAAGTTATTCTTTGCGTCGGTGATGGCACTGGCGAGCATCAGCCTCGTTTCAGCGCCAGCGCTGCGAGCCCAGGACCTAACCATCAAGGATCCTGCCGAGTTTAACGCCTATCAGATGGCAACCACGCAGTCGGACCCAAAGGCGAAGGCCGTGGCACTCGAAGGCTTCCTGACGGCCTATCCGCAGAGCATCGTGAAGAACTCTGTGCTTGTGCTGCTTCTGGAGACCTACCAGAGCCTGGGCGATGCGGATCACATTGTGAGCACGGCGAGCCGCGTGCTGCAGGTGGACCCCAACAACCTGGAAGCGCTGATAGGGGCGGTAGTGATCAAGCGGATCCAGTGCAACCATTCGGTCGACCCCAAGACGGGAAAGACCAACGATGCGCAGACCTGCGACGACGGCGCGACGATGGCCACGAAGGGTCTTGCGGTGGGCAAGCCTGCGGGAATCTCCGATGACGACTGGAAGAAACAGACCAACGCGTCTTATCCGATCTTCCACTCGATGATCGCGCTCGACGACGTCGTCTCGAAGGGTGACATCAAGGGCGGGATCTCGGAGTATCGGAACGAGCTGATGATCTTTGATCCGGCAGCGACGCAGAGCGGCACGGGGCTGGTGGATACGCTGAGCCTGGCCGACGCGTATGTGAAGGTGGCTCCGCCGGACATGATAAACGCGGTGTGGTTTTACGCGCGCGTCTGGGACTTTGCCCCTGCCAGTTACAAGGTCGGGATCGAGAAGAAGCTGGAGTATTGGTACATCAAATACCACGGCAGCCTGGACGGGCTGGATGCGATCAAGCAGAGCGCGCAGGCGACGGTATTTCCTGCGGGAACGCAGCTATTTACTCCAGCCGACACGCCGGCGCAGAAGATTCACAAGATCCTGGCGAACACGCCTGACCTGAACACTCTGGCGCTGGCCGACAAGGAGCTGGTGCTGGCATACGGCGCGAAGGAAGATGCCGACAAGCTTTGGGCTCTCTTGAAGGATCAGCCGACGCCGGTTCCGGGAACGGTGATCGAGGCAACCGCTTCGGTAATCAAGGTGGCCGTGACGGATGACGCCAAGCAGGCGAAGGCCGCGGACTTTATCGTGAACCTGAAAACCTCGATCATGGTGGACAAGGACATTCCGACAGCGGGTTTCGCATTCAAGCTGCAGCCGGCGGCGGAGCTGGACGGAACCTACGACAGCTACACGCAGATTCCGGCCACCGACACGGTGCCGCAGTCGGTGCAGATTGTGCTGCGCGACGGCTTCATCCAGCCGGAGAAGAAGAAGGTTGTTCCGACGCACAAGCCGACAGCTGCGCACCGGCCGGCAGCGCAGTAACGATCGGGCATTGGCGGGTTCAGCGCCGGGGCCTCGGGGTTTCGGCGCGCGCCCTAAATCTTTCTGAGATTAAGAAGGGCAGTCCGCATCGGCGGGCTGCCCTTCCTGTTTTTTTGATGGGGAAGTGGGCGGAATTGCGGCTGGAAACGCAACCCTGTGCGCCGACTCCAAGCTTTGGAGACGGCTGATAGTCTAGGGGCAGCATGGTGCGTGTGAGGGATCTTCGGTTTGTGACAGCTCTGGTTTTGGGATTCGTGTGGGTAGGGTTGCCTGCGATGGAGTCCCAGTCCGTGCCGCGCGAGAAGACGATCACAGCGCCGGAGCGGACGATGCTGTTTGCAGAGGATCCGGAAAAGCCAGGGATGACGGATCGGGTTTGGTTCAGGTCAGCGGAAGAGATGACGGAGCAGGACCGCGCGGAGGCGGCCAATGCGGAGGCCGCAATCGGCGAGAAGGCCAGATTCATGGGGTTGGGGTACGACCAGGGGAAGTGGGCCTACAAGGAATTGGTTTGTCCGGCGCTTCCCAATCATCTGTTCCTCGAGTACACGCGCAACAACGGGGTGGGTGATGTGAGCCTATTCTCGGCATCGGTACCGCGCGGGGGCGAAGGGCGCGTGCGAATTATTCCGATCCAGATGCGCGGGTACTCGCTGTTTTCCCCTGCGCCGATCAACGCGTTGACGATCTCGGCGTTCAATCACATTCGGAGTGAAGAGCATGCGGTGTCCGATGCGGCTCCAGACTGGCTCGGCACGGCGCTCTGCTATGCAGCGCTGGCCGGCGGTCACCCTGAGGCAGCGCGGCTTTCAGGTTTGAACGACCGCGCTAGCGCGGCGGGCGTGGAAGAGAACGCGAAAGCGGAAGCCGCGCCACCGGCAACGCTGGAAGTTGGGGGGAATGGCGGAGCCACCCTGTCGTTCACAGACGTCGCGACCACGACAAGGCCGATGGAGTGGATGATGATCTTCGACAGGAAGGGAGTCCTGTTGAAGGCGCGGCATGCTCCGGCTGAACTGGTGACCGTGCGCAAGGTGAACCCAGCGCCGGTGGACGAAAAGGGAAGGCCGAGGCAGTAGGGTTTTTGAAGACCACTCCTCAGGGGCTAAAGCCCAAGTTCGCAATGCGGCATTTGCGGCACGGCTGAAGCCGTGCCCTGACTCATGTTCCAAGGGCGCGCCTGAATCGCTGGATAGGACTCATTCGCCGAGCATGATGCGCTGGATGGCCGAGGCGCGGCCGG
>Ga0181520_10006826_pt1 | contig 17174 bp, 10 predicted proteins | sample PEATcosm2014_Bin_29_FD_132451 | JGI IMG/M metagenome (GOLD analysis project Ga0181520, IMG submission 132451) | Peatland microbial communities from MTU Mesocosm Facility, Houghton, MI, USA - PEATcosm2014_Bin02_30_metaG | ecosystem: Environmental > Terrestrial > Soil > Wetlands > Peat | place... | reverse complement strand
CCAGCTCGTGGCCAGCGGACCGGTTTCCGCTTCGCCGTCGCCCACCACGCAGGCAACAATCAGATTTGGATTGTCGAAAGCCGCACCGTAGGCGTGCACCAGCGAATAGCCGAGCTCGCCGCCCTCGTGTATCGAGCCGGGAGTTTCTGGCGCTACGTGACTGGGAATGCCGTAGGGCCAACTGAATTGCCGGAACAAACGCTTGATGCCGTCCTTGTCTTGACCAATGTACGGATAGATCTCCGAGTAAGACCCTTCGAGATACGTGTTCGCTACAATTCCCGGGCCGCCATGGCCCGGGCCGATAACGTAGATCATGTTCAGCCCGCGCTCGCGAATGAGCCGGTTCCAGTGGACATAAAGGAAATTCAGTCCCGGTGTCGTGCCCCAGTGACCGAGCAGGCGCGGCTTCACGTCCTCGAGTGTGAGAGGCCGTTCGAGAAGAGGGTTGTCTTTAAGGTAAATCTGGCCGACGGAGAGGTAGTTGGCCGCCCGCCAATAGGCGTTCATTTTCGTAAGCATTTCCACGCTCAGGGGGCCTAGGCTCGTGGCTTCGCTCGTGGCGTTCTCGATCATCGCGCACCTCGCAAAAGGGGAGATTTGCGTGCTGAGTCAAGCGTAGCAGCCGGTCGCCGGGCGGTGGGTGACTCGCGTCACATACACGGAGAATTCACACTGCTATCTCACGACTATGCGACCAAGGCGTAAACTTGAGCGCGCTGGATCTGTGAGGATTAGGATTGGCACAACGGGATATCGGCGATTTGCTTGTTGAATCCTGATGTCGCAGTGGCTAGTCTGGAATTGACGCTGCCGAAGTAAGCGAAATCGAAAGGGGCCCAAAGGGTGAATGCCCTAATCTGGATTGCCCAAATTCTATTGGCCTGCCTCTTTTTCTACGCCGGATTGGTGAAGCTCCTCGCGTTCAAGGAGCTTGTTGAGACCTTGGAAAGCCGGACCCCCGTTCCGATCAAAATGACGCGGTTGCAAGGCAAGATTGTGGGCCTGCTTGAGATCGCGGGGGCAACTGGTGTGATCATTCCGCCTGTCATCACTCCTGGAATTCTAGGCGTTGATCATTTACTAATCCGCTTGGCGGCCGGCGGGCTGGCACTCTTAATGGTGGTTGCTGCAATTTATCATCTTCGCCGCAACGAGTCGGCAGCGCCCGCGATTGCAGGCGGTCTCCTTGCCACGTTCGTGATTATCGGCCGCTGGCCGGCATAGCAAGAGATCGAGGAGCACCGGCCAAGGCCAAAAACCAAGACAAGTTATTTCGATGGCGGTGCAGCCGGCGCCGGTGCAGGCGCGGAATTGGCCGCCGGCGGAGGCGCGGGTGCCACGGGAAGTTTGGCGACAACAGCGATAGGCAGTTCCAGGGCTCCCACATTGTCTGTGGTGCGGTCGCGCATCCCGAGCCGTAGGTAGAACTCGCCCTTAGCGGGTACGCTGATCTGCTGGTGGAACGTGAGCCGGCGATTCAGTAGAGAAGCATAGTCCGCGGAAGAAAAGTTTGCGTTGACGCCATCGGTTTGCATATTAATGAGAGTGCCGTCGGGATCGTAAACGAAGGTAAGAAAATCCAAAGCGCAGTGGTGCACGCCATCCGGCGTTGTGGGGCAATTTACTTCGGCGGGATTGGTGATGAAGCTGACATTGTAGCGGCGGAAGGGGCCGGAGATCTTTTTCACCGGCTGATTTCCCGGCGCCGCTGATGGTTCGGAATCGCCGGTGGCGGGACGGACATTCGCCAGAAAAATGAGCTCGGTCGGATCAGGCCCGCCGCGCAACATAGCGGTCCGCAGGGCACTGTATCGCGTTGGATCGGGCGTCGTGCTCCCCGGTTGGTTGCGGTGTGCGGATTTTTCGGGGTCGTTTGCGAAGTAGCCGCGGCGATAGGCAAGTGAGACCCCGGGCTGATCGAGCTTGACCTGGATCTTGCGATAGTTGCCGTTCCAGTCGCGATTGGTGGGTGTGTACGCCACTGTGTAGTAATTCGAGCCGGTTTCGATGGCTTTCTCGACAGCTTCCTTCAAGCCGTTGGTGTTGACAAAGGATTTTCCCCCAGTTGCATCCGCCATCTGGTTCATCGTGCCATGCTCGTCAGCGGTATTCTGAAAAAACTTCGTATTGGCCTTGGCAAAGTTGCCGGGATTCCGCGCCATGGTTGACCCACTCTGGCTCGCGTCCAGCATCGGCGCCGTCATGAGTCCCCGGGCATCAATGGGGTAGACGGCAACCTGGCTCCGCGTGAGAAGGTCGACGGTCTCTTTAAATTCATCCTCAGCAGAAGCGACGATGGCACAGGGATTCTGCAAGTCAGGATCAGGCAGGATGTTAATTGGGAATGAACCGGAAAACCAGATGAGATTCTTGCGTCCCGGCAGCATGCTCATGTAACGGGCAAGCTGGTTCATGGCGTCGAGCGTATAGCGCTGGCGGAGTTGAATTTGGAAGGCCTGCTGTTCGGCTTCGAATTGTTGCAGATCGGCGAGAATCGTGGCGGCGTCTGGATCGTTGCCAAGGGCATCGTTCGCCGCATCCATCATAGGGTCGTCGGCACCGGGCTGGTCTCCCCGCATTTGGTCGGTCATCAGCGGTGAACCGCCGGCATTGCCTTTCTGTCCTTGAACGAGCGCGCGCAGCAACTCGGGGTTCGACGTGAATCCCTGTAAAAGGCTGAGCCGCGTAGTAAGCGTAAAAATCGCAACGCGCGTGCCAGGCTGAATCTCCTTGAGAAACATCAAGACCTGGTCGCGCACCACGGCCTGAGCGTTCATGGGCGTATTGAGCTTGTCAAAGAGGAGTATGTTGAGGGTGCCATTGGCGGGGACAGGCGAGTAGTTAGTGAACGTACCGGGATCGAGCTTTGGCAGCGCCGGCAACTGCATAGTCGGAGCTGCGGAATGCTCTTCAAATACCTTGAGCGTTTGCGGCTTGCCATCTTCGAGGATGGTGAAATTGTTGGCTGTTAGATGATGCACGGCGTTCTGCCGGGCGTCGGTCGCTACCACATCGACAACGACGAGATCGGTATTGGTGTGGATGGTGGCGGCGGCCTGATTCGATGCTGCGGCGGACTGTCCCGCCGCGCAGACCGGAACCGCGCAGGCCGAAACGAAGATCAAGGCAAAAAGAGAACAGCGAATGAAGTTTCGCGACATGGCAGGGTCTCCAACTTTTGGACACTTGAGCATAACGCGGTTGCAGCTCGGAATACCAAGACCTTTATTTGCGTACGGCGGCGGCTTGGCTGACGGAAGATAGCAGGCCATCGAATGTAAAGACGGCGAGAGAGCGGAGCGGATGCACTGGAGATCGGTTTTTTGCGCAGCGATTGTGCCTGTGGCTTCCTGCTGCGCCTGCAGGGCAACTCGGGATGAGTTAGAAATGCCGCTTGAGCTTGAGAATCTGCGACTCGAATCCGTACCAGAGCGCCGCGGCGACTGCCGTCGAGACCGCTAATCGGAATGCCACAACCGTGAAATTGCCGATGATTCCGTAACGGTCCATGCCTCGATCAAACCAGCCAAAGAAGATGAATACCGAGATATGGCTCATATAGAGTCCATAACTGATGCGCCCGTAGAAAGCGAACGGGCCACTTCGCAGTGCGGCGTTTACAGGACTGCGAGCGCCTGTAGAAGCGATCAGAGCCAGGATCATTCCGGCGAAGCCAACCGCGAGGGCGGAATCGAGGTACGCGGTGCCGGCGGCGACGGTGCCGGCAGCCACAAGTCCCAGAAGGAAGCAAACGAGTCCCATCCAGAGCCAAGTGCGGCGGCTTAGTGGGAGCGTGTGCATTCCGACAGCGAGCAGGCTGCCCAGGGCGATGCCATCAAGATGAATAAGCGTGTGCGTCGGCGTAAGCCAGGAGTGATGGCCTTGACGCAAGAGCGGCGAGCCAACCAGAGCAGCAGCCAGAACGGAAGTCAGCATCCATGGGTGGCGGAGAAAGCGCACCAGCGGCGCCCAGAAAAAGTAGTACTGCTCTTCGATGGCAAGCGCCCAGGTGGGACCGATGGCCGGTGGGAGCGCAAGGTGAAAGAGATTCTGCACAAAAAAGATGTAGGCAAGCCAGGGAGCAGACTTGATGGCTTCAGTGACGCTGGGCCCGATGAACCACGGAGCATTGAGATAGACGACCACAAGGAGCAATGCGTATACCGGCCAGATGCGCAGCGCCCGCCGTGCATGAAAGTTGTGAAAGTAATTCGGCTTGTCCCGCGTCATGAGCAGGATGGAAGTAATCAGAAATCCTGAAAGGATGAAGAAGAGGATGACTCCTGCCCATCCCCAGATGGAGATGTAGTAGATCCAGGTGCCCTGAAGGCGTGGATTGCAGTGATAGAGGACCACCCAGAGAATCGCGAGGCCGCGCACGCCGTCGAGTTCGGGAAGGTATTGTGGAAGCCAGGTTGGGCGTTGGATAGTCAAGTTGGGATGCAGTGCTTGCTGAGCGAGGTTATCCGGCGGCCAGCTCCTTGGCACGCTCCGTCGCTCGCATCACAGCCTTGATGAGCGTAACGCGCAGGCCGCCTTCTTCCAGCTCGAGGATGCCGTCGATGGTGCAGCCGGCAGGTGTGGTGACGGCGTCTTTAAGGAGCGCCGGATGATAGCCGGTTTCGAGTACCATCTTGGCGGCTCCGTATGCGGTCTGCGCGGCCAGTTGCGTGGCGATATCGCGGGGCAGCCCGACCTTGACGCCTGCTTCGGCGAGCGCCTCAATGATGATGTAGAGATACGCTGGACCGGATCCGGAAAGGCCGGTGACGGCGTCCATGTGCTTTTCGTCGACCAGTACTGTGCGACCGACGGTCTCAAACAGGCGCTGCGCCAGCTCCATTTGCTGGTCAGAGACGAAGCGTCCGCGGCAGAGCGCCGCGGCGCCCGCTCCCAGCGCGGACGGAGTGTTGGGCATTGCCCGAACCACGGCGAGGTCCATGCCTGCCGCCTCTTCAATGGAACGCGTTTTGACCGACGCCGCAAAGGAGACGAGCGTCTTGGCAGGCGTGAGGGCCGGCTTGATCTCCGCAATGAGTTCGGGAACCTGAAAGGGCTTGACCCCAACCAGAATAAGGTCCGATTGACGAACTGCCTCAAGGTTGTTCGTGCTCACGTCAACGCCCCACTGGGTGCTGAGTGCGAGCGCGCGCTCGGCGTGTCCCACTGTGGCGTGAATGCGGTCAGCGGCAAACAGATTCTCTTTGAGGAATGCCTGCAAAAGGATGCCGCCCATTTTGCCCGCGCCGAGGATTGCCACGCGGACAAGGGGCAACTGCGCAGGAATTTCCGGTGCCTCGACGGCGATCTCAGCCATTTTCTCTCTTTTCCTCGATTTCAATGTTGTTGGCGTTCGGGTCGGAACACCATTCCCAAGGATACTCGCATGGTGGCGTATCTGGCTGAATTCAAGTTCCCAGCTTGTGTTGCGCGAAAACAGAAGCGCCGGATCCACAGGAGCTTCTGTGCGAATCCGGCGCCCGGCCGCCTAAGCGAATTCGCTCACCTGCTCAGCTGCGCCCCATTATTCAGAAAGTCCTTCAGCGCGTCTGCCATTTTGTCGTTTCGGTCGGCCTCCGGCCAGGTGGAGTTCCACACAAGGTAGCCGCCCGGCAGGGTGAGGTATTTTTGTCCGCTCGCGACCGCAGTGACCGTGGTGACGACCCATGCATCGGACTCAAGAACGTACGCGATCGGATCTCCTCTTTGCGGGTCCGGCTCGCGAATCTCCGAGATGTGCTCTCCCATATGGACGATCGCTCTTGCCAGAGCTTCGCCCTGCAGCCGATCTGAATTCAATGTGCAATTAAAGAGCACTCCGTCAGGAGAATCCTTCGTGCCAAGCGCCTCATCCCTGTCTGCAGCCTCGTTAGCAGTGCCAGAAATGATACTCACGCCGGAATTGTGATCGTTCTGCTTGCCGTAGGCACCGGCGGCCTTCACCGCTTGATCCTTGGCGGGGCTGGCGCCAAGAGCGGCCGCCAGCTTCTGTGCGAAAGCGATCGACACCCAGGGGTCGCCGCTCGACGGAGGCTGCATGCCGGCATCGCCTTTGGTTGCGTCATCGTTCTTCGAGTAGTCGATCTCCTTCGGCGTAACATCGGCAACCGACTGCAGAACCAGGCGTGCTGGATACGCGTTCATGTTGCCAAACCCGCCAAAGCCGATGATCTTGCCCGCGGAGTCGCGCTTGAAACTTGGGTCAGCGACGGTGTCGAGCCGGCCGATGAGCGTGGCAGTTACCTCGTAACGAGCGCACCCGAGGCACAAGTCGGCGCCCTTCTGGTGTGACTGTGCGAGAAGCGAATCAAACTGCTTGAAGTCTTTGCTCTTGTCGAGCGTCACCGCCGCGCGAGTCGGCGGCGTGTACTTGCCGGCAAAGTTCCGCGCCGGCTGGATCGTCAGCAAGGCCACCGGTCCGGCCTTTCCCTTCGTTCCCTGTGGATAGGAGAGCCAGATGGCGTTGACGGGAAATCCGCAATTTGGATCCGCGACATCCTTAATCGCGAACTCGTCAAAACCCGCGAACACGGTGCCCTTGATCCGAACCATTTTTCCGTCAAATGATTCCGGCTTCTTTATTACGTCGCACACCGTCGTATCCATGACCTGCGCACGCAGGCCGCAAGCCAAGCCGACAAACAACCCGGCAAGAACCAGAACACGCTTCATAAAATCCTCAAATCCTCTCAAACCGCTGTGAAACCAGAGCGGCCGCGAAAATATTGGCGGCGCAAACCGCCCTGAATGGGAACGGACAAGAATATCACGCCCGGGATATTCGTTTCGAACCGGCGAAGTTGATGTTTGCAACCCTCGTTTGCGCCGAAAATGGGGGGATTTGTATCATTTAGTGGGAAAGTGGTGGGAAAAGTGTGTGCGTTATTGCGGGAAAACTCTGGAATTTTCCGGAGAGATTTGCCCGATTCGTAGGCTCCGAGCCTGACAAATTCAACACTTTACTCCGGAAAATTCCGGAGAAATGGGCGAAAGGTCAGTTTTGCGCCTGTTTGCTCTGGTTATAAGCCGACAAAATGGCGCGATTTTTCCGGAAAAAACCAGGCCAAAAATTACTGGGCGGGCTTTTGAGACGCGATCCAGGCATCGATGTGCGACTCGAGAACATCGAGCGGCAGGGCACCCGAGTCGAGCACCTGGTCGTGGAACGCGCGGATATCGAATTTGGGGCCAAGAGCCTTCTGAGCGCGGGCCCGCAGCTCCAAAATTTTGAGTTGACCGATCTTGTAGGCCAGAGCCTGGCTCGGCCAGGCGATGTAGCGGTCGACTTCGGACTGGATGCTGGGTTCGTCGATGTTGGAGTGGTCATGGAAATACGCGACCATCTGGTCGCGGGTCCAGCCCTGGGAGTGGACACCGGTATCGACGACGAGGCGGATGGCGCGCCAAACGTCGTTCTCGAGGCGGCCATAATCGGAGTAAGGATCCTGATAAAACCCGACATCTTTGCCCAATTGCTCGGCATAAAGCCCCCAGCCTTCAACGTAGGCCGTATAGCCGCCGAATTTGCGGAAGGTTGGAATGCCGTCGAGCTCCTGCGCGATGGAGATTTGCAGGTGATGGCCGGGAATGCCTTCGTGGTAGGCGATAGCTTCTGCTGCGTAGAGATTACGGTTCGCGGCGTCGTAGGTGTCGATGAATAAACGGCCCGGCCGCTGGCCGTCGGGCGAACCAGGCTGGTAGTAAGCCGGCGCCGAGGATTTCGCAAGATAATCGGGAACCGCGACAACCTCAAACGGGGCCTTGGGAAGACGGCCGAAAAGGTCGGGGAGCTTGGCCCGCATCGGCTGGAGAATGGCGCGGTAGTAGTCGAGCAGCGTATCGGCAGAGGCCGGGTGCATTTTGGGGTTGGTCTTGAGGCTGGCGCGGAAGCTTTTCTGGTCCTGATAGCCGAGCTTTTGCGCGATGGCCAGCATGCCGGCCTCGTCCTTTTGCACCTGGTCGAGACCGATCTGGTGAATCTGCTCGGCGGTCAGATTGGTGGTGGTGGTTCGTCGGATCAGATATTGGTAATACTTTGGGCCATCGGGCAGAGCGCCGATGCCGGGCTGCGCGCGACCTGCAGGAATGTAGGTGACCTCCATGAAGCGCACGAAGCGGAGGTAAGCCGGGAGAACTTCTTTCGCGATGGCGTCGAGAGTTTCGGTCTTGATGCGATCCTGCTCGGCTGGGGAGACGGATGCGGGAAACTTCTTGATCGGCAGGGAGAATGGCGAGTCTTCGGGCTTCTGGTTGGCCAGTTCTTTCACTTCGCCGAGAGTTTTTTCGAGGAGATATTTCGGCGGGACCCGGCCATCGTTCATGCCGATATTCAGGTCCTCGGTGACCTGATCGAACGCCTTGGGGATGGCATGGAGGCGGGCGATCCAGTCGTCGTAGTCCTTGACGGTGTTAAAGCCGAGCAACGGCGCCAACTGCGGGAAGTCGGCGTAGACGCCGCCCATCTGGTTGACCGACATCTCCCACTCTTTGAACTGCGCGCTCTCTTCGTCCATCTCGAACTGGCGCATCAGCAATTCCTGGCTGGTCTTCTCCTCATCGGTGAAGCCGGTGGAGTCGATCGCGGCAAGGCGGAGCATGAAGTTTTGTTCTCGCGCCAACTGGTCGTTGAAGGCGCGCACGCTGTAGTCGGAGATCTGATCGTTATAGCGCAGGTCGCCGATGGTCGAGGCGAACTCGGGATTGTGCTTGAGATAGTCTTCCCAGTAATCGTGGAAGAGGGCGTTGAGCGCCTTGCGCCGGTCGTCGAGAGAAGCGGGGGCCGAAGCCGGGGCCGAGCCGGGGACCTGAGCGTGGAGGGCGGGAAGGGGCGCGAGGAGCGCGACCGTCGAAACCAGGGTCAGAAGTGTGAGTTTTTTCAAGGGAGCGGGTTCCTTCAGCGGAGAATTCTCGTTTTTTTGAGTGTAGAGCAAGAAAGCGGCCGTCAGCGAGTCAGCGGGTTAGCAAGTCAGCCGGTCGGCGGGTCAGCCATCAACTACGACGAAGGCGTGCGGGATATTGACGGAACAGTAACTTCCGAGTAGCCGGTTATTCGCCCAGGTGGATTGGATTAGTAAACACAGGCCGACCTGAACAGACGAGGTGACGCATGGAGGTTCACAATAATTCCGGTCTGCAACGGCGTAGTTCAGCTGTTTAGAACGCCCGCCTATCACACACGAGGTCGCGGGTTCGTGGCCCGTCGCTCCCGCCGGAATCCCGATCCAACGGAAAGGTCACCGAGATGCGGGTGCCTTTCCCAGGCCAGCTCTCTGCGCAGATTTGCCCTCCATGAAATGTGATCAGCGATTTGGAGATTGCCAAACCCAGCCCGAATCCTCCAGTCGCTCGCGCGCGCGAAGAATCGGCGCGATAGAAGCGCTCGAAAATGCGCCCCAGGTGGATCGGTTCAATTCCATAGCCGTGATCGGTCACCGTAACTGTTGTCGAGCCTGCATGAACGCGACAAGTCACTTCGACAACCGATCCATGCGGACTGTATTGAATAGCATTTTCCAAGAGGTTAAGCCAAATAAACTCAAGATCTGCCATTTCGGCGCGAACCATGACTTCTCCAGTTGCGCTGAAATTGATGCGAATCTTCTTGTCCGCCGCGCATTGCGCCAACTGTGCGATTGCTGATTCGCAGGATGACGCCAGATCGACAGGGTCGGGCCGGCACTCATGTCCGTCGGCAATGCGTTGTTCGGCGCGGGCGGTCTGCAGCATCCGGTTCAGAAGGCGCTCCAACCGATCGCAGTCTCGGCTCATCGCGATCAGGCCGCGTGCATAGTCGCTGCATTCCTGGGGCTTGGCTATCAACATCTGCAGCGTGGACTTCAGAATTGCCAGGGAAGTCTTAAGCTCGTGCGCGGCGTCGCCGACGAATTCTCGTTGCCGCGTAAACGCCGCCTCCAGGCCCGTCAGGACGGTCGTAATCGAACCGATCAGCGGCTGCAGCTCCTCGGTCCCCCGCGCCTCGTCCGAGGGCTCAAACTCCCAGCGCTCCACCGAGATCGCTCCAGCCGCCGTCGCCAGGTCGTGCAGCGGCGTCAGCGCCTTGCGAATGCTCCATATCGCCAGAACCATGGTTGGAACCAGCACCGCCAGGCTTACCGCCCCAATAATCGCCGCCAGCTCCCGCATGGCGTGATCGAGTCCTCCAGTGGGAGCCGCGTACACCACTGTGAGTTTGGGCAACGGCTGCGGAATCCCTTCTTCCGTATCGAGAATCGCCACGTCGCGAAGCACAATCGCTCGGTATGACTGCCCGCTCCAACGAAAATCCCAATAGCGCTCGCCCGCCGGAATCCCCTCAAAGAATCGCGGATCCACCCCTTCGGTGTGTCGTTCAAAGTCTCCGTGATCGCTGACCACCGAGAAAAGATCACCGTGCCCGCGATGGTCGGCTGGCGGAATCTTCGCCTCGTTAAACAACAATCCTCGACTACCATCGTCCGGGTAGTAAACCAGCGCGGCAATGCTCTCCGCCCGGCCCAGTAGAGACACATCGAATGCGCGGCGTCCATAGTGCCATGAAAACGACGTCCCCACCACCACCAGACCCACTGCTAGCAGCAGTTGCGAGGCCACAACTGCGAAGATCAAGCGCTTCTGTAGAGAAAATGTCTTCATATCGTTTGAGCCTGGTCGGTCGCGTGCAACCAGTCGCCTCGTCACGGTCGAGCTATTAGCCCTCCCACTGGCTTATTCGCTAAATCCCGTCCGCAGCGCTCGCCACAGTCTCGCTCTCCCGCCGCAGCGTGTAACCCAAACCGCGCACCGTCTGAATCAGCTTCTCCCCGGCAACGCCCTCGATCTTCCGGCGCAGCCCCGAGATATACACCTCGATCACATTGCCGAACTTCTCCCAGTTGTAGTCGTAGAGGTGCTCCAGCAGCTCTTCCTTCGACACCAGCGCGCCGCGCCGCATCGCCAGATACTCCAACACGCGATACTCCATCGCCGTCAGCGCGATCCGCTTCCTGTTCACCTGTACATCCCGCGTTACGGTGTTCACCACAAGCGGACCGGTTTGAATCACCGGCGAGTGCTCGCCCTTGCCGCGCCGCAGCAGCGCTTTGCACCGCGCCACAAACTCGCCCAGATCGAAGGGCTTGGTCAGGTAATCGTCGGCGCCGGCGTTCAACAACTTGATTACGACTTCTTTCTCATCGCGCGCAGTCAGTACCAGCACCGCAATGTTCCTGCCGTCACCGCGCAGCCTGGTCAGCACCTGCAGTCCGTTCAACTTGGGCAGCATCAGGTCTAGCACTAGCAGGTCGTACGGATTCCCGCCGGCCAGAAACAACCCCTCTTCGCCATCGGGAGCAATGTCTACCGCGCATAATACGTTGTCGCGCAGGATGGCAGCCACATTCTGCGCCAGCCGCTCCTCGTCTTCCACCACCAACACCCGCATGCCTATAAGTGTAACGTCAGGCCGGACGATTCGTTAAGAGCAGCGATCGGCCGCGATGGCCTCCTACGCCGCTACCTGTTCTGTTACCCCGACTCTGTTTCGCGTCAGCATGTAGTACACCAGCGGGGTAATCACCAAGCTGAGCACCATCGAGATGCACAGTCCCCCAATGACCGCAATAGCCAGCGGCTGCAGCATCTGCGATCCGGCGCCGATGGCAAAAGCCAACGGTAACATTCCGCAAACGGCCGCCAGCGCCGTCATCACGATCGGCCGCAATCGGCGCTGCGCCGCGTGCATCATGGCTTCGCGTGCTGCAGCGCCCTCGGCCCGAAACTTCTCATCGGCATCGAGTAGCAAAATGCCGTTCTTTGCTACGATTCCGATCACCATGATCAGTCCCATGAACGAGGCCACGTTGAATGTCGTCCCCGTAATCAGCAGCCCCACGATGACGCCCGCAACCGACAACACCGACGAAGCGAGAATCGCAATGGGCGCCTCGAAGTTGCGGAACTCCGCCAGCAGCACGCCAAATACCAGCGCCAGCGCCAGCAGCAACACCTGCAGCAGATCGTGGAACGACTTCTGCTGATCCTCGTACTGGCCACCATACTCTACGCGGACGGATGACGGCAGATTCAGCCCCGCCACCGTCTGCTTCACTTTGGATACTGCGGTGCCCAGATCTGTGCCCTCCAGGTCAGCCGTCACTACAATTAGCCGCTGCAGATTCTCACGCCGGATCTCATTCTGTGACGGAAGATCCTCGACAGTGGCCAATGAGCCCAGAGAGGCCGTGTGACCCGATGCGCTATTGAACACAGTGCTCTCGATCGCATCGAGCGATGCGCGGTGCTCATCGCCCAACTGCACCCGAATCGTGTACTGACGGCTGTTGGCGATTAGCGGAGCCGAGATTGGAATTCCATCCAGAATCGAAGTCGCGTCCTGCGAGGCCTCCTCCGGCGTAAAGCCCAGCCGCGAGGTCACATTCGGATTGATCTGGAAGTTCGTTGCGGGTCCGCTGACAGTGTTCTCGATGCCATTCTCCACATCCACCACGCCGGGAATCTTCTCGATGGCGTCGCCTACACGCGGTCCAAGCTGTGTCAGCAGCTGCTCGTCATTCGAGTAGATCTTGATCTGGATCGGCTCCGGCGCATTGGAAAGATCGTTGATATTGTCCTGCAGAATCTGGGTCAGCTCGATGTCGAGTTCCGGTTCTGTCTTCTTGATCCGCGCGCGCACATCGTCCATGATGTCCCACACCGAACGGCTGCGCTTCGGCTTCAGCTTGACCGTGAAATCGCCAGTGTTGGCCTCGGTCACCGCTGCGTAGCCGAGCTGAAGGCCGGTGCGCCGCGACGTAGTCTCAACCTCAGGCATCGAGTGGAGAATGCGCTCCACATGTTCAAGCACGCGGTTGGTTTCGTTCAGCGAACTGCCCGCCGGCATAATGTAGTCGAGAATGAATCCGCCCTCGTCCATCATGGGCAGTAAATCGGAACCAAGCTGTGTGTATCCAAACCAGGTGGCCGCTACAAGCAGAACGCAGATTCCGCCCACCCACAGCGGCTTGGCCAGTGCCCAATCCAGCACCTTGTGATGAGCCTCAAGCACTCGAGCCATCAGCTTGCCGGTGCTGCGATGATCGTACCTCTCGCCTCCAGCACTGCGCTCTTCCTTCAACAGGACATAGCTCAACCCTGGTGTCCAAGTAAGCGCCAACGCCAGCGACGTCAGCAGCGCTGCTGTCATCGTCACCGCCAGTGCCCGGAAGAACAGCCCCGTGACGCCGCTGACCGAAACCAGCGGGAGAAATACCACCACGGGCGTGATGGTTGACCCGATCAGCGGCACCGTTAGCTCTCGAAACGCCTTGCGCACCGCTTCGGCGCGGGATTCGCCCGCGTCGCGGTGCATCACAATGTTCTCCACCACCACAATGGCGTCGTCGATCACCAGTCCAATGGCCGCCGCCAGCCCGCCCAGCGTCATCAGGTTGAAGCTCTCGCCCATCAGCCACAGCACGCCGATTGTAATGGCAACGGTCACCGGAATCACGAGACCGGCAATCAGTGACGACGTCCAGTCGCGCAGGAAAAGGAATAGGATGATGCACGCCAGAACCACCCCGATAAAGATCGCGTCGCGCACGCTGCCAATCGCGTCGCGCACTAACTGAGATTGATCGTAGAACGGCTCCAGTTTCACGCCAGGCGGCAGAGTCTTGCACAACTGCGCCACCTGCGCCGCTACTGCATCCGCCACTGCCACCGTGTTGCTCGTCGGCTGACGCAACAGGCTCAATAGCACCGCAGTCTTGCCGTTGGCCGTCACCGTGGTGTAAACCGGCATTGTGCCGTCCTCCACCGTAGCCACATCGCCCACACGCACTGGAGCTCCCGCCGGCGTGGTCCTCACTACCAGGTTGCGGATGCCATCGAGATCGTGCACCTGCGCGCCAACCAGTCCGAGAATGAGCTGATGATTCGCCTCATATAGTCCGGGCGAGTCGACGATATTGGAAGCCTCGATAGCGCTCGCCAAATCCGGTATTGTCACGCCCGCATTCTGCATCTGGGCGAGATTCGGGACCACGTGAAACTCTGGCACCTGGCCACCTTGTACGATCACTGTGCTCACGCCCGGGGTGCGATTAAGCGGTGGCTTCAAATCGTACGTGGCAATCTCCCAGAGACGGGTCAGCGGCACCGTATCGGAAGTAAGGCTGTAACCCAGAATCGGGAAACTGGCGAACGTCAGGCGCTTGGTCGTGATGTGCACCGTCGAGGGCAGCGACTGCTGCACCATCGACAGCGCCGCGTCCACGAGCTGCAGCTCCGTGATCATGTCTAGATTCCAATCAAAGAAAAGGCTCACCTCGGCTGAACCACGGCTGGTCGTCGAGCGGACCGTTTCAAGGCCGGGTACGGAGTTGACCGCGTCCTCGATGGGCCGCGTAATCGTCACCTCCATCTGTTCCACCGGCATCACTCCGTTGTCCACCGCGATGACGACGCGCGGAAAATTCGTCTCCGGGAAGACAGAAATAGGCACCTTGAATGCCAGATAGATCCCCGCCACCGTGAACATAATCGCGAAGAAGAATACGGTACGCGTGGTCCGCGCCAGCCAGAACGACTGGCCTTCGCTTTCGGGTGCGTTGGCTTGGCTCGGCATCACTTGTCGTCTCCGCCTTTGCCTGCCGTGCCGGAATTGCCGTCATCGTCGTCGCCGGTCTTGCCGATCTTCACGCTAGTTCCAGGATCGATTCCATACGATCCGGTCGTGATCACCTGCTCCGAGCCTTGCAACCCACTCAACACCTCCACATCGTCGCCATCGGTAATGCCCAGCGTGACGGTTTTCTTTACCGCCTTGCTGTCCGCCCCAATCACCATCACGCTCTTGCTGCCATCGTCGCCAGTCAGCACTGCTGACATGGGTATCTTCATTGCGTTTTCAACCGAACGGCCGGTCGCAGCCACCTTCACCGGCGTGCCTACCTTCAGCTTGCCGCTGCGGTTGTCGATCTTCAGCCACACCTCCACAGTTGTGCTGCCTGGATCGAGCGCCGGGCTGATCATCGACACTTTGGCTGGAACAGCATCGTCCACGCCGGGCGCATGAATCTCCGCATCTCCGCCCACCTTCAACTGCTGCGCCAGCGCCTGCGCGATGTGCGTCTTGGCCAGCAGCGTATTCGTTTCCATTACCGTGATTAGCGGCGCGCCGGCAGCCGCGGTTTCGCCAGCGAACAGCGGCCGGTCGGTCACAAATCCATCGATGGGACTGCGAATCTGCGAGTAGCTGACCTGCGCTTGCGCGCCTTTCAGCTTGCCTTCGGCCGAGGTCAGATCGCCCTGTGCAGCTTTGAGCGCAGCCTCGTGCGTCACCGCGCGCATCGATTCCAAATGCTTGGCCGCTGCATCATACGCAGCCTGCGCCTGCACCAGCTCCGCCTGTGCCGTGTCCAGATCGCGGCCCGGAATCGCGCCCTCGGCAAAAAGCTCCTTGCGGCTTTTGACGATACGCTGGTTCAGATCGAGATTCGCTTTGGCTTGGGCCATATCCGCCTCGGCCTTAAGCTGATCTTCGGGCACCTGCGCCTTGGTGGCTGTAGCGAAGGCAGCCTGCGCCGCCTCGTACGCGCCCTGGTTGTCCTGCGCCGCCGCCGCTAGATCGGAGTTCTCCAGTTCGACAAGAAGCTCCCCGGTCTTCACCCGCTGCCCGCGCTCGACATAGAATTTTTTGACCGGCGCGGTGATCTTGGGCTCGATGGCCGCCTGCGCAATCGGCGCCAGAACCGCATCAGCCATGATCTTCTCGGAGAGTTCACCATGCTCCGGCTGCTCGGCCTGTACCGTTACTTGCGCCTCGACCTCTGCTTCCTTTTTGCAACCGCTCAGCACCACAGTAAGCGCCAGCGCGCCCACCGCCAGCATCCGCATCCGCAATGCAATCCACTTCCGTTTCAAATCAGTCCTCATCGTCTCGCCCATTCCGAGTCCCCGAGTCCCTCAGTCCCTGTTTTCTATTTCCCGTTCCCTGCTCTTACATCGTGCCGGTCAGCATTTGCAGATCGGCCAGCGCGGCTTGGTATCGCACGCGCCCGTCTTCGCGGGCATTCTGTGCGCCAACGTACGCGCCATGAGCGTCCACCACTTCCAGCACTGTCGCCTCACCGCCCTGATAGGCCAGCTTGGTGAGCCGCAAACTTTCGGCCGCCGTGTTCACGCTCAAATCCAACGATGCAAGCTGATCGCGCGCGGTCGCCGCCTCGGAATACGCCTCATCCAGTTTTGCGATCAATTGCCGCTGCGTAGCAGTCAACGCCGCACGCGCCACCTCCCGCCGAACCTCGCTCTGCTTCACCTTATGCTGGGTAGCAAGCCAATCCCAGACCGGGAGGTTCACCGTCGCGGTGGTCGAGTAGCCAAGGTTATTCGCCTGGAATCCGCTCGCCGTAAGCGGGCCTTTGGTTGCGAATTCATTAGCGTCAATTCCGTAAGCGAGGGTGAAATGAAGGTCCGGCAGGTAGGCTGCCCGGGCCGCCAGCTCGTCGGCCCTGCTGGCATTGAGCGCAGCCAGCGCCCTCTTCAGTTCGGGATTGTTCCTGGCCGCAGCTGCATCGACATCCTCGCGCGAGGCCAGCACCGGCGCCGCATCCGGCGCGCTCAGCGTGTATGGAGTTCGAGGATCGGGAAACAGCAGCACGCCGAGTTCCAGCCGCGCCTTCTCGGCCTCAACCCGCGCGTCGCCCAGCTCGCGCTCACGTGACTGCTCCTCAAGCTGGGCCTTCACCACGTCGGCACGCGCCGCCTCACGCGCCTGTTCGCGTTCCTGCGTCAGTTTCGCGAAATCCGCCGCCTGCTGTTGAGCTTGCTGCGCTACTGTGAGCTTGTGATCGGCCGCCAACGAGCCGTAAAAGAGCGATACCACCGCGGCCACCAATCCGCGGCCTGCAACTTCCTGCTCGGCCGCCGCCTGCGCCGCGGCTGCTTTGGCCCGACGAACGGCTGCCGAGGCCCCCAGGCTCAGCGACTCATCGACCAGCCCCTGGGCGATGTACTCCCACGGCCTGGAGTCGTTGGCGACGAACTTGGGCGAAGGAGACAACTGACCTTCACCACCCTCGGTGTAGTACCCATTGGATTGCGTATAGATGTCCTGGCTATAGAAGTGCACAGTGGGCAATAAACCTGCGACCGCGATATCGCGATCCAGCAATGCGGCGCGCGCCTCT
>Ga0181520_10006825_pt1 | contig 17177 bp, 7 predicted proteins | sample PEATcosm2014_Bin_29_FD_132451 | JGI IMG/M metagenome (GOLD analysis project Ga0181520, IMG submission 132451) | Peatland microbial communities from MTU Mesocosm Facility, Houghton, MI, USA - PEATcosm2014_Bin02_30_metaG | ecosystem: Environmental > Terrestrial > Soil > Wetlands > Peat | place... | reverse complement strand
GCGTCATCAACCGCAACAACCGGTTGAAGAAGCTGATGGACCTGCACGCGCCGGAAGTGATTGTGCGCAACGAGAAGCGCATGCTTCAGGAAGCGGTAGACGCGCTGTTTGACAACGGTCGTCGCGGCCGCGTGCTGAGGGGCGCCAACAACCGGCCCTTGAAGTCTTTGTCGGATACGTTGAAAGGCAAGCAGGGCCGCTTCCGCCAGAACCTGCTGGGCAAGCGCGTGGACTACTCCGGCCGTTCGGTCATCGTGGTCGGTCCCGACTTGAAGTTGCACCAGTGCGGGCTGCCCAAGAAGATGGCGCTCGAGCTGTTCAAGCCCTTCATCTATCACCGCCTGGAGCAGACCGGGCACTGCACCACCATCAAGCAGGCCAAGGAGATGGTGGAGATGCAGGACCCTGTGGTTTGGGACATTCTGGAAGAGGTCATCAAGGACCATCCGGTACTGCTGAACCGCGCTCCTACGCTTCACCGTCTGGGCATTCAGGCGTTTGAGCCGGTGCTGGTGGAAGGCAAGGCCATCAAGATTCACCCGCTGGTCTGCACGGCGTTCAACGCCGACTTCGACGGCGACCAGATGGCTGTGCACATCCCGCTCTCTCCGGAAGCGCAGATTGAAGCCAGCGTGCTGATGCTGGCCTCGCACAACATTCTTTCGCCGGCCTCCGGCCATCCCATCACCGTGCCTACGCAGGATATGGTGCTCGGCCTGTATTACCTGACCAAGGCCAAGAAGGGCGGCAAGGGCGAAGGCCGCGTGTTTGCCAACACGGAAGAGATCCTGATGGCTCTCGAAGCCAAGGAAGTGGAGACGCTTTCGCCTATCCGGCTGCGCTACACGGGCAAGGTGCTGGACTTGACCACGGCTTATGACGACCAGGATCTGACGCACACCGAGTCGGTGGACTTCAACAAGCAGTACATTTCGACTACGGTGGGCCGCGTGATTCTGAACGACTCGCTGCCGCCGGGCATGCCTTTCATCAACGGCCTGCTGAAGAAAAAGGGCATCGGCCAGTTGGTGAACTACTGCAACCAGAACCTCGGACTTGAGGTGACGGTGGGGATGCTGGACAAGATCAAGGCGCTCGGCTTCCACTATGCCACGGTCTCCGGCCTTTCGGTCGGTCTGGACGACATGGTGATTCCCGACAGCAAGTACACCGTTGTGGACGAAGCTGACAGGAAGGTGATCGAGGTCCAGAAGCAGTACATGGACGGCGCCATCACCAACGGCGAGCGCTCGAACAAGGTGATCCAGATGTGGTCGGCGGTAACCGACCGTGTGGCCGACGAGATGTTCGGCAACATGAAGAAGGCGGACGACGAAGGGGCCATGAACCCGATTTACATCATGGCCGATTCCGGCGCCCGTGGTTCGAAGCAGCAGATTCGCCAGTTGAGCGGCATGAGAGGCCTGATGGCCAAGCCTTCGGGTGAAGTCATCGAGACGCCCATCACGGCGAACTTCCGCGAAGGGCTGACGGTGCTCGAATACTTCATTTCGACGCACGGCGCGCGCAAGGGCCTGGCGGATACGGCGTTGAAGACGGCCGACTCCGGCTACCTGACCCGCCGCCTGGTGGACGTGGCCCAGGACGTGATCGTGACCGAGTACGACTGCGGCACGGTCGAGGGCATTTACGTCGGATCGATCGTCGAATCGGGCGAGATCATCGAGGAGTTGCGCGACCGCATCATTGGCCGCGTGTCTCTGGAACGGATCAAGGATTACGACGGCAACATCGTGGTGGATGTGAACCAGGGCATCGACGAGGAGATCGCGGCGGCCATTCAGGGTGCGGGCGCAGAGAAGGTGAAGATCCGCTCGGTGCTGACCTGCGAGTCGCGGCGCGGCGTGTGCGCGCTGTGCTACGGACGTAACCTGGGTTCGGGCCGCATGGTGGAACTGGGCGAGACCTGCGGCGTCATTGCCGCGCAGTCCATCGGCGAACCGGGAACGCAGTTGACCATGCGTACCTTCCACGTGGGCGGCACGGCCAGCCGTGTTTCCGACAAGTCGCGCCTTGACGCCAAGAACAACGGCGTTGTGCGCTTCATCAACCTGAACACCGTTGAAGCCAGGGATGGCTTCCTGGTGGCCATGAACCGCTCCGGTTCGATCGCCGTTCAGGACGAGCGCGGCCGCGAAAAGGAACGCTACCAGGTGGTCTATGGCGCGCGCCTCAAGGTGAAGGATGGCGACCAGGTCAAGCTGGGCCAGTTGTTGGCCGAGTGGGATCCGTACACCTACTCGATCCTGACAGAAATCGGCGGCGCGGTGCAGTTCAAGGACCTTCAGGAAGGAATCACGCTCAACGAAGAGGTGGACGAAGTGACCGGCCTCTCGCGCTGGGTGGTGGCCGATTCTCCCGATGAAAAGCGGCAGCCGACCTTTGTCGTGAAGAACGCGAAGATACACAAGCGCTATCTGCTTCCTCGCGGCGCTCACCTGATGGTTGAGGAGGGCGAAGAGGTGGGCCCGGGCGACGTGCTGGCGAAGATTCCCAAGGAGAGCACCCGCACCAAGGACATCACCGGCGGTTTGCCGCGAGTGGTGGAACTGTTCGAAGCGCGCAAGCCGCGTGAGACGGCCATCATCAGCGAAATCGACGGCGTGGTTCGCTTCGGCGAGGTGAGCAAGGGCCAGCGCAAGATTTACGTAACCGCGGACAACGGCGACGAGAAGGAATACTCGGTGCCGCGCGGCATCCACGTGAACGTGCAGGAAGGCGAGCGCTTGAGCGCCGGCGACCCACTCATGGACGGACCTTTGAACCCGCACGACATTCTGGATGTGCTGGGCGAAAAGGCTCTGCAGGCTTACCTGGTGAATGAGATTCAGGAAGTCTATCGTCTGCAGGGCGTGGCCATCAGCGACAAGCACATCGAGGTCATTGTCCGGCAGATGCTGCGCTGGGTGCGGATCGACGATGTGGGCGACACCAACTTCCTGCTGGAACAGCAGGTAGACCGGTTCCGCTTCCGCGAGGAGAACGATCGGGTGATTGCGACCGGAGGCCGTCCGGCAACCGGGCGTCCGCTGCTGCTGGGCATTACCAAGGCATCGCTTTCGACCGACAGCTTCATCTCCGCGGCCAGCTTCCAGGAGACCACCCGCGTGCTGACCGAGGCCAGCATCAACGGGGCCATCGACAACCTGCGCGGCCTGAAGGAGAACGTGATCGTCGGACGGCTGATTCCCGCCGGTACGGGCCTGGAGTACTACCGCAACGTTCAGCTCTCTCCGGAGCTAGAGGAAGCGGCGGCCCGCGTGCAGCAGGAGGTTCATGCCGAGATCGAGGCGGCCGAGCGCGAACTGGAGCTGATGCGCCAGGAGGGCGAGGCCGAGGAGATGGCGGCCGAGTAAGGGACTGGCTGTCCAGGCGACATTTTAATAGCCTGGAATACGATGACGAAAAAGGCCCGGCGCAAGCCGGGCCTTTTCTCTGCGTACGCCGTGCCGATTGACAGCTTGGAGGTGCAAGTCCTCCATCCGGCCATCCGCACGTCTTAACAGCCACATTCAGCTCTCGCCTCGATGAACTTGGCGACGGCGAATTCGAGTTCTGCCCGCGTGTGCGCCGCTGAAATCTGCGTCCGAATGCGCGCCTTGCCAATCGGGACCACCGGATAAGAAAATGCGACAACATAAATCCCTTTGCTCAGCAGCAACTCCGCCATGCGGGCCGCAAGCACCGCGTCGCCGAACATGATGGGCGCGATGGGATGATCTCCGGGGAGCACGTTAAAGCCGGCCTTTGTCATCTCCTGGCGGAAATAGAGGGTATTCTCGCGCAACTGCTGCCGTAGCGCCGAGGATTCCGTGAGCAGTTCCAGGGCTTTCAAAGAGCCGGCCACAACCGCTGGAGCTACGGAATTCGAAAACAGGTACGGCCGCGACCGTTGCCGCAGCAACTCGATGATCTCTTTCCGTCCGCTGGCATACCCGCCATTCGCTCCGCCGAGCGCCTTGCCGAGTGTGCCGGTAATAATGTCGATTCTGCCCTCGACGCCGCAGAGTTCCGGCGTTCCGCGTCCGTTCTCTCCGATAAAGCCAACCGCGTGCGAATCGTCCACCATCACCAGCGCGTCATACTTGTCCGCAAGGTCGCAGATCTGCCCGAGTTTGGCGATGTAGCCGTCCATCGAGAAAACGCCGTCGGTCGCAATCAGGCGAAATCGCGCCTTCTGCGCCTCCTTCAGCTTCTCTTCAAGATCGTTCATATCTCCGTTGCGATAGCGAAATCGCGCTGCTTTTGAAAGTCGAATGCCGTCGATGATGCTGGCGTGATTCAGCTCGTCCGAGATGACGGCGTCTTCCGCATCCAGCAGGGTTTCAAACAGCCCGCCATTGGCATCGAAGCATGATCCGTAGAGGATCGTGTCCTCGGTCCCCAGAAATGCGCTGAGCCGATCTTCGAGCTGTTTGTGGATCAGTTGCGTGCCGCAGATGAAGCGAACGCTCGCCAGCCCATAACCCCATTTTTTCAAAGCCTCCTGCGCCGCCTCGATCAATGCGGGATGATTGGCCAGTCCCAGGTAGTTGTTCGCGCACAGGTTCAGGACGGTGGCGCCGTGATCCACCAGGACCTGGGACTGCTGCGGTCCCGCGATCAAGCGTTCCTGCTTGTACAGGCCCGCACTTCGGATTTCGGCGATTCTGCTCTGCAAATGATGTTCGATCGTGCCGTACATGAGAATTCCTTTCCGGGCATGATTCTGTTGGGGATCATCCCCTAACAAACAGCGTTTCTATGCGAGGCTCGTCCAGTCCAAAACAACCTTGGCCGCCTTGCCGGAGATCATTGCGTCGAATCCAAGCTGGAAGTCGCTCGAGGCAAAGCGATGAGTGATCAAGGGCTTGATATTGACACCCGATTCGAGCAGCACCGTCATCCTGTACCAGGTCTCATACATCTCTCGTCCGTAAATGCCGCGGAGGGTCAGCAGTTTGTTGATCACCTCCCGCATGTCCAACTGCATCTCTTTCGACGGAATTCCGAGGATGGCGATCTTTCCGCCATGGCTCATATTGGCGATCATTTCGCGCAATGCCAGAGGGCTGCCCGACATTTCCAGGCCAACATCGAAACCTTCGCGCATCCCCAGTTCCTTTTGCACCTCTGCAAGGGAGGTTTCAGAAGTATTGACGGCTCGCGTGGCGCCCATCTTCTTCGCCAGCTCAAGCCGGAACGGATTGACGTCGGTCACGACCACATGCCGCGCGCCCGCATGGCGCACCACCGGAATGGCCATCATTCCGATGGGACCGGCGCCGGTAATCAGCACGTCCTCGCCGAGCACCGGGAAAGCGAGAGCGGTGTGGACCGCATTCCCGAAAGGATCGAAAATGGCTGCGACTTCCTGATCGATTCCCGGGTCGTGACGCCAGATATTCGTCATGGGAAGCGCAATGTATTGCGCGAATGCGCCGGCGCGGTTCACTCCAACACCACGGATCGAAGCACACAGATGCCGGCGTCCCGCCAGGCAGTTCCGGCAGCGCCCGCACACGACATGTCCTTCTCCACTCACGATGTCGCCGGGATGGAAGTCGTTTACGTTCGATCCGACGGCCACGATCTCACCCACGAATTCGTGCCCGATGACCGTGGGCACAACAATCGTATTCTGCGCCCACTCGTCCCAGGCATAAATGTGAACGTCGGTCCCGCAGATGCCTGTCTTGCGCACGCGAATCAGCACGTCGTTTATTCCGATAGACGGCTCGGGCACATCCTCCAACCAAAGTCCCTGTTCTGCCCGACTCTTCACCAGTGCTTTCATTGTTCATCCTCCAATTTCTCAAACTTCGCCGTGGAAGAGCGTCCGTTCCACATGTTAAGCGCATCTTTGGGTTCCACAAAGGCTGCAATCGCAGCAGATTCCTGGTGTTGCAAAATCGGCAGCCTGCCTGGTCCTTCCTTGGTGCGCTCGTTGCCGCGACCAGCTTTTCCAAAGACGCGAGGATGGCGAAGTCCAAGAATGCCCCGGGGCTCGGCGGCTTCATGCAACAGTGCCGATTGCCTTTCCTTCCACGCCGCGGGTGGCGTGTTTTGCGAACGAAGATACGATAGCGCTTCGAGGCCCACCAATGCTAATCTGGGTCATTCGCTTCTGCCGTGAGCCACCTCTTGCAGCAGCGGAGAATTGGCGGCAAGCCGATCCAGCTCCGTGCAGCGTCCGACTTGAAGCTCTCGATCATGGAGTCGCTCCGGTCTGATAGGAGATGGTTGCAAGAGCAAGGCGGTATTGGTATCGAGCATTCGTGTAACCGATGGCGGCATCGGTCTGCTGATATTGGGCCTGACTCAATTCGACGATTGAGCTCAGCCCCAGCTGATATCGTGTCTGCGCAAGGGAGAGAGCCAGGATTCAGTGCTCGAATCGCCTCTGCTCGGCCAGTCCAACGCGCTGGCAGGAGGATTCTTCTCCTCACCCGCTGCGGACCGAAGCATCGACCCTCAGACCTCATTCAACTTCTGAGGCGCGATAGCGAAGCGAGATGCGGAGCTTCGGAGTGATCTGCCGGGGCTCCGATCTGCATGACCCATGCCGAAGCTTGGGTCTCGCCGGACCTTGTTGGCAGCGCGAGTCACACTTCCAGCTCCAGCTCGCCCCGCCATGTGGGAGCGCAGCGATCAGATTTCTACCAGACGTAGACGGCCACTACTTTAGCTGGACCTGCAGAAGAATCCTTGACCGTTGTGCTGACGACGATCTGAACATTCATTTGCGGCCAGTCTTTTGGCGCGTCGCGAAGAGCCTTCTCCAAACTATTCCGGTTGACGATCAGATCGGCTGCTGCGTCGGAGCCACTTGCCTCAAGTCCGGCAACCAGGACCACAAACTGCCCAGTATTGGAATCCAGCAGACGAGTCACCAGGCCAAAATCCTCGACTGGAGAGGCATGCACTGTTTGCCAGGATCGGCCCGATGGACCTTGCTCTTGAATACGACGTCCTTTTTCGTCGTCGATGAAGGAGAAATGCAAACCGGAGGTCATTTCGATCGTCCAAGGGTTGCTGAAAGCGCCAATCACGACTGCTGGTGAATTGCGCAGATCTTCATACGAATAGCCATCGCCAATTCTGACTTCGCTATCCTTGCCCTGATGACCGAGAAAGTTGGAGAATCGGACGGCTGCTTGTACATCTCCTTTACTCACCCCGTACTCGTAATATTGGACCATTTCTCCCCAAGTGAGCGCATCGCCGGGCTGGAGATTAGGTGGGTGGTTCATACGATAGACTTCGCTAGAGAACTCCCCAGGAGTTTTTGCACTGCGGTTGTACAGCGCGACAGAAGGACGATAGAGGATCGGCTTGGGGAGGCAGATTAGCAGCGGTCGGGAGGAGGTCATTGCTGGAGCCCAAAACTCCGTGAGCGGGCTTCTAAAGCGCTTGGCAGAATTGTGGTAGAGGAAAAACGAAAGGACGAGAATGCAGATCAGCGAAGCTGAAAGTGCATAGATAGAGATGGGAAATCGCTTCTTGGGGGAGACAAGCACGCCCTCTATTTCGCTGGCAGGAAGTGCATCGATTGCGGGCCGAACGGCCAGGTGGGCGGATGCTGAAGCCTCGCCAGGCTCCTCATTGTGCGTTGTTTCTGTCTTGAATACAGCCGTATAGGAACCAACTGGCAGTTCGATCCGCAGCGGGCTTTCCTGCGTGTGCGCAAGGTAGTACTTTTCCAGCCGACGCCGAACTTCGCGAGCCTGGGCTCGCACTACGGAATCATCTCCAGTGGCGTAGTCAAGTCGGCGGTTGAAAAGCGCAACGCCAATCGTGCGCTCCTTCAGTGGCTCAGGGTGGTTCTCAAGCCTGTATTGCACCACGAAGCTTAGAAACTGCCTTCCGCGTGTACTCGTGCGAAAGTATTCACTTTCGAAGATTTGTTTGAGAGCGTGGGCAACCAGAGACGGTTCCGGTAGAGGTTCTGCATCCTCTGTGAATTGGGCGAGCGGAGAATCTCTGTCGTCGCCTTGGGCAGGAGGCTCTTCTTCCTCCCCACCGGTTCGTGAATTCTGAATACCGTCCACGTCCATTTCCCGCCTTCTCCGCTCCCGTCCGGACAAAGCGTTGCTGAAAAACTCACCAGCGAACAGTAGAACGGGTATGCGAACTATTGTAGCGCGAAGTGCAAAAAGAGCGCCCAAGCAGGGTGTAACGTGTTTGTTTTTAGTGTCTTTGACGTGTGAAAAACCGTTAGAACCTTGCCACTTCTCTGGCTAAGATGGCCTAGTTGGAGGCGACTCAGCTGGAGGCCGTCTCCAGACAGCCAGCCGATGGCCACAGGCAGCGGCCACCGAGGGGGAGGATCTTCTCGGCGCTGGATTCGTTCAGCCAGCGACTTGCCACGGCACTGTTGGGACTATCGGCTGGACGATGGCGCTGCCAATTGGCCGGGCAGAAGCGAGTCGTGCACCGAACCAGGCCGGCCGAAGTCGCACTGGTGCGGCATCAGCCTGGACAAGGTCTTCCCAACGTGGGGAGAACTGGAATTAGCTCTCGGTATGACTGCAACAACGATTTGCGTCACCGGTTTGGAAAGGCGAAAACTGGGAGATCCGACGAACCTGCACTTTGGAATCCGCAATATAACCTTGTCTGCTCAGATCAGCGAATTCGCTGCGTGCCGATCCGCGCCAGGATCGACTACCTGACCATCGACCCTCGTCAACCACGCTGGGCAGAACCAGCACTCGCCCCACGGGCGAGGACATACCGGTTCTGTGTCGTAGAGCTTTTCATGCCGAGTGCCAGCCTGTCGCGTCTCCTCACGATCGGAGCGAAAAGGACTTTTGTTGATGCCGGCTCACCCTTTGATGATTTGCTTTGGAGAATTCATGAGGAAGAAACCCACCACTCGCTTGGACGTCAGCGCTGGCACCCGGAAACTGCGGACCATCCAACCTTACTTTGACTTCTGTCTTTTCCTTTTGATCGCGCTTTGGGCCTCTTCCGCTCAGGCGCAGTCCATCTTGCGTGCGCCAGTTCCTCCTATGGGATGGAATAGTTGGGATGCATATGGCACAACCATTCACGAAGCAGAAGTGAAGGCCAATGCCGATGTGATGGCGTCTTCGCTGAGGGATTACGGCTGGCAATACATTGTGGTGGATATCCAGTGGTATGAACCGAAGGCGAAGGCGCATGGATACCGGGCGGGAGCAGATCTTTCCATGGACGAACATGGGAGGCTTATCCCTGCAGTCAATCGATTTCCATCCTCTGCGAAAGAAGAGGGATTCAAGCCGTTGGCCGACTATGTGCATCAGAAGGGGCTAAAGTTCGGCATTCACATCCTCCGCGGAATCCCGCGTCAAGCCGTTGCAAAGGACCTGCCGGTTTTCGGAACGAAGATCCGCGCATCCCAGATTGCCAATACGACGAGCACGTGCAAGTGGAATAGCGACATGTATGGCGTTGATATGTCCAAGCCGGGAGCGCAGGAATACTATGACTCTATCGTTGCGCTCTATGCATCCTGGGGTGTGGACTTTATCAAAGCCGATGACATGGCCAGTCCCTATCATCAGGATGAGATCGAAGCACTGCACAAAGCGATCCTCAAGAGCAGGCGGCCGATTGTGCTGAGTCTTTCCCCTGGTCCAGCGCCACTCAGTCGAGTTGAGAACCTGCGGTCGAATGCGGAAATGTGGCGCATCGAGGATGACCTGTGGGATACGTGGGGATCAGTCAAAGCCATGTATAAGGATGCTGCATCATGGGTTCCCCTGGTCACGCAGGGACATTGGCCCGACGCTGACATGCTGCCGTTGGGCCGCATTGGAATTCGCGCGGAGCGAGGAGACGACCGTAGCTCAAGATTATCTCCCGATGAGCAGCGCACGCTCATGACTCTCTGGTCCATGCTGCGGTCTCCGCTGATCTTTGGCGGCGATCTGCCCTCGCTGGACACCTTCACGCGAACTCTGCTGACAAATCGCGAGGTTATCGCGATCGATCAACATAGTTCGAGCACGAAGATCGTCTACTCAAAAGACGATTTGCATATTTGGACTTCGGAGGGGAAGGCGCCTGGTGTCGTGTATGTGTCTATATTCAATTTTTCCGATCTTCCTGCACATGCGCATATGCCCTGGAGCCAGCTTGGAATAGAAGCAGCTCCTGCAGGCATCCATGAATTGTGGACTGGCAAGGTTCTGCGCGATTCCCGGGCTTTGGACGTTAGTCTGGCTGCGCACGCCACAATTCTCTTGAAAGTCGAAGACAACCGGTAGGTACAAGTCCTTGCCAGTCGCTCGGCCCGTGTGTCACGTCTGGCGAAGAGCGGCAGGAAAGGTGAGTTCATCGCGATAGAGGCGTTTCGTGCGAGCGGCCGCCCGCGCCTGCAAGCAACGAACACAGGGCATACCTCAACCTCTCGAACCGCCGGATGCCGACCCGCTTGTCCGGTGGTGTGGGGGTAGAGCAGGCGACTGCTCCCCCCCACCGAATTCTTCCAATCCCCATCATCGGCGATGCGCTGCTACCGGCTCACAAAATCTGACGAAAAACTACTGTCGCTTTGCGGCGTAACGTCGCGAATGCGCCGCTGTGTCGCAGATTCTCGCCCGGCCGTCATTACGAGACCAAGCAATGGCCCAGCATTGGTCGGTCGGATGCGGTGTGCAGCCCTTCGATGCCGCGATGGTGGGACTGGCACTCAAGCCCGTTTCGTGGATCGCACGCGCTTCCTCATCGGTCATTCTGGGGTTCTTGGTCCCTGCGTATCGTCGTTTTCCCTGAAACAGCCCGCTACCAAGCGTATGTCAGCCCGGAAAACAAGTTGCGCGCCAACTGAATCTGCAGCCCAAGAAAGTCGGCTATGTGCTTATTTATCAATATGCTTGACATGTGAAACACCGTATAGACCTTGCGTCTCCACTGGTTGCGGTTGCCTAGTGGAGGGCAGTTTCGCGGCAGACGGTTTTCTGGCAGTTTGCAAAAGGCAGCACGAAATGGCGCTGTCCCGGCAAACGCGCCGAGACCCGGTAAGCAATGCGAAACAAGCAGTGAAGCAGTATGGATCAACGAACATCACTTGGGACGAGGCGGTCCGAAATCAGGGGTCCCATCGGAGCTTCTTTGGGAAAGAGGCATCTCGAAAACCTGAGTAAACGCATACCCAAAAACCCGAAGCCACTATTCTCGGAGGCATTTCAGATGAAACACACTGTATTTCTGGCACGCTGCGTCGTCCTCTTCCTGGCAATCGCAGTGCCTTACGTCGCCTGGGCGCAATTCTCCACAGGCGTTACCGGCCGCGTCGCCGATACAACCGGCGCCGTCATCCCCAAGGCTGCAGTCACAGCCCATAACGAGCTGACGAACGAGGACATCAAGACGGTCACAAGCTCGTCAGGCGACTTTACCTTCACAAGCCTCAAACCAGGCCTTTACGACATTTCGGCCACCGCGCCCGGTTTTGATACCGCTCGCGAAACAGGCATCCATCTGCAACTGGAAGCCACCGTCACCGTGAAGCTGACGCTCAAGCCCGGCGCCGCCATAGAAAGCGTCTCCGTTCGTGCTGAGGAGGCGCAAATCGACCAGACCCACGCCGATCGCGGTGTGACCTATTCAACGGACGAATTGGAGCAGTCTCCCTTCGACAGCGGGAACCCCTTGATGCTGGCCAACGCAGAACCGGGTGTTTACTTCAATGGCTGCGCGAGCTGCGGATGGGTGCGTCCCTTCGATAACAACTCAATCAACCTGTTCTCGGCCAACGGCCAGGGATCGGACACGAACGACTTCCAGATGGACGGCTCGCCGAATGACGCCAATACATATGGCAGCCGCAATATCGGTTACGTGCCTCCTACCGCCAGTATCCAGGAGATGAAGTTCGTCTCCAATCCCTATGATGCGCAGTACGGCCACACCGGCGGCGGCATCTTTGACGTTGTCACCAAGTACGGCACCAACAAGCTGCATGGGCAGGTATATGAGAATGCCCGCCGCACGTGGCTTGACGCCAACTCGCACTACAACGACAACCCGATCATCAACCTGCCGAAAACCAGCGATCAGCGCGACCAGTATGGATTCGAAGTTGATGGTCCGGTCGCCATTCCCCATCTCTACAATGGCCGCGACAAGACTTTCTTCGAGGGACAATTCGAAAACTATTCACAAAACACTCCGCAGTCCGGAATCGACGATGTTCCGGCGCTTAGCCCCGGATCGACCACCCAGAACGTGACCCAAACCGGCGATTTCAGCCAGGCATATTATTGGGATGGAAAGGCCGCCGATCAGATCAACGTCTACGATCCCTTGACGGCGACCGGCGCCAACGGTATCCGCTCGCAATTTTCCGGCAACTCGATTCAAAGCGGCCGGTGGAATACAACCGCACAGAAATTGCTGAGCTATCTGCCTCTGCCCAACGTTGCCACACCCTCCAATCAATCGTGGGGCATCGACAACTACAAATGGCAACTTACCGAGACGGACAAATTCAAGAATGTGGTGGCGCGCCTTGACCAGAACTTCGGCCCCAATGACAAAGCCTATCTCCGCTTTGCCTGGAACAAGCGCTTCCAGAACAACGGCGATGCAAATGGCCTTCCCGGCGCCGCGGAGACAGGTGTCTTCCCGCTGATCCGGCAAAACCATTTCTTTACCGGCGACTGGATACATACATTCAACTCCAACTCAGTCCTCGACTTGCACTTCTCCTACACGCGGTATATCGATGCGGAAAAAGAGGGGCTTACGCCATTCGACCTCTCCAAGGTTGGCCTGAGCAGCCTGGCCATCGCCGGCTCGCCGTCCGTTTTCCCGCAGATCTCCGTCTCGGGTGTCACCGGGTTCGGCAATTGGGCCAGCAATGGCGGCAACAAGATTTCTATCTCCAACACCGTTGCCGCCATGCCCATCTGGACCTACATCCATGGCACGCATACGATCAAGGCGGGCATGGACTACCGCTGGATGCGCGCCAGCAACTTCACCCAGGGCGCCTCTTCCGGCTCCTTCTCGGTGGGTAATGGGTGGACCAAAATGCAGGCCCTCAATGACAACACAACTGAAAACACGCAAGGCCTGGGCCTGGCTTCGATGTTGCTTGGCAGCATGGACAGCGGCTACATCAGCATCAATGCCGACTCCTATTTCAGTTACCCCTACTTTGCTCCCTTTGTCCAGGACGATTGGAAGGTAACCCACAAGCTGACCGTCAATCTCGGCGCCCGCTGGGATCTGCAGGGACCACCTTCTGAAGCGAGCAACAAGATGCTGGGCGATCTGAACACCACCACATTGAATCCAGCCACATCGGAGTTGACCGGAGCTCTGCCGAACGGAGCCAGTCTGGTGGGCGGCCTGACCTTTGCGGGCGTCAATGGCGCGCCTCGCACTCTCTTCAACGAGAACTTCGTCTCCCTTCAGCCGCGCGTTGGTTTTGCCTATTCACTGAATAACAAGACGGTCATTCGCGGCGGCATCGGAGACACATTCATCCAGTTCGCCGGCCAGGGCTATAACAACGGATTCAGCCAATCGACGAATTACGTCGGCAGCACGGACGGTGGATTCCTTCCCAACGGCGCCACCATGAGCAACCCCATTCCGTCCATCGCTCAACCGGTCGGTGCGGGTCTGGGGCTCGAGTCGCAATTAGGAAACAACATCAACGTCTCCAACCGCAACTTCAAGACTCCCGGCGTGGTGAATTACTCCCTTGGAGCCGAACGTCAGCTCAATGCGCATACCACGGTCGATCTCAGCTACGTTGGCAGCACGGGCTTCCACCTGGACAGCACGGACAACATCAACCACGTCAGCACAGCGTTTGCGTCCAATTGCAATTTGGAAATGGGCGCCTCCATCACGACATACAACAATTGCAACAGTCAGGGCAACAATCCCGAATGGACGGCCAATCCGTTTCAGGGTGTTGATGCCTTCTCTACGGCCAACACCGGCAACGGCAATGGCTATTACACCAACTCTCTGATTTCTGCCGGTGCTTTCACTCGCCCCATGCCTCAGTTTGGTGACATCTACCAAAGCGAGCAGAATGATGGGGAGACCCAGTTCAACTCGCTGCAGGCTGTGGTCAACCACCGCTGGAGCGATTCGCTGACGGCGCATGGCAGTTTCGTATGGGCAAAGACGATGGATTCGGGAGGCATCATCGACCCGCTCTACCGCATCCGCGCGCACTATGTCGATTTCGGTAACCGCAAGTGGCGCTGGACTGCGAATGCTGTCTGGCATATGCCGGTAGGCAAGGGACGCACCTTCCTGGGCAATTCCAATCGCCTGGTCGATGCCGCAATCGGTGGCTGGACGATGGGCGCCATCTACTACTACCAGGCGGGTACCCATTCCAGCGTCGGTTTTCCCTGGCCGGGCGTTTGCTCAGAGTCGTACTGCAACTGGGTGGAAGTGGTGCACAAACAGAACTACGGTGTGCATCACACAGTGAGAAACGGAACACCCGTTATTGCTGCTGCCAGCACCTGCGTCGGCTACTACGACAACAACGGCAACCTCCAGAAGGAGGGCTACGCAGTCTGCCCGAACGCAACCCCGACTGCTCGGGACGACTTCGATTTCATTCAACGGCCAAACTGGGGCGCCTATCAGAACGTAAGCGATTCCGGCGTCTACAACCCTCGCGGACAGCAACTCGACATGAGCATGACCAAGACCTTCCCGGTCTGGGAGCAGACGAAGCTTGAGATGCGCTTCGAGAGCTATAACCTGCCGAACCATCCGAACTGGGATGGCGAAGGCTACTGGTGGGCGCCGTGGGATCCGAACTTCGGCACCATCAACTTGATCTACGCCGGCCAAACGACCTCCCCACGGAGCGTGCAGTTGTCCGCCAAGATCATGTGGTAATCAACAATGGGTTCGCGGCTATCATTGCCGCGAACCCATCACAACAGAATGAAGGTTGAGACTTCTCCCTATCAACGTCAGCATCCCGAAGTGTGAATCGTTCGCGATTCAATACTCGGCCCGCACCGCGGCGTCGGTCCGCGAAGCCTACTCCACGGTGACGGACTTGGCCAGATTCCTCGGCTGATCGACATCGCAGCCGCGGCGAACGGCGATGTAGTAAGCCAGCAACTGTAACGGCACAATCTCGATGAGCGGGCTGAGCATTTCGATGACTGGAGGGATGTGGATGACGTGCTCGACCAGGGTACCGATGGTCGTGTCGCCTTCGGTGGCTACTGCGATTACCCGTCCCGAGCGCGCGGTGACTTCCTGGATGTTCGACAGCGTTTTTTCGTAGCGTAACTTTGATGCGGGATCGCTCTCGTCGCGCGTGGCCAGCACAACCACGGGAAGGGTTTCGTCAATCAGCGCATTCGGCCCGTGCTTCATCTCGCCCGCAGGGTAGCCCTCGGCGTGGATGTAAGAGATCTCCTTCAGTTTCAGTGCGCCTTCAAGGGCAATGGGGAAGTGAATGCCGCGGCCCAGGTAGAGAAAGTCGCGCACGGTGGAAAACTCCTTGGCCAACTGCTCGCACTGGGCCGAGCGCGAGCGCAGCACCTCCTCAATCTTCGCGGGGATACGGCTCAGCTCTTCGATAAGGGCTACGGATTGCGCCGGGTCGAGCCTGCCGCGCAACTGGCCGAGTTTGAGCGCCAGAAGAAACAGGGCAGTGAGCTGCGCGGTGAAGGCCTTGGTGGAAGCGACGCCGATCTCCGGCCCGGCGTGGGTATAGATTGCGCCATGGGCTTCGCGAGCCACCATGGCATCGACCACATTGCAGATGGCCACGGTTTTTGAGCCCAGAGCGATCATCTCGCGCTGCGCGGCCAGGGTGTCGGCGGTTTCGCCTGATTGGGTGATGAGCAGGCCGAGAGCGTTCCGGTCGGGGATGGGATTGCGATAGCGGTACTCGCTGGCGTAGTCCACATCGACGGGCAGGCGGGCCAGCCGCTCGATCATGTACTTGCCGCTGAGGGCGGCGTGCCAACTGGTGCCGCAGGCGGCGATGTTGATGCTGGAGGCCAGGGCCAGCTCTTCGTCGGCGATCTTCATTTCACCCAGGAAGACTTTGCCCGAGTCCAGCGAGACGCGGCCCAGCGTGGTGTCGCGGACGGCCTGCGGCTGCTCCCAGATTTCCTTCAGCATGAAGTGCTTGTAGCCGCCCTTTTCCGCCTGGATGGGGTCCCATTGGATGCGCGTGATGGCGCGCTGAATGGGATTGCCGTCAAAGTCGGTGAGTTCGACGCCAGCCAGGGTGAGAACGGCCATGTCGCCATCGGCGAGGAAATAGATGTTGCGCGTGTGGTGCAGAATGCCCGGAACGTCCGAGGCAACAAACGACTCGCCTTCGCCCACACCGATAACCACTGGTGGGCCGAAGCGCGCGGCGACGATCTTGTCCGGCTCCAGGGCCGACAGTACGCCCAGAGCAAAAGCCCCGGTGAGCCGTTTGACGGCCCGGCGCACGGCCACTTCGAGCGGAATGGGCAAGCCCGCGGCGTCGGCGTCCTGCTGGATCTGCTCGATCAGGTGGGCAATGATCTCGGTGTCGGTTTCGGTAACAAACTTGTGGCCCTGGGCCGTCAGCTCCCGCTTCAGCTCGAGATAGTTTTCCACAATGCCGTTGTGGACAACAACAATACGGCCCGTGCAATCCCGATGCGGATGGGCGTTTTCTTCGGTGGGCCGCCCGTGGGTGGCCCACCGGGTGTGGCCAATGCCGAACGTGCCCTCGAGAGGGTGCTCCACGAGCACTTCTTCCAGGTTGTGGAGCTTGCCTGGAGCGCGACGCACTTCAAGCGTGGTGCTTGAGGGGCTGCCCACGGCGATGCCCGCCGAGTCGTAGCCACGGTATTCCAGACGCCGTAGCCCTTCAATGATGACAGGAACTACCTTCTTTGGACCGACATAACCGACAATTCCGCACATGCAAGGATTTTAAGCGACGACGCCAAACCGCGAGGTGGGCCAGGGGGCGCCAAGTGGGATGCCGCGCGTAGAGCCGGCGCGGCTTCCCGTTGGACTATTCCTCAATGCGGTATGTGAACTCTTCGATGACCGGGTTGGTGAGCACCTCGCGGGCGATGCGCTCAACCAAGGCTCGCGCCGCATCGGCACTGAGCCCATCGGCCAGCGAAAGCGCGAAGTACTTGCCCTGTCGCACTGCGGCAACATCCGCAAATCCGATCTTGTGCAGGGCG
>Ga0181520_10006823_pt1 | contig 17179 bp, 10 predicted proteins | sample PEATcosm2014_Bin_29_FD_132451 | JGI IMG/M metagenome (GOLD analysis project Ga0181520, IMG submission 132451) | Peatland microbial communities from MTU Mesocosm Facility, Houghton, MI, USA - PEATcosm2014_Bin02_30_metaG | ecosystem: Environmental > Terrestrial > Soil > Wetlands > Peat | place... | reverse complement strand
CCATACAACCATCTCTTCCGCGTCTGGTCGAAGCGGAGATAGACCAGCATGGCGCCCAAATAGAACACGGCCGAGAGGGTGTTCTTCTGCTCCGAGATCCAGGCCACCGATTCCGCCTGGACCAGATGCAGGGCGAAGATGGCGGCCGCCAGCAGGGCGCCGGGAATTGCCAGACGCCGCAGGATCAAGGCTGCCAGGCAGACAGCCACGGCGTGGAAGAGAATATTGACCAGGTGGTAGCCGAGCGTGGCATCGCCCCACATTCTGTGTTCGAGCCAGAAGGCGCTGTGCAGCACAGGGTAGTATTGCAAGGTGGCGCCCACGTTGAACCAGATTCGCCATAGTCCGCCCCAGGATCGCAACTGGGGCACGGTGATATGCTGGTCGTCGTCCCAGAGAATCCCGCCCTGCCAAGCGGGCTGATAGACGAAGAAAATCGCCAGCACCAAGGCGGCCAGGAACAGCCACTCCCGGCGCGTCAGCGATGGGGCCGCCGTCGGCGGCGAATCCTGCGGCTGCGCATGTCCCAATCGGGCATCCTTGCGGGCCGACGGCTCTCGCACAGTCTTTTTCGACGGGGTCGATGTGAAGGGGCGCCGCCGTGCCATCGATTTCGCTTTCCGTTCCCGTAGCGTCCCGGCTACTACCAGAGTGGGGATTATCTCAGTTTCCAGGTGTACGACGGGAAAGTCAAGTCGTGATGGAATCGGCTGATGGGGCGGATGCCCTAAGGGTTTAGGGCTCAGGGACCTGCGGCGATGGCAGCGACGCCCTGTACCGCCCCGTGACCCGCGGGGCCCCTGAACTCTGAAAATGGTTATTGACAGCCATGCGTCGTATGCTGTATTATATAACTAGTACGGAGGACGACCATGTTCTTCCAAATCGAATTCGACCACAACCTGCCCATCTACGACCAAGTGGTCCGGCAGGTCAAGTTTGCCGTGGCCAGCGAGGTCCTCAAGGAAGGCGAACTGATCCCTTCCGTCCGCGAACTGGCCCGCGAACTGACGATCAACCCCAACACCGTCTCGCGGGCCTATCGCCAATTGCTCGACGACGGCGTGCTCAGTTCCGTGCGCGGCACCGGCCTGGCCGTCGCCACCGGGGCCAGCCCCCGCTGCCGAGAGCAGCGGGTGGAACTCATTCGCGCCCGGCTGGCCGAGGTCTTCGTCGAGGCCAAACAGAGTCGGCTCGATCCGCAAAAGCTGCGGGCCATGGTAGACGAGCTGTTGGCCGCTTTGGAAACTCCAGGAGTCTAGTCATGGACCCTATCATCCGGCTCGACAAAGTCACCAAGCGTTTTGGCGCGGAAACCGCGCTGGCCGAGGTCTCGCTCGAGGTGCCACCCGGCGTCGTGTTCGCCTTGCTGGGAGAAAACGGGGCGGGCAAAACGACCGCCATTCGCATCATGCTGGGGCTCACCCAAGCCGACGCCGGCGCGGCCTACGTGCTGGGCCACAGCAGTGCCAAGCAGGGGCTCGCCATCCGCCAGCGGGTCGGCTACGTGCCGGAACGCCCCACGCTCTACGAATGGATGACGGTCGAGGAGATCGGCTGGTTTACGGCCGGCTTTTACGGGCCCGGCTTCCTGCCCGAGTATTCCCGGCTGGCGGCGCAGTTTGGCCTGCCGCCGCGGAAGAAGCTCGCCGCACTCTCGAAGGGCATGCACGCCAAGGTGGCCCTGTCGCTGGCGCTCGCGCACGGGCCGGAGCTGCTCGTGCTCGACGAGCCCACCTCGGGCTTGGACCCCATGGTGCGGCGCGAGTTCCTGGAGAGCATGGTGGACCGTGCCGCGGCGGGGCAAACGGTTTTCCTTTCCAGCCATCAGATCGCCGAAGTGGAGCGGGTGGCCGACATCGTGGCCATCCTCAGCAAGGGGCGACTGCTGCTGGTCGAGCCGCTCGAGCGGCTCAAGGCCCAGGTCCGCAAACTGACCATCACCGCGAAAGACGGCGCGACGACGCTCCCCGACCTGGGTGGCAACGTGCTTTGGCAGCGGCACAAGGCGCGGCAATGGCAGTCGCTCGTCCGCGACATGAGCGACGAGCAGCTCGCGGCGCTGCGGGGCCGGACGGAAATCGCCGACGTCGAGGTCCATGCCGCGAACCTGGAAGATATCTTCATCGCTTACATGCAACGGGGTAATGGCGGCGAGCGGCACGATCCGACGCCGCAGGAGGTCGGCCAACCATGAACGGTTCCATGTTCTGGCGGCTGGTGTGGAAGGAATACCGGTTGCAGCGGGCGCTGTGGATCGCCATGTTCGTGCTCACCGCGCTGGTAATGGGGCTCTGTTGTGCGTTTGTCTCGCCGCAGGACCGGCCGCCGATGCTCTACCTGTTTGCCGCCGGCCTGCCCGCCTTTTGCCTGTTGGGCAGCGGTGCGATGGCGTTCGCCGGTGAGCGGGAGGCGCGGACGTACGAGTTCCAGCGGACGCTGCCGGTGGGCGCGGGCTGGGTCTTTGCCGCAAAACTCCTCTTTATCCTCGCCGCGGCAACCATCCTGTTCGGCGTGCTGGGGCTGGGGGCGTTCCTGCTTAGCAGGGGCGCGCCGCGCGGGTCGCTGGAACTGCCGGGAGGATTTGGTCCCCCGGGAGCCTTCGTCATGGTCATCGTGGGCTTTTTCGGCGTCGAGATGCTGCTATGGGCCACGCTTTTTTCGCTCCTCGTGCGGAACGTGCTCGTGGCCGCGGTGCTGGGCGTGGCCGCCGCCTCGCTCAGCGTCCAGGCGTTCATCGGGCTCCACGACCTGGCCTTCACAGACGTCGCGACGTGGGCCTACTGGGCAATGCCCTGGCGCATGGCCCTGGCGGCCCTGGTCGCCCTGGTGGACGTCTGGTTGGGCGCCTGTTGGTTTCGCCAGCGGAGCGATCGCCGCCGGCGCGGCGGCCGCGCCGCGCCCGGCACCGCCGCGGCGGGCCAGGCCACGGTGCTCGCCGGCCGCCTCGGCTCACCGCAGCGGATGGCGATCGTCGGCCGGCTCGTCTGGCAGCACTGGCGGCAATCGGCATGGCTCACCGGCGCCCTGCTCGCGGTTAACGTCTGCCTGCTGGGGGGAATTGTCGGCCGATGGGCCGGCGATCAGGTCAGCCGGGAGTGGGTGGACTTCAGGGGAGACCCGCTCATCTTTTGGTTTGGCGTCGTGCCGGTCCTGCTCTGCGTTCCCTTGCTTGGCTTATCGGCCTTCCTGCCCGATCAGTGGGGAGCGAGCTATCGCTTCCTGAGCGATCGCGGCGTGGCGCCGAAGAACGTTTGGCTGAGCCGGCAACTGGTGGCGTGGCTGCCGCTGTCGGTGATGCTCCCCTTGTTCCTGGCCTTCGCCGCCCTGCTGGCCCCGATGCGGTACTCGCCCGCGGTGCAGAATTTCGTCCGTTGTACGACCATGACCTGCGGGTGCGTGTGCTGCTACGTCGTCCTCGGCGTGGCGGTCGGGCAATTCTGCTCGATGCTGTTTCGCAGCAGCATTTTGGCCGGGCTGTTCAGCATCTTGCTGAGCGCCGGGCTGATGGTGTGGTGCGTGCCGATGCTCTTCTGGGGCGCCAACTGGCTGTGGTCGGTCCTGCCCATCCCGCTGGCGCTCTTGTTGGCCACGCGGCTCCGCACGCGGGACTGGCTGCTGGGGCGCAACAGGCTGCGGGCGTGGCTCGCCCCGGCGTTGGCGTTTTTGGTCCCCGCCGCGGCGCTTCTGACGGCCGTGCCGCTCTACCGCATCCACCAGGTGCCGGACATTGCCCCTGGCTTTTCCGTGGAAACGTACGAGCGGCCCATGACGCCGGCGGAAAAGGCCACCCTGGATCTCTATCGGCAGGCCGTCGAGGCGCTGCGTCACAACTTGCTGGACGTTTCGTCGCACCCGCTCTTGCTGGCCGGGGAGCAGCGTGCCCTGACGCCAACGGAAATCGCCGCCCTCGATGCCAATCGGAAAGCGATCGCCCTGGCGTTGCGGGCCAGCCGGGGCACTTTCTTCTATCCTATCGATGACAACCCGGAGCTCTTTGAAATCGAACACCTGGACGATTGGCTCCTCCTGGACACCATCCACCTGGAAAACGAGGACAAGCTCGACGCGGCCCTCGATCGCTACATGGCGGCGCTGCGCATCTGCGGCCAAATCCGTGCCTGTGACCTGCACGGCTTTCCTTCGATGAACCTGCTGGAGCCGGTGATCTATGCACACCTGCGGCGGTGGGCGGCGCGCCCCCACCAGACGGCCGCGCGAATCCGGGCCGCCGAGCGGCTGTTGACTGCGGCGGCTGCGCACGATTCGCTGACGGCCCCGCTGAAGCTCGAATATTTCTATCTGCGGCGGATCCTCCAAGGCGATCGGAGGGTGCCGTTCGGCCTGGGTTCCAGCGGGGCAAGGCCGCTCGACGTAGGCATCCTTCTCGGGCTCGAATTGCCGTGGGAACGGGCGCGGGCCCTGCGACTGTTGAACCTTCAGACCCGGCTGGAGTTCCTCGCGGCGGAACGGGCCTACGGCCCGGAAGAGCCGCCGTTTGGCATCTCCTGGGACCCCGAATCGCTGGCGGCGTGGCGATGGATCGAGCGAAATCTCTCCGGCTCGCGGCTGGCCGAACTGTTTTACGGTTTGCGCTACGAATTGCTCTTGGCGCCCATTTCGTACACGTGGAACGGAGAAGACGTAGAGCCCTGGCGGTGGTATCCCACGCTGGCCGACAGGGTCCGGGTTCTCGAAACCATGCAGAACGCCACCCGGCTGGTGCTGACGCTGGAGGCGTGGAAGCTCGAGCATGGCCGGCTGCCCCAACGGCTGGAAGAGCTGGTGGGGCACGGCCTCGACCGGCTTCCGCTCGATCCCTATTCGGGCGAGGCCTTCCGCTACCTGCCCGCCGGGCTCGCGATGCCCGTGCGCTTTGTCCCGCCCGTTGGGTGGACCGTGTGGGCTGCCGGGGGCGTCATTCCGGCGCAAACGCCGCTGATTTGGTCCACCGGTATGAACGTGAGGAAGGCGAAGTTTGAGTCGACCGAGGGACGCGGCGAGCAATACCGGATTCGCCAGAATGGCGAGACCGTCTGGCACATGCCGCGGTCCGACTTCGACGTTTGGGAATCGGGCTGGCCCTGCCCGATTCCGTAGCGTTCCGGCACGCTCAATCTGTCGGGTGCCACGGTTGGCTTGTCCAACCGTGCTTCCGCACTGCTGGACAAGCTCAATCCTGCTCGGCACGACAATTGCCAGCTTGGCGGATGCTCATGGCAGGCCAGTTGGCCGTTGTGTTCCAAGGGCCGTTCACGGTCCTTTCCGCGTAGCGGTACTAGGCCCGGCGTTCACGCCGGGTACAGAGGAGATTCCGCGCTGGCAGATGGTTGTCAGGCTCGTTCACGGGCCTCCTCTGACGCAACGCCAAGGACGCCCGTGAACGGGCGTGACAATAACGAATGGAGAAAAACGCAGAGCCGAAACCCGGCGTAAACGCCGGGCCTAACACCGCCTGCGGCGGCCAAGGACCGTGAACGGCCCTGAAATCAATTCAGCATATGTCGCGCCGAACAGGATTGGGACAAGCCAGCAGTGGCACCCAGCGAATCGCAATGCTTCCGAAATCGCCCGCAGGGCTTTGCCCCACAGCCGAGGGCGGCTGTGTCACACCGCTTACTTCGCCGCGACGCTGCGCAGCACAAACGGCTCGAAGAGCCCGTAGCCGAGCGTGTCATAGGCGGCGCCCGGCGGCGGACCCGTCTCGGGGCCCTGGTGGAACATGGCCGGCCAGGCCGTGCCGGCCGTCTTGCCCGCATGATGCGGGCCCAGCGTGTTCTTCAGCGTGCCGATCACCGTCACCTCGATGGTGTTCGTGCCGGGGTGAAGGGCAGCGCCGACCTCGCACTCGCAAGGCTGCCAGCCGAGGTGGCCCATTTCGCGGCCGTTGACCACGACCCGGGCGACGCTGCCCAGCCAGCGGCCGAGCGCCACACGATAGCTTCCCGACGGCTTGGCGATGTCGAACGTTTGCACGTACTTGACGCCCTCGGCATAGAAGGGCAATCCCTGCCGGTCCCAGGCGGCCAGCCCAAGCGGCTTGGGTGGGGCCACGGCGAAGCCCGCCTTCCGCGGCTCGACCGAGAAATCGCCCAGCAGATAGGCCGGCTCCAATTCGTGAAAGACCGTCATGGGCGCGGCCTTCAGGGTTACGGCGTTCTCGCCCACCCGGGCGGCCGCCGTGATGTCGATGCGGCCGAACGCCTTGTCGAGCCACCAAGCGCCCTTGCGGGCGGTGACCGGTTTTCCGTTGCAGGTGATCGAATAGAGGTCGGGCCGCTCGATGACGATTTCCAGCAGCGGGGGTACCTGCTGTTCGACGGTGAAGCGATAGGTGGCCGTAAAGCCGCTTTTTGGCGGGAACCGCTTCGCGATCAGCTCGTCTTTGAACTGCACGGCGCTATCCCAGGGGTTTTGCGGCATGCCGTTCTGCGCGAAGGCAAACTGGTTGGCGCGGTAGAAATAGGTCGCTCGCTTCGTCTGGCCGCCGGCCGTCACGTCCATGTAATCCAGTGTAATGACATTTGGTCCCACGCGCCGAACTTGCATCGCCTGCGACGGTTTGATCTCTGTCACTTTTGCCGCCGTGCCGCCGGCCTGCGGCGTGGGAGCACTTGCGGTGGAAGCGGAAAGCGGCTTCGTGGAAAGGAACAACAGCAGGCTGCCGCAAGGCGGAAGCTCGAAGGAGACCTTGGTCGCCCCGCCCGCCGGCGTGGACGGATACGGCACGATACGGCCCGTATGGCAATCCCAAAGCTCGACCCCTTTGACCCACGATTCGACGAAGCCGGTGGAGGGGGCCTCGCTGCTCGTGTTCACCAGAAACAGCAAGTCCCCGTCGGCCAGTTTGCGGCGCTGGTGGAAGAGGATGCCGCGATCACCAGGCGCGCGGCGGATAGCCCCAAAATCAGAGCCGACGACCGGCGTCAGCCGCGATCCCACGTCCTCGGGCTTCATCCGCCGATAGCCGGGCGCCCGGGCCAATCTGGCCCCGCGATCCGACGGCCGGGCGTCGACCAGCGCGGGGAGCGGTCCGCAGGAGATCAGCGCGCCGCCCTGGGCGGCAAAGCCCTCCAGCAGCTTCATCGTCGCCGCGTCCAGGTTCTCCAGGTCGGGCGGCAAAACCACCGTGTGATAGCGGCGCTTGCCGACCATCAAGAAACCGGCCTCGCCCATGAGCATGGGCTTCACGCCCGCCCCGTGCCGGCCAATGATGTCCTCGCTGCCGATGTCGTATTCCACCTGCGACCGTTCCAGCGACATGATGAGATCGAAAAAGCTCTTGCCGATCTTCGACGTCCGGGCCGCGTCGCCCTGGTACATCCACGCGGTCGTCGTCGGCTCGATGACCAGAATGCGGTTCTGCTGCTCGCCCTGCGACAGGGCGGCCGACAGGCGGGTGAAATACTGGGCCAGCACGTGATAGGCCGGCCACCAGGGCTCGTGGTAGGAAAACGACTGCGGATGGTCGGCCTTGCGGGCGCCGCGGAGCGTGACGTAGGAGAGGTGCTGATCCAAGGTGTTGATGCCCAGCACTTCGAGCCAATCGCCGATCCGCTTCATGTCTTCGAAGCGCAGGTCCCAGCCGCCGGCCCCATAGGCTTCGCACAGCGTTCGCTCGCGGCCCAACTGGTTGGCCACGCTCGCCAGCTCGCGGACCATCCGCACGTTGCCGAACTGGGCGTGGGTGTCCTCGCGGTACTGGTTCATCAGGCAGTCGATGCCCGGCCGGTGCTCCCAGGCGTTCATCGCCATGTTGTCGGGCACGGCCTGGCACTCGGGCCATTCGTGATCCCAGTAATGGCCGGTGAACTCCAGGCCGTGCTTCTCGCAAAAGTCGTGATACGGCTTGCCCCAGTGCTCGATGAACTGCTCCAAGAGCACGCGATAATAGTCGTGGCGGACCTGTTTCCACGGGCCCACCGGCCGAGCCAGGCTGGGCAGATGGTCGATGAGCGAGTAGCCCCAGCGCTTGTGGAACGCGACCGACAGGCGATCGGTCCAGGGCAGGCCGCCGGCCGGGCGCAGATTGGGCTCGTCGGTGAACGAGCCCGGCACGCGATGGCCGAACTCATAGCCGATCTCGCGGTTATAGGCCTCCAGAGTCACGTTGAGGAATCGTTCCGTTACGCCCGGATACATCAGATCGACGTACGAGCGGTTGGCGTTCCAGGGCGTGTTGGGGGCCCGCATCACCGTGACCACCAGGTAGCGGTCGTCGGGCAGGGCCTCGCCCCGGCGGGCCTTCACGGTCACGTCCTCGTAGCCGTCGGCGGTCAGGCGGAAGATGCCGAGCGTGGTCTTGCCGGGCCGCCGGGGCCGCTTTTGTTCGTGGAAGGCCAGGCCGCGGCCGCGCGATTCGGGCATCACTTCCGGCACCCAGCCGCCGGCGAAACCGGACGGATAGGAGTTCTCGTCGTAGATCCACAGGTTCATGTCCAGCCGCTCGGCCTCGCCGAGGGCCACCTTCCACAGCCGGAACCACTCGGGCGAGAGATAGGGGGTCATCAGACCGGGCCGGGGATGGACGAAAGCCTGTTTCACTTGCTGCGAAGCCAGGTCGCGGAGCGTGCCGATAACCTGCTCGTCAGTCATCATGTCGTTCCAGACCCACAGCGGCCCGGTGCTGTATTGCCGGGGCGGATCGGCGAAGATGGCGCGCAGGTCGCTGGAATCGCCGGCCCGGGCCGTGGCGACGGCTAGCAGAAACAATACACAGGCGATGGAACAACTTCGCTTCATGGCCGGAACCTCCGCGGCGTGAGTTTTCTTGGCGGGCAATCGAACCCCAATTGTCGCCGCAGGCGGTGCGGGCGTCAACACGTAGGTCAGGCACCTGTTCCGAGGCAGAATCCTCGCTTGGTGCCGGCACAGCGAGCCCTGGCGATTGACGGGCCAGCACCATTTTCAAACAAGAGCGGCCAGGACGTTATTGGTTCCGTGGTTGATTGTGGAACACTTTTGACGCTCTTGACCGGGAAAACGGGCTCGTTTCACTCGCCCTCGTTCCAGTAGCGGTGCAGGACTCAATAGAGGCCGGATCAGCAGCCACGCAACCGACCGGTCGCCAATCCTGCCGGCAGATCGGTTTGACTGATCGCCTATTGCGGTGACTGTTGCGTTGCCGATGGATGGACCCGGCGTTGGACGTCGGTTTCGATAACGCCGAAGGTGGCCTCGTGCCGCTGGATGGTCATGATCAGGGCCTGCAACATCCGTTTCGCCGTGAAAAAGTTGGTGACGATTCGCTGGGTGACGGCAATCGGCACCGTAGGCACGCCGAACGGCTGCGGGTTGAGTCCGAAGTCGATGATCAATTCTTCCGGCGTGCCTGTCACGCGGCAAAAGTTGGTGTACATGGGGACGGCCTTCGAGTCATCGATTTGGATCTGTGCCTGCTGAGGTTGAGCCTGTGCAGGAGCTTGCGGGGCCATGTCGGGATTGCTGGCGGGTTCGACCATGAGTTGGGTCCTTTATGTGAAGCTACTGGGTTTGAACGCCAATCTGCGGGGCGGTCCCGCGTATCGCACCGCCATTGTAGACGGACCGCTTCGCGATGAGAATGGGGCTACGGGGCTGGCACCGCACCGTAGCGGCGGCCAGGAAGCCGGCGGATGGCCAAGTTATGCGGCTGAGAGAAAATGCCGACCTGCTCGGCAAGAATGATTTCGCGGCCCCACCGAAGCCATGCCGGGCGGGGTTTCGAGGCAAGGTCCCTTGGTTTTTCGCGGGTTTGCCCCCCGCTTCCTGGGTTGCATTTCGTCCCAAACCGGCTTTAATGACCACGTTCCCTGTTGCCGACCCAGTGCGGTTCCGCAGCATCTGGATCAGGCCGTTGGACGACAAGGCCAAGCTGTTTGTCCAGTAGCTGGCGGAGTTAACGTCGCTCGTAGCAGCTCTTTCATCCTTTGGCAGATCGGGTGCGACGGCGCATGGGCCGAAGACAGAATAGAGATCGATTGCCCGGGAATCGCCGGCGTCGGCAGGGGGACCAGGCGGCTTCTCCGTCGCCGCATGGTAGCGTCGTTCCACGGAAATCAGCCCCCTGGGATGCTGGTTGCTCGGTGCCGGCGCTTGCCGCGCCAAGCCGCTATGCGACGGCGGCCGTCTGCGGTCTTCTGCTGCTGGCGGTTGGGCTGGTCTTCGCTCAAACGATCCGCCACGAGTTCATCAACATCGATGACGGCGCCTACGTATCCGAGAATCCGCAGGTTTTGCGCGGGCTGACCGCGCAGGGAGTCGCCTGGGCGTTTACGCAGCACGCCGTTTACTGGGGCCCGGTCACCTGGCTCTCGCTCATGGCGGATGGCCAGTTGTTTGGCCTCAGCCCCGGGGGATACCATCTGACCAACGTGCTGTTGCACGCCGCCACGGCGGTTCTGCTCTTCTTGGTCCTTCGCGCGATGACCGGCCGCATATGGCCCAGTGCCTTGGCGGCGGCGTTGTTTGCGGTCCATCCCTTGCGGGCCGAATCGGTGGCTTGGGTCACGGAACGGAAGGACGTGCTCAGCGGGCTGTTCTTCATGCTGACGCTGGGGGCCTACGTGGGCTATGTGCGCCGGCGGTTCTCGTTGGCTCGCTACCTGGCGGTGATGGTTCTGTTTGCCGTGGGACTGATGGCCAAGCCGACGCTGATAACGCTCCCCTTCGTGCTACTGTTGCTGGACTATTGGCCGCTGGGGCGGACGACCTTTGCCACCACGAAGGGCGCCACCGTTTTCACGGGCCGCCCGACCAACCGTCTTTCGCCGGTCGTGTGGCTGGTCCTCGAAAAGCTCCCCTTGTTGGCCCTGGCGGCCGTTTGCTGCGCGGTGTTTGTTTGGGCGCAGACCAAAACGCTGCCCAGCATCGGTCACTATCCCTGGTCGTGGCGGATCAGCAACGCCCTGATTTCCTACGCTACGTATTTGAAGCAGTCGTTCTATCCGGTCGGTTTGGCCGTGTTGTATCCGCGCCCGGACCTGGATTTGCCGCTAGGGAAAGTTCTGGCGAGCCTCTTGGTTCTGCTGGGCATCACGGCCATCGCTGTGCGGGCAAGGCGGAACTATCCGTATTTGCTCGTCGGTTGGTTGTGGTACTTGGGAATGTTGGTGCCGGTGATCGGAGTGGTGCAGTTCGGGGTTCAAACCATGGCCGATCGCTTCACATACCTGGCACAGATTGGATTGTACGTTGCCCTGGCGTGGGGCGTGGCGGAGCGATGCCGCTCGTGGCCGTCGCGCGGCTGGGCGTGCGGAGTCACAGCGGCGTTGCTGTTGGCAATTCTGATGGGGTGCGCTTGGCGTCAGACCTCTTTTTGGCGCGACAGCGAGACCCTCTTGACCCACACCTTGGCTTGTACTTCGCGCAATGGTCTAGCGGAGGCCGGCCTCGCTACGGCGCTGGCCGGCCGCGGGCAGTTCGACCAGGCGGCAATCCATTTTCGCGCGGCACTGGAAATCGAGCCCCGCGACGCCGAGAGCCACAACAATTTTGGCGTCGCCCTGGTCAACCGGGGGCGATTCGAGGAGGCCATTTCACATTACCGGGAGGCCGTGAAAATCCGGCCCGATTTTGTGACGGCTTACAACAACCTCGGCAACGCCTTGGCCGCTCGAGGCCGATTCGACGAGGCAGCAGCCCAATATCGGCAGGCGCTGGAGACCAATCCGGCCTATGTGAAAACCTACGTCAACCTCGGCAATCTCTCGGCCGCCCGAGGGCGCTACGACGAGGCGATCGCCTATTATCGCCGGGGGCTGGAACTTCAGCCCGACAACGTGGACGTCCAAAGGACTTTGGCTTGGCTGCGAGCGACCCATCCGGATGCCGCGTTGCGCAATGGCGACGAGGCGATCGACTATGCCCAGCGAGCGAACCACCGCTGTCGCGGCGGGCGGGCCGACGTGCTGGATGCGTTGGCCGCCGCCTATGCCGAGGCGGGGCGGTTCGCTGAAGCCCTGGTCGCCGCGCGCCAGGCTTTGGCGTTGGCCACGCAACAGGACGATCGCGCTTTGGTCGCCGGCCTGCACACCCGGATCGCCCTGTACGAAGCTGGCAAACCGTATCGTCAGACGTTGCCGGCTCCCGCCCGCTCGCACTGAAATCCGGCCGGCGGGGGACTGGTCCATTTTTCGGCGAGAAGACGTGTTTTTCGGATCAACGGTTGGCCGACAACGTGGACCTGTCCCCTTTTCGCGGCCCGTTGTGAGGGGGGCACGCCCTGAAAGGGTGTGGCAGCCAGGGAATCACGCCCTTTCAGGGCGTGCCACCCGAGTCAATTGCCGGTCTTGTTCGTCAAAACCCATCGGCCCGGCGTCCTCCGATTGACAGCGTTGCCAGCGGCCTTATGTTGGAGCAGTCGTTGCCAATTTTCCGCCTTAGCCAGGAGAACAAGCCATGTTGAAGCATCGGGCCCCCGAAATGCGGCCAACCGCCCGTCGCCTGTCGCTTTTGCTGGCTGCGGCGGCCGTGTCGATCACGCTGGCTTGCGCGGTAAAGTCGCCCGAGGAAAAGGAAGCACCGTCGGGCGCCCAAGACGCAACCCCTCAGAATCCGGCCGAAACTCCCGCCGTCCAGAGACGCGTCGTCAACAAACGGGTGAAAGACTTCCCCGAAAAGACCGATTTGTCCACGCCGGAATCGGCCCTGGCGGCTTGGAGCCGGGCCTTCGCTCGCATGGATGCGAAAGCCGTTTGCGAATTGAGCGGCTGGACGTTCGGGCCGCGCGAGATCGAGGTAATGGAGCGGTTCTGGAAGCGCGGCCCACAGGCCGCTGCCACTTGTGACGCCTACCGGAACGCTGAAATTCTGGAGGTAACCACGTATCGAGGCGACTTCGCGGATGTGATAAGCAAAGTAAGGCGTCCAGAGAGTGCGGGACGCGATTCCTACAGCAGCCGGTCTTTCGGGCGGATCAACGGCCTCTGGAAGAACCTTGGCGAAGACGTGTCGCCAAGTCTCGAAGCCGCCCGAGAGGAATTCGAGCACAAAAAGGAGAACCTTTGGCGGAACTATGTGAAGGTGCGGGATGGCATCGCGAGCGGAAAACCGGTATCGCCTGGCGGTGAAAGGCCGAAACGATCGGCGCCGATCGCGCCGGGCGAACCGCTGGGAATCAGCGTCGAAAAGGCCGATTTGATGGGCCGCGTCGAATGGGCCATGATGCACGGCGGCCGGGATGTTACCGCGCGAAAGTCCCTCGAGTGGGGAGAAGTTGAGAAAGACGAAAAAGGTAACCGAACGATCCGCTACAAGTATTATGCGACCATCTGGGACAAGGACGTTTACCTTATGAATCAGGTCTTCACCTTCGACGCGAAGGGCAACATCCTCGACATGGAAGATGTCGCGGGGTTTCCGCAAAAGAAGGCGGCGAAGCCCATCCACGTGGACACCCAGGAGGGAATGAAGGAACTGGTCGAAGATTTCTTCAAGAGCAACTTCCGTGACATCACGTCGCGCGAAAGTATTGAATGGGGGAAAGTCACGAAGACCGAAGACGGCCATTCTTCGATCCGCTACCAGTACCGCGCCAAGATATGGGACAAGGACACCAAGATTATGAATCAGGTGTTCACGTTCGATTCGCAAGGCAAGTTCGTGTCGGTGAAGGACGTCGACGGCTCCCCGAAACATCCGTAGGCAGAAGGACGCGTCGCCCCGGCTATCGACCACTGGCCGCGTCAAACACCCCCATTCGCTCAAGCAAGACCAAGCAAGCAACGCTCGATCGGTCCCGCACTTGGTCGTTGCGCCGCCAGCCCGGACGATAATCGACCGGCCTTGAAGCTCTTGGAGGAGTCTTCATCATGCGGCCGTTGAGGATTTTCACGTGGGCCAACCCGCGGGCCGTTCCCGCGGCACGTCCTGGCGCTACGATGTCACGGCCGGCGGGGAACGGAAGCCAAACCTCGATGGCTTTGCCACCAGAGCGATAGGCAGAAACCCAGGGCCGCCGATCCAACTATGGCGGCGACGAGAACCGCCGGCATACGGGTTGATTCCTGCCAGCCGCCGCTGATGGCGGCCTGTTGCGAGGTGGGATCGAAAAGGTTGCCCGGCCCGGGCTCGGCCGCCTGATCCTGGAAATGATCTCGTTCCATCTTATGCGCCGCCCTCCGTTCGGCGAAGGCCGGCAACAACGAGTGCATCGCAAGCATTCGGCGTCCGGCACCGCCCACGACGATCTCGCGCCGCGGCCACCGGGCCGCCAGGACGATGGCGCGCGCCACTTGCCGAGCATGGTAGATTGGCATGAGCGGCTTTACGGCGCGGCCCGTGCAGTTGCCGGCTTGCTGGAACAGCGGCGTATCGATCGAGGCGGGCAAGATGGTGCAGACGTGGATGCCCTCGGCATCGAGCAATTCCTGCCGCAGGCACTCGGAAAGCCCTACGACGGCGAACTTGCTGGCCACATACGCGCTCATGTAGGGCAGGCCGATCTTGCCGGCGATCGAGGCAACGTTGATCAGCACGCCGCTGCCTTGCTCGCGGAAGTAGGGGATGGCTGCCCGTGCCCCGTGGACGTAGCCGAACAAATTGGTCTCGATCACGCGCCGGTAGCTTTCCAGGGGAACCTCTTCCGTGCGGCCGAAAAGTGCGACGCCGGCGTTGTTCACCCACACGTCAATCCGCCCGAAAGTCTCGACGGTTTGCCGGGCCGCTTGCTCGACGGCCTGCGCGTCGGTGACATCGAGGGGCAGGACCAACGCCCGCCCGCCCAACCGCCGGCACTGGTGCGCTACCTCGTCGAGGGCTTGCCGGCGGCGTGCTCCCAGAACCAACGTCGCTCCGCGGCGGGCGAACTCCAGTGCCGTGGCGCGGCCGATTCCGCTCGAAGCGCCGGTAATGACGACCACGCTATTCTTGATCGCTTTCGGCATGAAGATCCGTCTCCCGTGCCGGTGGGCCTTCGTTATTCCGCGGCGTGGCGCATTCGGTAGAGAACGTCAAGAACGAAGGACGGCGATTCGACCTGACATTCTCGCAAATTGTGCAAATAATATACCAAAGGAGACGCCCACGGCGGAAGCGGTCGGCAGCCGCCGCCAGCCGCGGGCTATTACCAAGGCGGCAGTGCTAGCGTGCCGCCTTCCAGATGAACGATGCTGCCGTCGATGAAGCCGGCGGCGTCGCTTAAGAGAAACGCCACGGCATTGGCCACGTCGATCGGCTGCCCCATCCGTTGGACCGGAATCTTCTTGGCCACCTCAGCGTAAATCTCTTCCTTGGGCTTCGACCAGCCCGCGCAGGAGGCGGCCAGCATGGGCGTGTCGATCGTGCCCGGACTGACGCCCACGAAACGGATGCCCTGGGGGCTGTGATCCGTCGTCAGGCAGCGGATGAGGGCCACCAGGCCGGCCTTGGTGGCGCAATAAATCCCATGGCCCGGAAAACCGACGTCGGCGGCCACCGAGGTGGTGAAGCAGATCACGCCCTTGCCCTGCCGTTCCATGATCGGAATGGCGTGCTTGGCCACCAGTGCCGGGCCGAGCAGGTTGACGTTCACCAGCGCGTAAAAATCATCGAGGCTCAGCTCGGTGATCTTCTGGTTCCGCAACAGGCCGGCGTTGGAGTGAACGCAATCCAGCCGGCCGAAGCGGGAAACGGCCAGATCGACGGCCGCCTTCACGTCCGCCTCCTTGCTCACGTCGCCGTAGTAGAAAATGCAGCAGTGGCCCGCGCCGGTTAGCCGCGCGGCCAGGACATTGCCCTCCTCGGCCTGGATCGACATCGTGACCACCTTGGCGCCCTGCCGGGCAAAGAGCTCGGTGCAGGCCAGGCCAATGCCCGAGGTCCCGCCGGTGATCAGAATCACTTTATCCTTGAGCCAACGCATGTTCGTTCTCCACGGTAAATGCAACCGCTTGTAGGTCTTTCACGAGGTTCTTGCCGGTGACAAGTCCTTGCGAAGCCGCAAGCGGCTTGGTTTCCACCGGCAAAAATCACGTTGGGGTGGCAGTTGCACTGCCACCCCCGGACTCACGGCCCAAACAGGGGCGGCAGTGCAACTGCCGCCCCAACAATGCGCCAATGATCGGCGTGCTCTATCCCTTCAGTCCCGACCGCGCCCGCCGCTTGACCCCCGCGCGGCGGAACTCGACCGCCTTATCGATCAGGCCAAAGATATCATACTTGGGCTTGTATCCCAACACGTAGCGTGCCTTGGTCGTATCGATGCAAAAATCCTTGCCCACCGGATCGACCAAGTCTAAGGTATCGATATCTAACCGTTTCGCGGCATACGCGGCCGCTTCGACGTAATTGAACGGGTCGTTCATGGCGATCATGAAGGTCTCGCCTTCGATGCCTTCGGTCCTCAGGGCCAGAAGATACGCCTGAACGCAATCTTCGACGGCCACGATGTGCCGCCGCATCGGCGTTCCCTCGGGATGCCGCAAGGCCACCGCCGCGTCATGGCCGTCAGAGAACCGGGCTCGTTGTTGGTCGCTCATCAACTCCGACCAGATGGGCACGCCGAAGGCTGTCCCGGCCACGGTGAGGTGCGATAAGATATCGTCCTCGGCCTGAATCCACGACATCCGCAGACAGACGGTGGGCACGCCGGCCTGCCAGAAATACTCCTGAAACATCGTCTCTTCAAGAACTTTCGACAGGGAATAATAGCCCGGATAGGCCACCATCGGCATGTCTTCGCGAATCGGCACTGGCTGCGGATTGAAATAGATGCCGTTGACGGCGTCGCCGCTGGCCAGGATCACCCGCTTCGGCCGCTTCGTTCGCATGGCGGCGTCGAGCAGGTTGAACGTCCCCTGCATGCTTACTTTGATGAGAGCCTCGCGGTCTTCCTTGCACGACGCCAAGTGGATTACGGCATCGCTGCGGGCGACCGCCGACTCGACCGCCGGACCGTCGGCCACGTCCAGTTGAACCTCTTCCACGCCGTCGACTCCGACCGGCAAGCGGCAATCGGCGGCGATCACGTGATATCCCTCGGCCAGCAGGGCCTCGCAGAGCGGCCCGCCCAGCTTGCCGCTGGCACCCGTCACCATTACGGACTTGAGATTCAACATCACTTGGACTCCTTGGAAAAATCGGGGCTGTCCCCTTTTTGTTCATTGCCCCGCCGGTTCGGCTTCCATCACGTAGACCAACGCCGAGCGGGGGGCGAGTTCCCGCTGGATGGCCAGCAATCCTTCTTGGCTCTGAACGGTGGTCTTGCCGTTCTCCCAGGTGG
>Ga0181520_10006822_pt1 | contig 17179 bp, 6 predicted proteins | sample PEATcosm2014_Bin_29_FD_132451 | JGI IMG/M metagenome (GOLD analysis project Ga0181520, IMG submission 132451) | Peatland microbial communities from MTU Mesocosm Facility, Houghton, MI, USA - PEATcosm2014_Bin02_30_metaG | ecosystem: Environmental > Terrestrial > Soil > Wetlands > Peat | place... | reverse complement strand
CCATCAGCCAACTGCCCCGCTGGCTTCCCGACCAGTGGAAAAGCCATCACGCCGCTCGGCTTCAATCCTTCCAAAATCCAGCCTCGCCAACCGCATAAGCCATGGGGTTCAGATAGCGCTCACCCAGTTTCCAAACCAAGTTGTCGGTTCGGACGCGGAAGATCTAGGGATTCCGATGATCACTGCAGCTCCGGGATACTTCAGCGGACCACCAAGAGGTGTAACGTTAACCTCATCGTCTCCGCTGTAGTATGCAAGGGATTTTGATGTCGCCGACCATCCAAGGTGGTCAGCGGAGCCCGGGACCCGTGTTCTACTCCGCGCTCAATTGCGGAGCATCTGAGGCCAGTCTGAAACTGGCACATGATCTAGTCGAATCGTTCAGGGTCTGACATTAGGCATTCAGCCGGACGCCACCGAAGCGGATTGCGCCATGTTTCCCATTGCGAAGCGGGCGAACCTGCGAGGATCTTTCCTTTTGGGCTCTGTCACGAGAGGGGGCCGAGCCCTGAACCCGTCCGGCTCGACCTGAAAGCGAATTAGCCCTTTCCGACAAGCTGCGGCATTAGAACATTTCCGAAACCGCTTGATGGAAATGACTGTGAACGGGCACCTCCGCGCTCAAGCGGAATCATGTGGTCGAGGAGCCACGCCGGCGGTTCACTAGCCGTCAACTGCGGATTGAGGAAGAAATGTATCGCACCGTTTACTTCACGCGAGGGCGGGAAGCGTAGCCAATCGCCATCGCCGAGAACACGAAGACCCTTGCCAAGATAGCTGCTTCCGCTGATCTGTTGCTGGACTCTGGGCAAAGTGAAAAAGATGAAGCGCTTCTGTTCGGCCTGAGTGCGGAGAGTGTCGAGCCAATCCCAATCGTCTCCACACAGCCTGATCAATGAGTTCTGCCCTACTTCGCCATCGACAACAAGTACGGACACACCGGAGAAATGCCCGGTGGCCAACGCCCAGTATGGTCGACTGCGCGCCCAAATCTTCAGAGTTTCGAGGTTATTGGTGGCTTCACGGATGAGGGGATTGCCTCCCGGACGACCGAACCGTGGGACTGGGAAGAAACGCCAACCGAGCTGCTGAGCAGCGCGATAGACCTCAACGGGGACCCTTGCAAAATAGTGCGATTCATAGGGTGGGAGAGAGGAGAGCGCCGTTTCGACGCTGACTCCTTTCTTCAACAACTCGGCGAATGCTTCTGCTGATTTCATGGTCATTCTCTCCAAGGGGCCCCAAAAAGTTAAAAGGCCGACTGAGCAACTGTCCTGGTAAACGACAGCTTCAGCCGGCCCTGCGTGTTTGTGTTGTACGACCCTTGCTATGCAGTCATGGGTCGATGAACAAGGGTATGTTCAAGCTGCGATCTGGTGGACGAGTGCCTCCCTCTGCTCGCAAGTGAGATCGAGCTATATTTTGCCGTGTCCTGACGCCAGCGCCAGCTCCAAATCATCAATCGTTGATGGATCGTCTAGGTGGGCGTGACCTCGCCGCGCTGTCTCGTAGATTTTCGCGGGATGACGAAAGGCGAGGCGCCGAGGAAGGCGCTTGTGCATTTCACCTTCATCGAAAAAAACGCAGTACCAACAGCCACCCATCCGCGAGAAGCACATCAGCACCCGGCATGTGCGCGTGCTTGTAACAATCTGCGTTGCTGGCGCTGTGCGCAGCAGACCTGTCAAGTGACGCCATGCAGTGGAGATCTTGGGTCCCAGATAGGTCAAGATTATGGGCTTCACTGGGTAGGTGCACTGCGGGTCCGAAATCGGCACCTCTGGGTAAGGCTTACCCGACGGTACATCGCTGCCGAGCGTGAGCCGCCTGGGTAAGGTGATTGAGGACGTTTCGGAGCTTGTGGGTCCGCTTGGGAATTGAACATCTTTTTTGTGGGTCATGGATATCACCTCGCATAACATTTTCCGCAGCCAAGTCCCTTAAGGGTTGGTGCGGATGCTTGCATGGCCCGCGCGCATGCCGAGGTCGTTAGCCAGGCACACGCGTACTTCTTTAACCCTCCTTTCCTAGGTTCCTGTTTCGAGACATTGACCCTATTGCGAAATGCAAATGCCTGCGCGACCCAGTTCGCTTGTATGGCGATCCAGTTAACATTTCACCTGGTCAACTTCTCCGACCGCTGCGCGGCCTGCCGCTCGATCTGGCGCACTACGCGGCCAAACTCCGTGCGCAGTTTGCGCGTACGGGCACGCGCGCGCCGCATCTGCCGGGTACCACGCTGGGGCGGGAACTCGGCAAGATCCTTTCGATATACTGACTCGGTTGCGCTCGGGGTGTTTTTCCGGGATCAACATGAGCCCTTTTGCGGAAAGCTGCTCACGAAGTCACCAAATTAGAGGAAAATAGAGGGTTGTTAAATAGGTACTTCTGAACTCATGCCAAATTCTTCGCTTCAATACCCCCGCCCTGGAATGCTTGCCACGATCCGTAACCGACGTGGGGTTATCTCGTCTGTTGATAGCTTTTCCTCCGACTCCGCCGAGGGGCTGCTACATCTGGTCCGAATCGAATATACCGACGCTGATGGTGTGCCCGAGGACACCGTTCTGTGGGAGCGTGAACACGGCCGGGACCTGCTAGAACCCAATGCCTTGCCCCGCGTGGAGGCGGAGCCTGGCATGGAATCGCGCGAATTTGACGCGATGGTCCGGGCTGCTCGCTGGTCGGCGCTGACTCCAGTTCTCCATCCAGATGGGTCCGGGCGACCTCCAGATGTTCATGTTTCAGCGCCATTCTTTGGCGCTGTCCAGGTAGACGATTTCCAGCTTGTACCGCTGCTCAAGGCTCTCCAGATGCCTCGCGTCTCTTTGCTCCTGGCCGACGATGTTGGGCTCGGGAAGACGGTCGAAGCGGGTCTGATCCTTACGGAGTTGCTTATTCGACGGCGCGTGCGGCGAGTTCTGATCCTGACTCCCGCATCTCTGAGCCAGCAATGGCAACGCGAAATGAAGACGAAGTTCGCGTTGAATTTCGACTTGATTGACCGTACTGAGACCCATTCACTTCAACGGCGCATCGGACTCGACGCCAACCCCTGGCGAACCTATCCCCGGGTCATCGCTTCCTACTACTATCTGCGTCAGCCGGACATCTTGCAGCAATTCCTGGCAACCTGCAACACACCAGACCCGGCCAGTGGTGGTCCAAGAGCGCAGCTTCCTTGGGACTTGCTCATCGTAGATGAAGCGCACAATCTCTTACCCTCACCCTTCGGCGAGGATAACCAACTTGTGGAGACCCTTCGGAAGATCAGCCCCCTTTTCGAGCACAAACTCTTCCTGACTGCGACGCCTCATAACGGTCATACACGAAGCTTCTCAGGGCTGCTGGAGATTCTCGACCCAGTTCGCTTTACGCAAACCAGCGAATTCAAAGATGCCGAGCGAGAGAGGGTTGAACAGGTTGTGGTGCGTCGGCTCAAGAGCGAAATCAACAGTCTCGACGCAGAGAGTCATAGGCCCAGCCGTTTCCCACAGAGATTCCTTGATTCGAAGCCGCTCTTCTTGTCCAAGGAGGAGCGAGCTCTCTCTCTGGCTGTAGAAGAGTTTCGCAAGCGGGTCAAGTCGATCATCGCGGCATCGCAAAGGGTAGAACAACTGGCCGGCAGCTTTGCCATCGAGATTCTTTCAAAACGATTACTATCCTCTCCCTTCACCTTTGCGGAGTCCTGGTACCGCTTCCGTGACGGCGCTGAGGGCGAAACAGCAGACGCAGCGGCCGTCCGAGCAGCGCAGCGCTCCTTAGAAGAGGATCTTGACGACGACGGCGAGATCGAAAGCCGCACCCATCATGCAGCAAGAACGGTGGGGGCCTGGTTAAAGCCAATGTTGCCGAGTTTGCAGGCTGAAGTGGGCGACATCGACCGCGCACTGGAACGTCTGGGGCTGACCCGGCTCGATGAGGCACTGAGGGAGCCGAACCATGACTCGCGGTTCGACCGCCTCATGGAAGTCATTGGTCATCACCTGCTCATCAAGAGGGAAGTGCGGGACGCCAAGAATTGGCGTGACGATGAGCGACTCATCATTTTCACTGAATACAAGACCACGCTTGACTACCTCCATAGGCGCCTCAAGCGGGAATTTGCGGAGGACGATGAATCACGGATTCGCGTCCTATATGGTGGACGGACCATTGCGGGTCAGCTAAATCGGGGAGAAGTCATCGAAGCATTCAACAATCCTGACGACCCGATTCGCATCTTGATTGCCACCGATGTTGCGTCGGAGGGCCTGAACCTTCAGGAGACGGCCCGGCTGGTCTTCCACTTTGACATTCCATGGAATCCATCGCGGCTTGAACAGCGCAACGGCCGCCTTGACCGTCATGGCCAAGCCCGCGATGTAACGGTCTTTCACTTCACAAGCGAAGAGGATGCCGATCTCAGATTCATCGGTAAGGTCGTTCAGAAAGTCCATGAGATTCGAGAAGATCTTGGATCTATGGGGGAGGTATTCGACGCTGCTTTTGAGCGCAGATTCCTCGATCAGGAGGACGCAGACACCCTGATCGAGGGCATGGAGCAAGATGTCCGGAAAATGAAGGGGCGCGCCGCAATTCCGCGAGCGCGGCAAGAAGTGAATGGAGAAGCCTACGCGAAGGGCCTGAGCGAGTTCTCACGCCAAATCGACCTCAGTCCGGAAACTCTGCGTGAAACGCTTGAGGCCGCCATGGGCGCCGGATTCGGTTATCCACGTTTGGAAGGTCCAGACGCAAAGGGTCGAATGTGTCTCGCTCAGCCGATCCCTTTGAAGTGGCAGGCACTGATTGACGACACTCTTCGGCTGGAACGAAAAGGCACACTCGGCGCCTTGCCAAGCCTGGTATTCGACCCACTCTACTTCGTCGACACCTCCAAAGAGCGAGCTGTGTTCCGGCCAAAGCCCGACACTGCACTACTGCATCTGGGGCACCCGGTCTTTCATTACGCGCTCGCCACCCTTGCTCGCCTGCGTTTCCCCGGTGCGGGATCGCGACCGGGCGATCACAAGGCAAGCCGATGGATTGTGCGGACCGGAGCAGTGCCGGATGGCGCGGACGCACTCGTGTGCCTGACCGTTGAGGAACTTGCCATTAATGAGCTTCGCGAGCCTTTCCACCACTGGACGAGAACGTATCGAATCCCAGTCGTCGCAGGTGAGCTTGGTTCACCGCTGCCCTATGAACATCCATCTTCTAATGGTAAGGAGAACACCGATGGCGTCGCGAGCGCCCGGAGCATTTGGGAGGACGTAGAGCCAGACCTGCGCCATTTCATCCAGGATTGCGCAACCAAGCTGACCGAAGCACTTCGCAATCGGCTCAAGGAGACCGGAAAGACCGCGATTGAGGCGGAGAAAGAGCGCTTCCGGCTGCGCCTGAAAGAATTGGAAAGGGCGATGAGCGAGAACACCGTCGCCAAGCTTCAAAAGGAGCGAGATAACCTTGTCGCCGACATGCGGCAACTCACGCTTATCGATATCGACCGCCGCGCCCAGGAAGACCGCTTGCGGAACTTGGACGCGGAACTTGAGCGACGCTCGAATCATTTCGAGGAGTTGCTTGTCCGACTAAAAACCGAACAAGAGAGAGTGATCGCGAACGTGCTGCCCATGCGCTACCAGCTTCGTCAGAGCGCCCAGGTCTTTCCTGTGGCAATTGAGATCAGACTGCCAGAGGAGAAACGATGACTATCAGCAACGATCCGCTCAATCAATACTCATGGTGGTTGTGCCTCAGACACGGCGGATTGCTGATCTCTCCCGCTCGTCTGGCGAGCTATTTTCCCGCAGAGCGCCCGAACATCCCTCGCTACTTGGCAGACCGTTTGCGTTCAGCAGTTCAGGCCCAGAAGAACTCCGATTCGGAAAAGGTGCAACCAGCTCTTCTCGATACGGTCCTGGAAGACATTCTCGGACTCAAAGCCGATCAGTGGGCCAAAGCCAACGCCGTGAGTATGAGCTGGAGCCATCGGCTGATCACCGGCGAGAGCCTGCGTCCGCGCCGGCTCTGGCAGGGACCACACAATGTCGTGCTGCCACTGTTCACCGACGAAGTGAAGCAAATCGGAGTTGGGGCGGGGCGGCGCAGCGTCGCCAAGGTGGTCGAATGGTTGCGCAAGAGCCAGCAGAAGATTGCGGTGCTTACCAACGGTGCTCAGTGGCGCCTTATCCACGCTGGTCCCGACTACGAGGCATGGTGCGAGTGGGAGATTGACCTTTGGTTTGAGGAGGGAAAACCAAGCGGGCAAGTCGACGCCCTGATTCACCTGCTGAATCCAGCTGCTCTCACACCGCCGGAAGCAGGCAAGCCATCCAAGCTCATCTCCGCCATCCAGGACACGCGCAAAGGACAGGCCGAGCTTTCGGCAGATCTCGGGGAACGCGTCCGGCGCGCCGTCGAACACATGATTCACAGCTCGGCAGATGTCATTAACCAGTCTAGCTCGGAAAAATCTGACATCACTCCACGCGACATCTACATTGCCGCGACACGGCTCATCATGCGCTGTGTGGTTGTTCTATTCGCAGAAGCCCGCGGATTGTTGCCAATTTCGGATCCGGTTTACAACGACAGCTATTCGCTTCAGGGGCTGCGCACGCAACTGGACCGCATGGCAGGCGGGCGCTCGAAAGACAGTCTTCGCCAACAAGTCAGCGCCTGGCCACGGCTGATCTCCCTCTTTCGGCTCATCTACGAAGGGTCCGCGCACCCCCACCTGAGCGTGCGCCGATATGGAAGCGGCCTGTTCGAACCGGGCCGGGCTGACTCAAACGATGCGATTCTCCGGGCAATGGCGCTTTTCGAAAGTCCAAAAAATGCCCCCAGCGATCACGCCGTTCACTACATTTTGGAATTGCTCACCCGAGCTTTGGAGCGCGTTCCCCAGGGCAGGACCACACAGCTCGTGCTCTCGAGCATCGATTTTTCCGATCTCTCGACCGAATACATCGGCATCCTCTATGAAGGTCTGCTTGACTTCCAGCTTCGCCAGGCAGAGGCGCCGATCCTGTTCCTCAATATCGGAGACCAGCCGGCTCTTCCGTTCAATGAGCTGGATCGCATGGAACCTGAGGCCCTCGCAAAGCTCTTCGAGAAATTCAAGGTGGAAGAGAAGAAATCGGACGGCGGCGAAGAAGGCGACGAGGAGGATGCCGCCGAGGATGAACCTGACGAGGCGGAAGAGGCCGAAGACGAACCCATCGCGGAGATCGGGCTTGAGGACGTCGCCCTTGTAGAAGAGGACGCTGCCACCGGTCGTGAGCATCAACTGGAGCAGATTCACGCTTGGGCCCGACGTGCGGTCGAGGCGGGCAAGCTGGTGAAAAAGCCCAAGGGCAAGAACCCCAAGCCAGAGGCGCAAAGGAAATACGAAGCGGAACTTGATGACGCCGCGAAGAAACTCGTCTCCAGCGCCATTTTCCCTGGTGACTGGTACCTGATTCGCGAAGGCAATACCCGCAAGGGTACCGGAACCTTCTATACGCGCCCTCAGCTTGCTGGACCAATTGCCCGCCGGGCGCTGCGAGAACTCGCCTACATCGGCGATGTGCCGCGTACCCCGGAAGAGATTCTCGCGCTCAAGGTCTGCGATCCGGCATGCGGCTCGGGCTCATTCCTGCTCTCCGCTCTGCGCTTCCTCACGGAAGCACTTGTTAAGAGCCTTTACCATTACCAGCGGCTGGTGCCCAATCCCACCGGGGTCATCGTCCGGCTCGCGGATGGCCAGGCAGCTACTCAGCTTTCCGATGAAACGATTCCCAAGCCGATTGGCGACCCGGACTTCGACGACTACCTGCGGGCCTACCTCCGCCGTTACATCGTCGAGCGGTGTTTGTATGGCGTCGATATGGATGCGCTGGCCATTGAACTTGGCCGGCTCGCACTCTGGATCGAGACCATGGATCCGCGTTTGCCCTTTGGCTTCCTCGACCACAAGCTGAAGTGCGGCAACGCGCTAGTAGGTTGCTGGTTCGACCACTTTCAGGACTACCCGGCCATGGCCTGGGACCGCGACGGTGGCGACGCCTCTCATACCAAGCCCGTTTGGCACTTCCGCGAGGTCTTTGTCAAAGAGAAAGGTAATCCGGAGAAACAGAAGAAACGCAAAGGCGACGAGTGGACTTTCGCCATCAAGGAGCACAGCGGCAAGGTTCAGGCGGAACTGGTGCAGTTGATCCGCGCCAGGCGCACCGCGGCGTTTCCCTTCTTTGAAGAGAAACTCACTCCTGCCGGCACGCAGGCGGAACTGGTCAAGGTCTTCGAGAAGCTCCACTCGATGCCGATCTACGACTACGACGACCGGCGCCGCGAGTACGAGAAGTATTTCGGACCGGGAACGGCCTATCGGCATCTCCGGGGTGCATTCGACACCTGGTGCGCTATCTGGTTCTGGCCGGGAGATCGGCTCGACCTTGCGCCCATGCCGGTGGATTTTCTTAAGCCCACGCCGGAGGTGCAAGCCGTCGTCGAGGAACTCCGCAAGCAGTATCACTTCTTTCATTGGGAGCTGGAATTCCCTGACGTCTTTACCTCCGCGCATCGCGGATTCGATGCGGTCATCGGCAACCCACCGTGGGAGGTGCAGAAGCCCAACTCGAAGGAGTTCTTCTCCAACGTCGATCCGCTCTATCGCGGGTATGGCAAGCAGGAGGCGCTCGATAAGCAGACGGAATACTTTCAGCGCGATGCACAGGTTGAGGCGGATTGGCTCTATTACTGCTCCCGGCTGAAGGCGCTGTCGAATTGGGTCAAGTACACCGCCCATCCCTTTGGCGATCAGGTATGGGAGGACAACAAGGGTAACCGGCACAATGAGTTTCCGCTGGCCTCGCGGTTCCCGGACTCGGCGGCCGATCATGCCGTTTGGAAGACCATGCGGCAAGGCCGGCAGGGATATGCAGACCCACGCCATCCCTTCCAGCATCAGGGCTCCGCTGATCTGAACACCTACAAGATGTTCCTGGAGGCCGGGTACGCGCTGCTGCGCGAGGGCGGGCGGCTGGGACTGCTGGTTCCATCCGGCATCTACTCCGACAAGGGTACCGGCGATCTGCGAAAACTCTTCCTGAATGAGTCACGCTGGAGCCACCTGTATGCCTTTCAGAATGAACGCTTCGTTTTTGGCGCGGTCCACCATTCGTTCAAGGTGGCGGCGGTGCAAGTGGAAAAGGGCGGCGAGCCGGGCAAATTGCTGACTCGCTTTCGTCTTGGTCCCGGCGATTCGCCCGAGGCCCATGAGCTGGAATCCGACATACCCGACGAGAGCGGCTACCTGCAAGTGTCTGTCGCGGAGATCGAGGAATTCAGCCCGCACTCTGGAGCGATTCTGGAGATTCGCACGCCCAGAGACTTGGAGATCGTCAAAAAGCTCTACGCCAACGGCGTCTTGCTCGGCGACAAGTCGCCCGACGGGTGGAATATCCACTACACAACGGAGTTCCACATGACCAACGACTCCAAGCTCTTCCCACCGCGCTTGAAGTGGGAGGAGCAGGGCTACCGCCCGGATGAGTATGGGCACTGGCTCAAAGGCAACTGGCAGGCATATTCAGGTCCACAGAACATCCTGAAGCGTTCGCACGGATTGATCCTCTCCGCCGATGGCGGAGCCGGGATTCAGATAGAGGAGATCGAGGACGTTGCGTTGCCGCTGTACCAGGGCGCGATGATTCATCAATACGATTTTTGTGCGTCAGCATATCGGAAGATCGAGGGAAAGCGGGGATTCAAGTGGGCGCCTTTGCCATGGGGGACTAAGGAAATTGGACCTCAATATCTCATGGCCCGAGAACACTTTTTGGCAAACGGCGAGGGTTCTCATTCCGCCAAACTAGTCATTCGGGACATCGCAAGGGCTACAGACGAGCGAACCGTCATCAGTTCATGCGTACCAGAGGCTCCATGCGGGAATACGTTGGCGGTCCTCTCCACTTCGGAGATCAACAGAATTGTTCTTTCTCCGATTCTCAACAGCTGGGCTGTAGATTTCTTGGCGCGTCTCAGGTTGGTCGGAACTCACTTGAATCTTTTTGTATTAGAGGATCTGCTCACACTCCACCCAACAGAGTTTGCCTGTTCGAAGTCGTTCATGCACGCGGTCGCCAGCTTGCAAATCTCTAGCCCAATATTTGCTGCAACTTGGATGCCCCTCAAGGTGGACGTCCCTTGGAAGATGTTGTGGGCACTGACTCCGCATGAGCGTTTGCGGCAGAGGGTCATTGCCGAAGCAATGATGCTCAAACAATTTGGACTCAATGTACAGGATGTAACTGACCTGCTGGCCGAGTGTGATTGCCCTGTGGATCAACTGGGCTCAACGGGATTAACGAGACTTCTGAATCCGAAAGGATTCTGGCGTCAGGAGCGGGGTGTCGAACCGCAGCATAGACTTTCGGTGCTCACTCAAGTTGCATTTCACTCGCTGGACCAACTGGGCGAATCGGCGTTCCTTGCACAAAAAGCCGGCCAGGGCTGGCAGTTGCCAGATAGTCTGCGACTTGCCGACTACGGTCTCGGCCATGACGACCGCGCCAAGGAGCATCAGCCGGTCGCCGCAGCGTTTGGTCCCCGATTCTATCCCTGGCAGTTGGAGCAGTCGGTGGAGGAGTCGTGGGAAGAGTGCGAGCGCCATGCGGAGATTCTCGGCAAGCTGCTTCCACGCTCCGTCGAAGAGCAGGAGTTCCAGCCGGAGAGCGGGGACGCTCCCCCAGTCGATCTCTTCGGCGATCCTCTACCAACCAATCTGTTTGGCGAAATCGTAACAAAGAAGTCATCCCGGCGCTGAACGCCGCTCAGGAAAGACCATGCAAGCAACGAAGGCCCTGAATCCGATCACGTTTACCGAGAATGTTGTCGAGGATTTTCTTCGCTATCAACTGACGACGTATTCCTTCGCCGATCCGAGTCTTCACCGGCAGATGCGCCAGCTTCTGAGCCTGGACCAGACGCGCCATACCCCGTTGCTGGCGGGGCCGTTTATCAGTCTCTCCCGCAGCTTCCGAAAAGGCGCGAGTCTGCGCAGCCTGGGCGACGAGGGGCTGCTGCATCCCCTGATCGCCAAAATTGCCGGGTACGAGCACCTCTATAGCCACCAGGAGAAGGCGATCCGGGCCATAGCGGCCGGGCGCACCACGATCATTTCGACTGGAACGGGGTCCGGAAAGACCGAGTGCTTCCTCTATCCGATCATCAGCAAAGCCCTGGCGCTGCGCGATGCAGGCGAACCGGAATCGATCTGCGCGGTGATTCTGTATCCGATGAATGCATTGGCGGAGGACCAGTTGGGCCGTCTCCGCGAGTTGCTCTGCGGGGTGCGTGTGAGCTTTGGCCTCTACGTGGGCAAGACGCCGGAGCGGACCTCCGACGTGACCGGGCCGAGGCTGCCGGCGGGGTCGTCGCGAGAGGACTACAAGGCGAAAGTCGCGGAACTCAGTAAGCTCGGACAAAGCGGCGCTGTGCATCCCCCGGAAGAACGGGTTAGCCGCGAGGAGATGCGAGCGGCGGGAAAGGCGCCTCGCATTCTGCTGACGAACGCCAAGCAGTTGGAACTGCTGCTGACGCGGCAACAGGACATCGAGATATTCAAAGACGCGCGGCTGGATTTCCTGGTGGTGGACGAGGCCCACACCTTTTCTGGGGCCAACGGAGCTGAGACCGCTTGCCTTTTGCGCCGCCTGCGCAGCTTCTGCGGGAAGACCGCCGAGGACACCGTTTGTATTGCGACGTCGGCGACCATCGCCGACCCCGCCAACCCGAAAGCCGCGCTGCACTTTGCATCGCGTTTCTTTGGCGTACCGGAAGAACGCGTTGAGGTGGTGAACGAAGACTACGAGCCGGACCTGTGGGCAGCCAAGCGGACGGCCACTCCTGCGCTTCCAGGCAATCAGGTGCTCCAGTTGAAGAACGTGCTGGAAGCAATCGGGAATGTAGACAGCGATCCTCCCGCCTCACTGCGCCTGCTGAAGGCCACATTTCAATCGCTCACTGGCCAGGCGCTGAATATCGAAGACTGGCAGGCGAATCTGTATGAGCGGCTTGGCGCCAACGAAGTGGTCTACCAGATTGCCGACGCCTTGATGAAGCCGCGTGCGATGGCAGACCTGATGGAGGATTTGGAAAAGCGGCTAGGGCGTGCGGTTCCGGAAGAAGAAGCTCTGATTTGGTTAGCGCTCGGCGCGGCGGCACAGAAGGATGGGCGAGCCCTGCTGCGGCCGGTGGTCCACGCTTTCGTGCGCGGCGTCTCCGGCGGTGTGGTCACATTTCCCGTAACCGCGACCAATCCCTGCCTCGCACTCTCAGCCGATGAAGTAGGGCCGAACGAAGAGGGACTTTTCCGTCTGCCGTTGATGACGTGTACCACTTGCGGCCAGCACTACTTCACCCACCATGTCCGGGACTTCTCTTTCACCGACCGCGCCCCCGGCGGCGGCGAAGCCGTGGAGAATCGGATCATCTGGCGTCCGCTTGAACAGCAGCTTGGCGGCAATCGCGTCGTGCTTCTCGATCACCTGGTTGTCGATGCAGTGGATTCCGACGATGGCGACGAAGAAGCCGACGAGGAGCAGCAACCACGAGTGCCGCAGCCGAGATCGCTTCCGAGGAACTCGGTACCTTTGCACCTCTGCAGGTTCTGCGGAACCTTGCACGCGGCACCAGTCGGAGAGTGTGACGGATGCGGCAAGCCTGGGCCGCTGGTTGAACTGTTCGCAGTTCGGCAATCGCAGGACAATCCCGGGTGTTTAACCTCGTGCGTGGGGTGCAGCGCAATTGGACGCATGCAGCTTGGCCGGTATCGGGAACCGGCGCGCCAAGTGAAGGCAAGCGCGGTTTCCGATGTGCACGTTCTGGCGCAAAGCATGATTCATCGTGCTGAGCGAAAGCGATTGCTTGTATTCACCGACAATCGGCAGGATGCTGCCTTCCAGGCAGGATGGATGCAGGATCATGCCCGCCGGTACCGGCTCCGGGCGCTGATGTATGCGCATCTGAGCACTGAGCCATTGCAGGTGCAGTCACTGGTTTCGCTGCTCGACGACGAGTTGGACCTGGATAACGACCTCTCCCAATCTCTGTTGCCGGAAGTGTGGAACGTGGCCCGCAAGGCCGCCGACCTGCAGGGCCATGCGGCGGAGCGCCGGAAATACCTCCGGATTCTGGTGTTGCGTGAAGTGGCGACAGGTCCTCGACAGCGAATCGGCCTGGAGCCTTGGGGCCGGATGCTGGTGGACTACGAAGGGCTCTCTGTAGATGAGCCATTCTTCAAGCAGTGGGGAGACCGCCTCGGGTTGAGTTCTGCCGAATTGTTGCAAGGTGTGGCAGCCGTGCTCGACTTCACGCGAAGAAACCGTGTCCTTCTAGATCGCGATGGCCAGATATTCTCCAGAATCTGGCAGGATGGGGATCGTGAGATTGCTAATGGATACTTGCCGCTCTTCCGAGGTGGACCGAAGGGAATCAAGTTACAGCGCCAGCCGGGAGATGAACCAGGGCGAATCACACAGTGGATCGGTACTCGCCCAACATCGATGACGCAGATTGCTCTGAAGTGGGGCGTGCATCCAGACGACGTGCCTGTCTTCCTGCGCGAGCTTTGGGATTTGCTCGCAAATCAGTTGCACCTGATAACGCCAGTCACGCTGACTGGTTTCAAAGGAAGGCCACTGCGCGGCGCGCTGGGCGCACAGCAGATCGATGCGGATCGGTTGTTGTTGACGGCCAGCCGCGGACTTTGGCGCTGCCAAGCATGTCATCGGGCGCACCTGCGCCCAACTCCGCGCCTGACGTGTCTCGCTTGGCGCTGCACCGGCACGCTTGCGCAGGAAACCGAGAATCCGGACAATTATGATCTGATGGTTCTAGATGGCCGTTTCGACATGATGCGCGCCAAAGAGCACTCTGCGCAGATTCCCGCGGCAGACCGCGAGGAACTCGAAAGGCTTTTCAAGGGCGAAGGCAATCGGATCAACACGCTGGTCTGCACGCCAACCCTTGAACTCGGTGTCGATATTGGCGGACTCGATTCAGTATTGATGCGCAACGTACCGCCGCTACCCTCGAATTATTGGCAGCGCGCCGGCCGCGCCGGCCGCCGCCATCGGATGGCCGTTAACCTGACTTATGCGCGCGCGCACTCCCATGACCGCCCTTATTTCAACGATCCACTGAAGCTTCTGGAAGGTGAAATTGCTCCGCCCAGCTTCAACCTGCGAAACGAAGTCATGGTCAGAAGGCACGTTCACGCCGTAGTGTTGACCGCACTGCATCGCCTTTCCCGGCCCGATTCCCCTCTTGGGTCGACCGAGCAGCTTGAGATTGCGGACATGTTGAGGTTGATCTTTCCTACGCGTGTCCGCGAATACCTCTTCGACAATGCAGGCCAGGTTCGTAGTCAACTTTTTGATGTTGCTCCCCTCACAACTTCGCTGGGGAAGCACTTGGACCCAATCGCTGAATCGGTAGTTGCTGCTTTCAAACAGGGATGGCCGGTGGAGGACAGTCGAGTTATAGCCCCGGACTCGCTACATCGTTACATTTCTGAAATGCCCGAGGAGCTTCAACAGGTTATTGAGCGCCTGAAGCGTCGGCTCGATTGGGCAATTGACCAGATGAATCGGCTCGATGCCGTCCGCCGAAAGCAAGGCACTCTCGATCCCGAGCAAGACGCATTGAGGAATCGGTGTGATCGATATGTAAAGAGGCTCAAAGGAACCGATCAGCGCCGCCGGCGCGAAGCTGAAGGTTTCGACGACACGAACACCTATGGCGTTTTAGCCGCTGAGAGCTTTTTGCCTGGATACGGGTTGGACACAGGCTGGGTGATTGGCACGCATGAGGCTCCGAAGCACAATATGAGCTTCCGCGATTGGGAACTTCGCCGGAGCCCTTCGCTCGCCCTCCGAGAGTACATCCCCGGCAACCTAATTTACGCCAACGGCCAGCGATTCATTCCGCGCTATTTCAGACTCGAACCTGGCGAGCCTGTTCACTTTCTTGTGGACGTCTCCAATGAAGCAGTCAATGAAGTTGCGGCGAGCACCACTGCGAGCCTCGGAGCGCAGACGATTCCTGCGGTCCCCATTTGTGATGTTAGCCTCCCGCATGACTCGATGATCTCCGATGAAGAAGACTATCGATTCCAGCTTTCAGTGGCCGTATACGGCTACGAGCAACCACAGCACGGCGGCGGCAAACAGTACCGCTGGGGAGACCGCGTTGTAAGCCACCGTACCGGGGTTCGGCTCCGTCTGGTGAATGTTGGCGCAGCCTCGCAGACTCGATCTGGCGGGCGCTTGGGGTATCCGGTTTGCCTAGTTTGCGGTCAAAGTCGGTCGCCGCTCGCCTCGCAAGCCGATCTGCAGGAATTCGAAACATCCCATCTTGAAAGATGTGGGAAGCGAGTTGAACCAGTGGGGTTCTACGCGGATATTGTTGCTGACGCTATCTCGCTCGATGGTGCAGTTGACCGGCAGGAAGCTTACAGCGTCATGGAGGCTCTGCGCATGGGGGCCTCTGATGTGCTCGATATGGAGATCGAAGATGTGCAAATCCTTGCGGTGGCCCAAGCAGGCGGCCAGGGACTGAATATGCTTCTCTACGACCCGATGCCAGGGGGTTCGGGCATTTTGGATCAGATGATCGCCCGATGGCCAGAGGTCGTCGCCGCCGCGAGGCGATTGGTAGAAGATTGCCCGTCCCAATGCCAATCGGCGTGCGTTGACTGTCTTCTGCGCTTCCGCAATGCTTACTATCACCGGCATCTGAACCGACTTACTGCGCTCGATCGCTTGGATTCTTGGCGAGGTACATTGGTTTTTACCCACGACATTCCTTCTCGGCTTCCTACACCGGATTCTGAGGCAGTGCCCGTCAACGACCCGGAATTGACGCTTCGCGCCATGCTTGAGCGAGCGGGTTTACAAGGCTACAAGCCACAACACCCAATCGAGTTGGGACGGCCCCTTGGTCCCACTGTTCCAGACTTCTTCTTTGAATCGCGGAATCCAGAGATCTACGCGGGTCTCTGCATCTACCTTGACGGTATGGCAGGGCACCTTCATGGTCGGCCAGAAACCCGGCAGCGAGATCGGGAAATCCGCGAAGAACTCCGCAACCAGGGCTATGAAGTAGTAGAGATCCCATTCGGCCACCTCTCCGACCCTGAAGCGATGCGACAGCACTTCTTCAAAATCGGTCGATTCCTGCTTGGACGGAATGAAGCACAACGGTTGAAAAATGACAGTGGTTGGTTCAAGCCAACTATGTAATGAACCGGCCGATGTCCGGAAGTGCCTTGACGTTTGGAAAGTACCCCGCTGGCCAACCCCATGCTTTTGCAAAGCTGGCATCTCTGCTTGACTTGATTCATGGATGAGCAGCAGTAAGTAAGTCGGAAGCGTTATCGTCATGGAATTGTTGAAGTGGCGGCGCTGTTTGAGGCATTTCAGCAGAGTGGTTTGAGCGTAAGCGAGTATTTGCCGCCGGCCTCCGGTGTCGCGGTCGTCTTCGTTCGCGATTGTTGCGCGGCGACGTGTGGAGGGCATTCACGGGCGGACATGCGGAGATGCTCCTTCGCTCGTTGCCGCCCATCGTCCACATTCGCCGCGAATCGGACAAGGCCGCCATGCGCTGGTCGCTCGAGCGTATGCGCGAGGAGCTACGCGATCCGCAACCGGCGGTTCGCTGATTGCGCAGAGGCTTGCCTACATGATGCTCATCCAAGACCTGCACCTGCACCTGGCCGATGCCGCCAGCGCCGGTCCGGGCTGGCTTACTGCACTGTCTGACAAGCACATGAGCCTCGCCATTGCCAGCATGCATCTGACCCCGGGGCATCCCTGGACATTGCAGTCGCTGGCGGAAAACATTGGGCTGTCGCGCTCGGTCTTTGCCTCGCGTTTCCGCAAGACCGTCGGCTCCACGCCCATGGAGTACCTCACCCGCTGGCGCATGCTGTTGGTCCGTCATTAATGGTCCCAGTCGTGAACGGCGTTTATCGTTCCCGATTTTCATTTTGGCATATAAACCACTTTGGGTGAGCGCATTGGCCTGTCATCAACGTGAGCGCTATCTGAACCCCATGGCTTATGCGGTTGGCGAGGCTGGATTTTGGAAGGATTGAAGCCGAGCGGCGTGATGGCTTTTCCACTGGTCGGGAAGCCAGCGGGGCAGTTGGCTGATG
>Ga0181520_10006816_pt1 | contig 17190 bp, 15 predicted proteins | sample PEATcosm2014_Bin_29_FD_132451 | JGI IMG/M metagenome (GOLD analysis project Ga0181520, IMG submission 132451) | Peatland microbial communities from MTU Mesocosm Facility, Houghton, MI, USA - PEATcosm2014_Bin02_30_metaG | ecosystem: Environmental > Terrestrial > Soil > Wetlands > Peat | place... | reverse complement strand
GCCGATAAGATCAGCATAAGCAGATGTATATTTTATTATTGTCTCGGGATCCAGGCCATCTCCAACTATTCCCCGTACTCCTGATATACTTGCCATTAAAGTAGACATTCATTCTCCTTTTACTTTCTATGAATTAATTTTAAAAACTGGGTAAAAATAACCTAAAAAAGTGATAAATATTACCCGGTCGTCAGGCTAATTTATCAGCATATTTGCTATTTTACTAATTTGATCAATACTCTAAATTAAATAAGTTCAGCTCAGTTGATAGAAGTTATATTGTGTAAATAATAAGTTTATTAACTTGGTTATAAATTATTGTATAAAAATTAAAATTATTTATTAACCAATATCCGGGATGATGAAATATGATGAAGGAACTTTTAGTTTTCGGGGCTTACGGCGCTTTAGGAAGGGGAGTTACAAAAATCTTAGTTGAGAAAAAGTTTGACAAAATTTACTTATTTGGTTCAAATATCAATGAAGAAGAAAAAATTATAGCGCAAAATGTTCAAAATATAATAGTAAGCAATCTTTCACAGGAAGCTAATGTTATTGAGGCATTCAACAAAATAATTCCTGGTGCTGATAAAATTTTCTTCTTGTTCAGTACTATAGGAGGGTTTACAGGTGGAAAATTCATCTGGGAAACGGAAGAATCTGATATTGAAAAAATGATTAATGTAAATTTTAAAACAAATTTCCTTATCTCTAAATATTTTTCAAGATTGGTAAAAGAATCTGCAGGTGGCTCTATATGCTTTACTTCAGCATTTACGGGCTCGAATGCCGAAATAAAAAAAGGTGCTTATGGGATTTCGAAAAATGCCCTTAATTTTCTAGTTAAAAATCTGGCTATAGAGGGGAAAGAAATAAATCTATCTGTTAATGCAGTAGCGCCGTATATTATAGATACACCAGAAAATAGGAATTGGATGAAATCATTTAATTATAATAATTGGATTAAGCCGGAAGAAATAGGGGAACTTATATATAGTATTATTACTAATTATAATTTTATTTCTGGCAATATATTTGAATTAAAAGAGAGGTTTGAAAAAACCATCACTGCATGAATTGAGATTTACTTTATAAGGATTTAGAAAAGTGTGTCTTTTGCATGAAATCATACTCAATTTATATTGTATCGATTTCTTATATAGTTGCGTTAATAGTAAATTTAAGAATTGCAGGATTGCATAGATGTAAATAAAAAAATAGGAATACTCAATAAATTACCCGTCAATAGAATATCAAAGTTCCATTTATTATATTTAATAAAAACAAAATTTACTATTTTAACGGAGCAGGTTACAAAAATTGGCCCGCTTCAAAAATTGTAAAGATTATATCAAAAACGAGGAATAAATGAATCTTAAAGAAAGAATTAATGAAGATCTTAAGACCGCAATGAAGTCAGGGGATAGGCTTAAACTTGAAACTATACGGTCAATAAGGGCGCTGATCTTGGAATTTGAAAAAAGCGGTACCGGCAAGGAATTAAATCCGGAAGAAGAAATAAAAATGTTGAGTACAGCAGCAAAAAAAAGAAAAGATTCAATAGAACAATACCGGAATGCAAAGAGAGAAGATTTAGCTTCGAAAGAAGAGAATGAATTGAAAATATTGCTGGAATATCTTCCAAAGCAGTTATCCTTAAATGAAATAAAAGAAGAAATTAGAAAAACAGCAAAAATTATTAATGCTACTTCCAAGGATGACTTCTCTAAGTTAATGCCGCAGGTAATGAAAATACTTAAAGGCAAAGCTGACGGTAAAGTAATAAAATCCGAAGTAGAAAATTACCTGAGTTTGCTTTGAATCTACTTGACATTATTATTGCACTTATTGCTGTTATTGGATTCATTCTTGGGTACAAAGATGGATTTATAAGAAAGCTGATAGGTTTAATCGGGTTCGGATTAGGGATCTTCCTGGCCGTCAAATTTGCTGGTGACTTGGGCAAAATACTCGAAAAAATATTTGGTATAGAATTTTATCTTTCTGAAATTATTGCTGGAATCATAATTTTTTTGTTAATTATCTTTTTATCCTCCGTAATTAAAAGAGTAGTCCACCCGTTTGATAAAGTAAACAATCTTATAAATCAAATTGTTGGCGGTGCTATCGGAGCAATTCAAATACTTTTTTTTGCTAGTGCGCTGTTATTTCTTATGAATATATTTAACGCACCTTCAAAAAAGATAAAAGAGTCCTCTTTTCTTTATAAACGGGTTTATAATATTGTCCCTTCTACGGTAGACTATTTGAATAACTATACTCCAAAAACTAAAGAGATTATAAAAAATTATATTAATGAAAAGGATACTACACAATGATATCCGATAGTGTTTTGGAGAAGTTGGAATTTGGGAAAATTCTCAATTATATATCAAAATATAGCCTTACGGAGAAGGGAAAATCCTTAATATTTTCATTAAAACCATTCACTTCCTTAGCCGGTTCTAAAAATGAGGGTGATTTGGTAACCGAAGCTAAGGAAATATTGATAAAAAATAATTTTCTTCCTCTGGAATTTATCCCGGATCTTGAAATTACTCTTTCAACAAGTGCAATTGAAGGAGCTGTAATAGACAGTAAAAAAATTTTGGAGATACTGAAACTTGTTGTTATTTCCCGTAATCTAACTCATTATTTAAAAAATAATTCTGAGACAGCACCACTACTGAATGAGATAGGCGGCAGACTATTTAAGGACAAGTTATTTGAAAATTTTATTCAAAGAATTATAAATGAGAATGGTGAAATAAGAGACAGCGCAAGTTCTAAACTGGCTGAAATAAGACGCGATATACGTTCTAAAAATGATGAACTTATTCGTTCTGTTAACAGAATAATTAAGTCGTTGAATGAAAAAGATATAGTTAGGGAAGATTATTTAACACTTAGAGACGGAAGGATTGTAATTCCTGTAAAGTCGGAACATAAAAGACATATAAGGGGTTTTATTCATTCGGAATCTTCTACCGGCCAAACAGTTTATATCGAACCTGAAGAAACACTTGAATTAAATAATGATATTGTTTCGCTGTCATTTGCAGAAAGAAGAGAGATAGAACGTCTGCTTCGTGAATTAACAAAACGGATTGGCGAGCTTAGTTCACAGCTTAAAGAGTCTCTGGAAATTATTTCCTATATAGATTCCATTTTCGCAAGGGCTAACTACTCAATAGAAATAATTGGAGCTTTTCCTCTTATAGATAATAAAAAACCTTATTTAATCAGTGAGGCCAGGCATCCAATCATATTGAAAAAACTAGGTAGGGAAAATACTGTTCCGTTAAATATAAATGTTAGAGATAAAAAAATAGTTCTAATCACCGGCCCGAATGCGGGTGGTAAAACTGTAGTATTAAAAACTATCGGCCTGCTTTCTCTGATGATTCAATCGGGAATCCATATACCAGCAAGTCCAGATTCAAATTTCCATTTTTTCAAAAATATTTTACTGGACGTTGGAGATTCTCAGTCAATTGAAGATGATTTGTCAACTTTCAGCTCACATCTTTCAAATATTAATAAAATTCTTAATTTAGCTGATTCCGATAGCTTAATTCTTCTGGATGAAATAGGGACAGGGACTGACCCGGCGGAAGGTTCCGCATTAGCAACGGCAATGCTTATTACAATTCGTGATAAACGTGCTTTTGCCTTCGCAACAACTCACCATGGAAGCTTGAAGCTAATTGCTAACGATCTTGAAGGCTTTGAAAATGCCGCTATGGAATTTGATACTTATAATTTAAAACCTACATACGTTTTCAAACAAGGCGTGCCCGGGTCCAGTTATGCTTTTGAAGTGGCAAAACGAATTGGACTTCCCGATAAATTCTTAGAACTTGCTTCGAATTATCTTGACAGTAGTAAACACAAAATTGAAAATTTTCTTGTAGAAATAGAAAGAAAATCACAACAGCTCAATGATAACCTGAAAAATGCAGAACTGGAAAGTACTAGACTTACAGGTTTATCAAATCTTTATAGACAAAATATCGATAAACTTGATAACGAAAGAAGAGAGATACTTAAGAAAACAAAGATTGAAGCAGAAGAGTACCTTAAAGGGATAAACCGAAAGATTGAAAATGTGATAAAGGGAATTAAGGAGTCTAATGCTGAAAACAAGATTATAAAAGAATCTCAAAAAATTGTTAAAGAGATAAAAGAAAACAATAAGGTATTTTTAAAAGAAGATATTGAATCAAGAGAACAAAACTATAATTTTGAAGTTGGTAGTATTGTTGCAGTTAAAGATACACAGTCTGTTGGGAAAATATTAGAATTATCCAAAGATAAAATGAAAGCAACTGTTACTTTCGGTTCCGTTAAAATGCAGGTTGCATTAAAAAATCTGGTTCACTCTGAAGAAAACAAAAAATCAGAAAATATCTTATTTCATAGTCCCCAGGTCGAAATGCCTCAACAACGTTTAGACATAAGGGGAGAAAGACCGGAAGAAGCTGAATTTGAAATAATCAAATTTATAGATAATGCTTATTCTTCTGGGCTTGGTAGAATAGAAATTTTGCATGGTAAAGGAACCGGCGTATTAAAAAGAACCGTGCAGGATATTTTAAAGAGCCACGATAGGGTTAAAACTTATTATTTTGCGCCCATACAGTTTGGCGGCGACGGTATAACAATAGCTGAATTAAATTAGAGTTAATGTTGATTAATAAAATTTTAATAGCTAACCGAGGTGAAATTGCCGTTAGGATAATACGTGCATGCCGTGAATTAAATATTATTTCAGCAGTGATGTATTCCGATGCCGATAAATTATCCCTGCATACGCGCCTCGCAGATGAATCTTACAATATTGGCAAGTCTTCTTCATCTCATTCATATTTAAACAAAGAAAAAATCATTAACCTTGCGAAAAAGATTAAGGCTGACGCAGTGCATCCCGGATACGGTTTTTTATCTGAAAATGCCGAATTTATTAAATTGCTCGAAAATGAAGGACTGATATTTATAGGTCCATCTTCGAAATCAGTAGAAATGATGGGGAACAAAACAACTGCACGTGAGCTGATGTCTAAAATCGGAATTCCTATTGTTCCTGGAACTATTATTCCAATAGAAAATGTAAATGCTGGCATTGAAGCGGCAGAGAAAATCGGGTATCCTCTATTGCTTAAAGCCGCCGCAGGTGGCGGCGGTAAAGGAATGAGAAAAATCTTATCTTCAAAAGAATTTAATGGCGCTTTTGATGGTGTCCGGCGTGAGGCTATGAAAGCTTTTGCTAATGATTCTATATATATTGAAAAATATATAGAAAATCCTCGGCATATAGAAGTGCAGATAATTGCGGATAAGTATGGTAATTACGCTCATCTATTTGAAAGAGAGTGTTCAATTCAACGCAGGCACCAGAAAATTATTGAAGAATCACCTTCATCTTTTCTTGATCCGTTTATGAGAGAAAAAATTACTAAAACTGCTGTCGACGTTGCAAAAGCCTGTTGTTATTATAATGCCGGAACAATAGAATTTTTAATGGAATCTTCAGATATCAAGAAGAATTTTAATTCCGGCCAGGAAGAAAAAAAATTTTATTTTCTTGAAATGAATACAAGACTTCAAGTGGAACATCCAGTTACGGAGATGATTACGGGTGTTGATCTTGTTAAAGAGCAAATTTCCATAGCGGCTGGTAATATGCTTTCCTTTAATCAGGACGATATAAAAATTATTGGTCATTCTTTTGAGTGCAGAATTTATGCCGAAGATCCTTTAAATAATTTTGTTCCGTCATCGGGAAAAATAAAAAATTATATAACACCTTCAGGACCAGGCATCCGGGTTGATGGCGGTTTTAGTGAAGGCTCTGAGATCACTATTCATTATGATCCTTTAATTGCAAAATTAATTTGTTGGGCTGAAAACCGAATGAGTGCTGTTAAAAGAATGAAAAGTGCTTTAAGTGAGTATCAGATCGGAGGTATAATTAACAATATTCCATTTTTAATAACTGTTTTTAATAATGAAGATTTTGTTAAAGGGAATATTGACATTAATTATTTACAAAGAGTATTTGGAGAGAACTGTATTCAGGGGAATAAAACTGAAAATGATTATATGGAAGATGCGGCAGCTATTTTTATTGCTTTGATGAAAGAAAAATCTTTTGGAATAAAGAGATCAGATGCTTATTATTCAGTTCCCAAAAATTTGAATAAATGGACTGACTTGATGTATGAGTGAATATGTTGTTTCAGTAAACGATAAAAAACTTAATTTAGTTATACAGGATGATTCAATAATTTATGCAAATGCAAGAGAATATACATACGAACTTATACATCTGGGAAGAGAAAAATATTTATTAAAATTAAATAATAAATTCGTTGAAATAAAATCCGAAATATTGCAGGATGGCAGATTTTCGGTTTTAATTCAAAATAGTATTTATTTAACGGCTATCCATTCAATTCAGCAGGAAAAAGCCGCAGAACTTTTGCAACAAATAACGGCAACTGTTCATGAATTCGAAATAAAGGCTCCTATGGCTGGAATGATTTTAAAAATAAATAAAAAAATTAACGAATCAATCTCGCAAGGTGAAACAATACTTACATTGGAAGCAATGAAAATGGAAAACGACCTTCGGGCACCTCATTCCGGAATTATCAAAAATATTTTTGTTAAGGAAGGAAATGCTATTGAAAAAGGAACGGTCCTCTTTACAATTGAATAATTTATCAATTGGTTTTACAGTTAATTAATTCATGTTTCAAGGAATTATGAATGGTAAAAATAACAAGAAGCAAAAAACAATTCTCAAATAAATTTCAATCACATATTTTGATGGAAAAGTCAATTATTAAAAATTGAAACCTATTTGTTTTTTGTAACATTTATTTTTTGTGATTTTTAGCATATTCCTTTTAATCATTGCATAATTAATTAATCCTTTATAACTATCAAAAACGGAGGAAAACGTGAGAATAAAAATACTTACTTTCGTTCTTTTTCTATCGCTCGGTTTAAGCCGGGTATTCGCCGGTGGTTTTCAGCTGAATGAAAACGGTGCCCGGGCTCTTGGTATGGGAGATGCATTTACAGCAATATCTGACGATCCTTCTGCTTTATATTTTAATGGAGCAGGAATAACTCAGCTCTCAGGTACAAATTTTATGCTTGGTACAACATTAATTGCACCCGTATTCACTTTCCGTGGTGTTTCCCCTCAGGTAACTGAATACGATGCTACAAAACAAACATTTTTTCCAACTCATTTTTATGCAACTTATAGTTATAACCCTGATTGGGCTTTTGGAATAGGTTTTACAAGCCCATTTGGTTTAGGATCAGAATGGGATCCAAATTGGGTTGGTAAATATTTAGCTGTTGGAATAACTCTTAAAGTTTTTACTATTTCTCCGGAGGCTGCTTATAAACTGCTTGATAACCTTTCGGTAAGCGCAGGGTTTGTATATAGTTTTGCTAATGTTGACATAACAAAAGCTTCTCCGCAAACTCCTTTTGCTGGTGATGCATTTATATCAATGAATGGCAAAGATAATGCTGCATTTGGTTATAATTTAGGAGCTCTTTATAAACCTACAAATGATCTTTCATTCGGTATTTCATTCCATAGTAAAATTCTATATAAATTAAAAGGCAGTGTATCTACTTCAGGCGCACCTCAGCTTGCATCAGAGCTTCCTAACGGCGGGGTTTCAGCTGATTTAACAACTCCTTTAAATCTTGCATTTGGAGCCGCGTACAGAATTTTACCTAAACTATTAGTTAGTGCAGATTTTCAGTACGTTGGTTGGTCAAGTTATGATACCTTAACTTTTAACTTCTCAAATCCTAAAGAATCTATTCCAAATCCAAGATTATATGATAATTCATACATAGTTCGCCTTGGTGCAGAATATAATTTGAACTCTGATTGGGATATTAGAGCAGGAATTTATTTTGATAATAGTCCTGTTAAAGCAGAATATATTAACCCATCTCTGCCTGAATCAAACAGGCTTGGTTTCAGTTGCGGTTTTGGATATAAAATAACAAAAAAATTATTGGTAAATGCAGCGTATGAATTTATAAGAAACAGCCAGATAACAGTTACTAATTCAATGGAAGATTATGCTACCGGAGAAGTTGCCCAATCTGGTACAACTCCGAACAGTCCCTTTAATGGTACATATAACGCATACGCAAATTTGGTTTCATTAACTTTATCATATAGTTTATAACAGGAAAGGATTTGAAAAATGAAAAAATTATTAAATTTAATTCTTTCCCTAAAGGGCTGGTTTACTATAGTATTATTAGTTGTTTTTATAGTTTCCGGCTGTCAGGATAGAACAAACTTAACAGGTCCCAGTCCCAAAAGTGGAAGTGCAGATTTATCAAGATATGTTTCTATAGGTAACAGTATAACTGCCGGCTATCAGTCTGGCGCCTTGTATCAAAGTGCTCAGGAATATTCTTATGGAAATTTAATTGCACAACAGGTAAATTCAAATTATGCAATTCCTTTTATTTCTGATCCGGGCCTGGGTGGGAGAATAGAAGTTCAATCCTTTAATCCTGCTACGGGTACTCTTGATTTAACAATTGATACAAAAACTGGTGCCCCGATAAATTCCTCATATCCAAATTCATATAATAATCTTGGTGTACCTGGTGCGGTTACATATGACGTTTTAAATGCAACGAGTTCAGCAACTTCTGCAAGTCAAAGCCCTTATTTTAATATTATTCTAAGAAATAAAGGTTCTCAGTTTACTCAGGCAAAATCATTAAAGCCTACTTTTTTAACGTTATGGATAGGCAATAATGATGTCTTGGGGTATGCAACAAGCGGCGGTACCTCACCAGCTTCACCAACAGATGCCAATACTTTTCAGTATTTATATTCGGTATTAGGAGATAGTATAGCATCACTCGGCGCTAAAGTAGTAGTTGCAAACATTCCTGATGTTACAGCTATTCCTTACTTCACTACGGTTGGTCCGGCAATGGCTGAAGAAATTCCTTGGGCAATTCTAAAAGCAGAAGGTTCACCGGGTCTATTTTATCAGATACATGGAAATAATTCTGTGGATGGAACATTTACTTTCGCTGATTCAGCAGATCTTGCCACAGGCAATGTATTAATAACTTTGACTGGAAGTACCTATGCACCTCTGCTTGGAACAGCTACGGGACAGTTTTACCGTGATAATGGTTTCAAAGCATTACCCGTTGGTATTGATACAACACAACCCTTCGGTTTCAGCCCGGTCAATCCATGGCCTGATGCTCTTATACTTGATCCGTCTGAAATTGTAACTGCTAAAACTGCTACCCAAGCTTTTAATTCTACAATTGCTGCTGTTGCTAATTCTCAAGGTTTCGGAATTGTAGACATAAATTCATTCTTTAATTCAATAGCAGCAGGTGGTCTTGTTGAGAACGGAATAGATTTTTCAACTGCATTTTTTGTTGGCGGATTATTTGGTTTGGATGGTGTGCATCCTACAAGTCGTGGCCAGGCAATAATTGCTAATGAATTCTTAAAAGTAATAAACAATAAATTCGGTGCCAGCTATTCTTTAGTCAATGTTGCTTCTATACCGGGCAGTATTGTGCTGGCTAAGCAAAACTTGTTATCAAAAAAGATATTACCTCATTTTAGCCCGGCTTATTTTAAACATTTACTTTATTGATCCGGATGAAGGGATGGGAAACCATCCCTTCAATGTTTTAAATAAAAATGATATTTTATAGGTGTCATTATCTAAATTTTTTAATATAACTTTAAAGTAATTTATTATATAAATTAATACTTGAATTTAAGCAAAGATCATAATTTATATTCATTTTGAACAAATACCCGGAATTAGCTATGAAAAATAAAATTTTTATTTGTACTATTTTTGCTGTTATTTCTTTTATACTGCCGGCATGTTCTTCAGTTCAACAATCTGCCGGTAGGGAAGAACAAAAGAACAAACCTGGTGATAAGAAAGATTCGCTTTATGTATTTGATCAGGCCGCTGTAAAGGATACTGCACAAATTCAGAATAAGTCCGAAATTCAGTATAACGGTGGTACGTTTTATTTAATTCAAATCGGTGCCTTTTCTACTAAAGAACGAGCAAATGAATTTGCTGATTCAAGCAGATCGAAAATTCAGGATGAGATAACAGTTTCCTTTAAAACCAATGTGAACCTGTATGTTGTTCAGTTATCTAAGCATTATGCTTCCCACGATGAAGCGGTAAAAGAGAGAGATATAATATGGAAAATCCCTGATTTTAAAGATGCGTGGATTGTTACCGAACAGCAATAATCCAATTCATTTTTTATAAAATTTCGAACGGCCTAATTTAAAAAAATAATGCTGCTAAAGAGAAATTTAAATGGTGAGTGTTATCTTATCTATATAATTAGCGTTCACTTATTACAGAATAGTTTTTATTTAAAAGAATCACTAAATTTAAAATTGCTAATTAGCGATATAACAAAATAAAATAAATAACAAGGAGGAGGCTAAATGGCTTTTTCATTAAATAAAATAATGTTAATCGGTAATTTGGGAAGAGATGCTGAAACCCGATTTACAACTAATAATGTTTCCGTAACAAGTTTTACAATTGCCACGTCCAATAGTTATAAAGGCAAGGACGGTAATTGGGTTAATGAAACTACATGGCATAATATAGTTTCATTCAATCTTTCGGACTATTTTAAAGAGAATCTAAAAAAAGGCAAAAAGTTTTATATTGAAGGAAGATTAACTAAAAGAGAATATACTGATAAAGAAGGAATAAAAAGATATGCTACTGATGTAGTTGCTGAAAAAATTATTCCTCTTGAATCTGGTGCCGGTAGTGGAAACAATGAAAGTGCAATTCAGGAAGATTCTTCTATCGGGAGTACTGGCGGAACAATTAATGAACCGCAAATACAAACCGATGAAAATGACGATTTGCCGTTTTAATTAGCCGTATAGTTTTTTCAGGGAAATAGATTCTATAATCAGTTTTAGGGCTTAACATGAATATACTTAAGTATTGGGATTTTTAATAACTCGGAGTAAGAAAAATATTTGCACATATTCTGGCATTATAAATTAATAATATTGTTTATATTCATTTTTTGTTCTGCATTCTTTTCCGGTTCTGAAGTTGCATTATTTTCGCTTGATAAAAAGCGTTTAAAAGTTATTGTTGATAGTAATCCTTTAATTGAGAGATACCTTGAACAACTGCTGGAACATCCAAGAAGATTACTTGTTGTTATATTGTTGGGAAATACAGTTATTAATGTAGCTGCCTCAATTATAGCAGTTTCTTTAGCATTAGATTTTGCAGCATTTTCATCATACCCGGTTAAATTAATCCTTACCATACAAATTGTATTATTAACTGCGCTAATTTTAATTTTCGGTGAATTAGTACCAAAGCTATGGGCATCCAGGAAGCCGGTCTCTTTTGCTAAGACAGTTGCAATTCCTTTATATTGGATAAATGTACTCGTTTTCCCTGTAACCGAATCACTTACAGAATTTATCAAACTCTCGGTATCCAGGATAAAATTTAATAAATTTAAAACAGCTATCCTGCCGGAAGAGATATCTGAACTTGCAAATCTGAGTCATGAACGGGGAGCTTTAATTGAAGAAGAACACGGACTTATAAGCAACATAGTCAGTTTTAAGTCTGTACATGTTCATGAAGTAATGACTCCTAGAGTAGATATGACTTGTGCTTCAATTGATTTAAATTTTAATGAAGTACTTAATATTATAACCGAATCAGGTCATAGCAGAATTCCACTTTTTGAAAATGACCTGGATAAAATATTAGGTGTTATATATGCTAAAGACTTATTACCTTATCTGAGAAATAAAGACATGGGGAAAAATTTTTCTTTATCTTCAATTGTTAGAAAAGTGTTTTTTGTACCGGGAATGAAAATGATTAATGATTTAATGAGGGAGTTCCAGGAAAAGAAAATGCATCTTGCAATTGTGGTAGATGAATTTGGCGGTACGGCAGGATTAATCACAATGGAAGATATTCTTGAAGAAATTCTGGGTGAAATCAGAGACGAATCTGACGAAGAAGAAAATTTAATTTCAAAAATCGATGATAATAATTTTATGGCGCTTGGCAGTCTGCCGGTTGATGATCTTCGCAAAATTCTGCAGCTTGAGGAGATTTCTCTCGGCGGAGATTATGATACACTGGGTGGGTTAGTATTGAATTATGCAGGGCACATACCTAAAGAAGGCTATTCTTTTCGACTGGAAAATTATAAATTTACTGTTAAAGAAGTAATTAATAAGAGGATTAAGAAGGTGCTCCTTGAAAGACTGCCTTCTGATTAAAATATTTAATGAAAAAAAGCTGTTTTATCAGAGCAATTATTATTATTACGATTTTAACAGCAGTAGTGCTCTATTTAGTTACTCATAAATTTGATGAAGCAATTATAAACCCCGGTAAGAACCTTATTATAAGTCAGATTAACAGAAATCTTGAGTATGTTAAAGATTCACCGGAAAAAGATTCATTGCAGCAATTAATCAGAGATTATATTCTTGGTATTAAAAAGGTAGATAACCTTTCCGACAAATCTATTGGGGAATTTATAGATACTTTGAAAGTGGCTTTAAAAGATAGTATTATAGATAAACGAGAATATAAATCACTATATAATATTTTAAAAACAAAAGTTGAAAAATGAAAAATCAAAGAAAAACAGAAATTAAAGTTGGTGTAACAGTCATTCTCGCGCTTGTAATATTTTTCTGGATTCTTGGCTGGGCAAAAAATTTTATCTTAACATCTAAAGAAAAAACTATCAAAATCAGGTTCGACAATGTAGCGGGACTTGAAATTGGCGATTTTGTAACTGTTAATGGAGTCAGAAAAGGAAATGTTCAAGATATAGAGGTTCAAAACAATGAGGTTATAGTAACAGTTTCCGTTAATAATAATACTGATCTGAGACGGGATGCGGTTTTTGGAGTGGCAATGCTTGATATGATGGGTGGAAAGAAAGTTGATATTAAACCGGGCTTGTTACCTGAATCTTTGGATTTTAATAAAATTCAAAATGGTTCTTTCTATTCGGATATTCCTGCAGTGATGTCTTTTGTCGGTTCTATGCAAGATGATCTTATTACCACTCTTAAACAAGTAAAAGTTTCGTTGAATTCTTTAAATAATTATCTATCAGATAAAAATCTAAATAATAATATCAAAAGCTCGGTAGAAAATGTAAGCCTTTTAACTGAAAAATTAAATATACTGATTGATGAAAACAGGCAAAATATTAAAAAACTTACTTCAAATAGTTTGGATATAACTGATGATGCAAAGAATTTTTATCAAAAAAATCAAAGCAATATCTCAAGTTCGATAAAAGAAGCCGATGATGTTTTAAAAAAAACGGATTCTTTAGTTACCAGCTTAAACAGTTTTACTGCTGAAATAAAAGCAAAAAATAATTCGGTTGGAAAGATATTATACGATGAAAAATTATACGATAATCTAAACCAGTCTATTCAGCAGGTAAATGAGCTTACTAAATTACTGCTTGAACAATTAAAGGATAAAGGCTTTAAAGTTGATGCCAATATTCATCTATTTTGATTATTTAATTAAAAGCGAATTGTTGATCCATTTTTAAAAGGAATTGATTTATGATATTAGGGCTCGGAATAGATATAATTGAAATCGATAGGGTAAGAAATAGCGTTCAAAAATATGGCAACCATTTTTTGAATAAAATATACACTGAAACTGAATTAAATTACTGCATGTCAAAAGGTGAAAATAAATATCAGCATCTCGCTGCAAGATTTGCTGCAAAAGAAGCCGTATTTAAAGCTCTATCAACAGGATGGAGCAAAGATATAGGATGGCAGGATATTGAGATATACAATGAACCCAATGGTATGCCGCTGGTAAAACTAAGAGGTGGATGGGACTCTTTTCTTGCGGATGATAAAAATTTAAAAATATCAATGAGCCATTCGAGAGATTATGTTACTTGTGTAGCAATAATTTATAAAGAGATTTGAAAAAAGGAATTTAAATTATGATTCAATTAGTTGTTTTATATTGCTTTCCTATTGTAAGACATATTTGTCATATTTATTACAATACCCGAATTATTAAAATACTTACTAATATTAGTACATCATTCTGATTCAACTTTAACAAAGTTAATCCAAATCATATATAAAAATTTTATAATTATTTAATTATCCAGGATATTCTATAGAAAGCGTTTAAAAGGATAAAATGATATTGGGAACAATTTTAAAATTTAGCAATGTTGGCAAAATTATTTTTGCCATTGTTTTAATACTTTCCACGAATTCACATGCTCAATTTTTACAAGAGTTTAAATGGACAAATGATACTGCGAGTTCAACAATACTGGTTGGTGATTTCAATGGAGATGGTACTTCAGATTTATTATATTATTCGCCATTAAACGGTATAGCAAATTGGAAATTGATGACTTCAGATGGAGAAGGTAGTTTTAACACTGCTTATTATTGCGCTCCAGGACAAGGGATTAATAACGGTGTTTGGGCAGGAGATTTTAATGGTGATGGAGTTTGTGATAAAATTTCACAAGTATATTCTTCCGATACTGCATTTGGTGGATGGTGGGTAAACTTGAGTAAGCAAGAACAGTATAGTTTTAGTTTTAATTTCAATTATCCTAACGGTATTAGTTCCCGTTGGACCAAAGAGTTGGGCAATTCGGACCCGTCAAAAAACTTAATTGGTGATTTTAATGGAGATGGGATATCAGACATTGCTTATCAACAACAATCAGGATCTGACTGGATAGTCATGTTTGGAACGGGAGTTTCATTCAAAAAAGGAATTCTTTTTTCTACAGACACATTTCAATCAAATTTTAACAAAGTTTTCACTGGCGATTTCAATGGTGATGGTTATGCTGATAAATTAAGACTTATAAGTAAGGGATCCAATAAAGGATGGTACGTTGATATTTCTACAGGTATTTCTTTTACTACTTGTAATATTCCGTGGAGTACTGAAATTCCACCTGATCCTAGTAAAGTTTTAATAGGTGATTTTGATGGAGATGGAAAAGCTGATATACTTTATTTTCAGGTAGATCCTAATAATAGTAATCAAGGTGATTGGATATTTATGAAATGCACTGGAAGTAATTTTATTAAAGGCCGACTCTGGGCGAACGGTCAGGATCCAAATAATGGATTTTGGGCAGGAGATTTTAATGGTGACGGCTGGTGTGATAAATTAACAAGAGTCGCTTCTGGGAAAATGGCCGGTTTTTGGGAGGCTAATATTACAAATACCACAAGTCCAAAGGTTGGCGTTTGGTATGAACCTCTGCATTATAATTATATTGATCATGGTATCCAAAACTCGAATTGGGGGATGAGGAATTCAGTAACTGGAGAAAGAGGAAAAGATTCATTAAAGTCTCCAGTGGTTGGATGGGGAAGTGATGAAATTAGAGATACACTTTACAGTTCACAAGATAGCAGCATAGTGAGAAGGCAAATTCAAGCTATGAAAAAAGCGGGGATTGATTTTATACTGGTTGATATAACAAATGGTTTTACTGAAAAGAATTCCACATATGGTTCTTATAACTACGATGTTACTCCAAGTTACCCTGGCTATAATGCTGATATTAGTGCGGGAAAAGGCGCTAGAGCGCTTTTTGATAAAATGTACCACATGCCTTCTGACCAACAAATAAATATCGCATTAGGACTGGGATTTGAATTTTGGGGGCCGACAAGCCTATGTTATGATTGGTCAAATTGGGATTCTTGGTCAAATCAAAATTTACGTCTTTCTAATGCAATTTCATATTTAGATTCAAATTATATGCATAATAATAAATACAGTTCACTGTATTTCAATTATTTAGGTAAACCGTTAATCGTTGCTTATCTAGACAAAGGTGATGATTACCCCCAGCTATCGGATGCTGATAGGACAACTATAATTCCAAGAAAACGTTTTCCCTCCCTTACTGTGAAGGATGCTGTTACATGGATGAATACTTTCGGAACAAATGATGATATAGTCAAAGCGGGTAAGTGTATACCGTTATCAAAAAGATTTGTGCCAGGAATTACTCAAAAAAGATATTGGGGCTATGGCAATGGTGCAGTTGATGGTTCTCCGAATTCAAACACACCTATTCCTAAAAACTCTGAAATAATGTCTATAATGCCGGGGTATTGGAAATGGAATGTAAAAAGTGAAGGTAAATTAATAGATAGACAAAATGGCAATTATTATATAAACCAGTGGCTGCAAGTACTTAATGTAATGCCAAGAATGGTATTGATATGTGCATGGAATGAATGGGCTGAAGAATCTGCAATTGAGGGATGTGAAGGTGCAAATGGTTGGAAAGATTATTATGGTAATAATCAATATGACTGGTATTTACAAATAACTCAATCTTATACTTACATTTTTAAGAATAATATTTTACCTTCAGGAATTTATATTAGAGAAAACAGTCAAAAAAATATTTACTTATGGAATGGAAATTCTTTTATTTATCAAGGTGTCCTTCCACATGGTAATCCGGTAATTATATTACCGGAAGGCTGGTTAGCTAATCATAATTATAATATTTCTAAGTATTCGAATTGATAAATGTAGAACTTGCTAACGCTTTTTTTTATAAGTTGATCACATTTAGTAATAATTGTGTATATAAAAATCAAAAAAGTATATTATATGCTGGTATGAATTCCCATAAGGATAATCGAAACAGATAGTCAAAAATAAATGAAAATTATCTGGAAAAGAAACATAAAATAGAAAGTTTTTGCCATTTTACAAATATTGATCAAAGTGTTAGAAGTAATTTAAAGGACAAATTATTTAAAGAATCTATCGTAATTCAAATAAAATTCGTGCTTTGGAAAGTAATTATGATATTGGTCCTCAAGTAGTTTGCAATAATTTTTTATAAATTTTACTTTTCTATAAATATGGGACTTTCTGGGCTGTTTATTCTCATTTTCTGGTAGAAGTTATTTAAAATATAACGGTGTCAATTGGAATATCCTTCGCTAATTTTTTATATTTATTACATAAATATTTATTGTTAGGCAAATCAATTGATTATTAGTAAAACGTTTTATAACTATTTTAGTTATATCTCACTTGG
>Ga0181520_10006813_pt1 | contig 17195 bp, 12 predicted proteins | sample PEATcosm2014_Bin_29_FD_132451 | JGI IMG/M metagenome (GOLD analysis project Ga0181520, IMG submission 132451) | Peatland microbial communities from MTU Mesocosm Facility, Houghton, MI, USA - PEATcosm2014_Bin02_30_metaG | ecosystem: Environmental > Terrestrial > Soil > Wetlands > Peat | place... | reverse complement strand
CGGTCGAACATAATGGCGGACGGGAAGGACCTGGTGGTGATCAATGTCTCGATTGTGGACGCGCAGGGCCGGCCGGTACCGACCGCAGGCGACAAGGTTACATTTGCAGTGAATGGGCCGGGCGCTGTGATTGGCGTCGGGAATGGCGATCCCAGCTGCCACGAGCCGGACAAGGCCAGCGAACGCAGCGCGTTCAACGGGCTGTGCATGGCGATTGTGCAAGGCAAGCGCGGCGAGGCCGGTCAAATCGCCGTGACCGTGACCGCAGCCGGTCTGGAAACGGCTACCGTGGCGGTGACGGCTGCGGCCGGGGAGATGGTTCCAGTCGTCGAGTAGCCGGTATGCAGGCGAGCCCAGCCCATTAGCGATCGCGCAGGAGCACGTGCCTTATCCTTAAGGCACTATGAAAGTTATGTTGCGTGGTGTCGTGCTTGCTCTGCTACTGGGTTGGTGTGCGGCAGAGACGGCGCGCGCCATCGAAGTGAAGGTCTCGGCGCAGGCACTGGAGCGGACATTGCGCACGCAGTTGTTCAACGGACCGCAGGGCCGCTACTACATGCGCGGGGACGCGACGTCTCCATGTTACGTGTATGCGGAAGACCCGCACGTGACGTTCAAGGATGATCGCGTCGTGGTGCATGTGCACGCCAAGGCAAAGCTGGGGACGGCCGTGCGTGGGGCCTGCCTGGGGGTGACCCTGACAACGGACGCGGATGTCTCGCTGATTCCGGAGGCGGAGGGCGAGTCGGTGGGCTTTCGCGATGCGCGGATGGAACGGCTGAGCGAGTCGAAGGAGTTGAACTTTCTGCTGGAGCCGTTCCTCAGCCACAAGCTGCCGTCGCAGATGAAGGTGAATGCCGCTGATCTGATGGGCAAGGTGCTGAGCCAGTCGGTGGCAGCGACCGGCTACACGCTGACGCTGAATGCGCTGAAACTGCATTCGATGCTGGTCGACCACAACGCACTGGTGGTGGATGTGGATGCCGATATGAGCGTCGACTGAGTGACCAAGCGGTTGGCGATTGAGAATGCGAAGACCCCGAACAAGGTGGGTTCCTTCGTCGTGGCACTGGCATGAGCGAGGCTTTAGACGATACACATTTCATAGAGTTTCATGACACGGAAAAAAGATTGCCTAAGAAACCATTTACGGATTGACAACAATGGTTTCTAGTGGCAATAATCCTCGCCGACCGTAGACGCCATCTTGCTGAGTTTCGAAGCGCAGGTCGACCTGTAATCCCATCGACGAGGCCTCTATAATGCACAAAACAAATAGTTTATTAGATCTGTTTGCGGACGCAATCGGGACAACATTGTCCTTGATCGCCCTGTTTGCGCTGCTTGCTTCGTCGATCGCAGTCAAGGCGCAGACGGCCGGTGAAGGTACCATTACCGGAACAGTCCGGGATACTGCCGGCGCAGTCATTGCGGGCGCGTCCGTGACGGCCACCAACGCTGCGACCAATGTTTCCACGACGCGAACGACGTCTTCCGCCGGGGACTACACGATCGCGCCGATCCCTCCGGGAGTGTATTCGCTGCAGGTGTCGGCCAAGGGATTTAAGACCCTGACGCAGGAGAACCTTTCCGTCGACGCGCTGGTTTCGTTGACCTTCAACCCGACATTGACGATTGGGGCGGCGAGCGAGACGGTGGTTGTGAGCGCGGCTCCGCCGGTGCAGGATACGAGCACCGCGGTGCTGGGCACGGTCATTGAAAATGAGGCCTACACCAACCTGCCGGTTCAGATGAACGGCACGCAGCGCGATCCCACGGCATTCGGAGTGCTCACTCCGGGCACGCAGACCGGCGGCGGGCGGCTGCCCGTGGTTGGCGGCACAGGCAATTATCTTCAGCAGCTTTATCTCGAGGGGATCCCGGCTGAAACCATCAATCAGCAGGGCGACAACCGCGTGGTGTCGCTCAACGTCGATGTCGATGCGGTCGACCAGTTTCAGATTGTCACGAGCACGGCGCCGGTGGAGTATGCGGGCGCCGGGGCCGAGAACTTCACCATGAAGTCGGGCGGCGTGAAACCCCACGGGCAGGTATCGGACTTTGTCCGTAATACGATCTTCGACTCATGGAGCTTCGTCAACAAGTGGCAGCAGTTGGCGGGAATCAACCCGGCGACCGGCGTTGCGTATCCGGCCTGCAGCGCGGCGGCTAGCACAGCGACCGTGAATGGGAACGCCGTAAATTACCCCGCCCGCTTCGGCTGCCAGCCTAAGCCCTACGAACACCAGAATGAGCTTTCAGCTTCGTTTGGCTGGAAGGTCCCGCATACCGGCGACAAGCTGTTCTTCTTTGCCGCTTATGACAAATACCATGACCGAGCCTACTCCACTCCTGTGCTGAGCACTCTGCCGACTGCGTTGATGCGGACCGGCGACTTTACTGAGTTGAATGGGAATGTTGGCGCCGGCGGTCAGGTCGGTATTGTGGGCAATCCTGCCGGTGCAAGCAACGTAAACCCTGCCATCCTCTATGACCCGACATCCAACAATTGTGTAGGCACAACGTGCACCCGGAATCCGTTCCAGGGCGTGAAGAACGGGGTTCCCACGTACAACGTAATTCCAACCAGCTACCAATCTCCGATCTCATTGGCGATGCAGTCGTTCCTGCCCGCTCCGTCTTACACCAACGTGATTACTAACAACTACCTGGGCACCAGGGTGGCCGGATTTGACAACTGGCTCATCGACTATCGTGTCGACTACGACTTGAACGCGAAGAACCGGTTGTCCGCTGTTGGAGCGCTGGGTACACAGGGTTACCTGAACAATTTTGCGTCTCCCTACATTCCTTTGCCCTACGAGGGTGGCGACCTGGCCAAGGTGTTCCCAAAGCAGTTTGTCGTTGAGGATACCTACACCGTCAATGCCCATATCGTGAACCAGTTGAAGTACGGCTATACCCGGTTCTTCCAGGACATCTTCGATGCGACGCAAAACGTAACCAAGTGGGAGGCGCCCACGATGGGCATCACCAACCTGCCTGCCGGGCAGGCAGGGCAGGAGTTCCCCGGTGCGTCCTTCTCGGGCAACACGGCGATCGCCTCCGCCCTCAACCCGACCACCTGGACGGGAAACAGCAACTCGATCTCCACCCAGCTGACCACGCCGCAGACTTACTCCATCGTCGATAATGTTCAGTGGCTGAAAGGGAAACACGCCTTAACGATTGGCTTCTCCTTTCAGTTTCTCAACCTGAACAACGCCAACCCGGCGACCTTTACGGGTGTTCTCGATCTCGGGTATAACGCTCTCTCGACCGCCAACTTCAACGCCAACTCGGTTGCTCTTTCGACGGCCAGCGGTTATGGCTATGCCAGCTACCTGCTGGGCGCTGTCGGCGGGACCCCAAGCATCGGCCTGCAGCCGGTCTCGGAGATCGGCAGCCGCTACAAGGCGATCGCGCCGTATGCCGAGGACAACTGGAAGGTTTCGGAGAAGCTGACCCTGGACCTCGGCTTGCGCTGGGATTATCTCCCGCCCTTCCACGAAGTGCATAACCACTTCAGCTTCCTGAACCCGACTATGACCAATCCGGCGACCGGAACGCCTGGCCTCAATGAACTGGCTGGAAGCTACGGCGGCTCCTCCTACAGCTGCGGATGCAAGACTCCCGTAAATACATATTGGAAGAACTTTGGGCCGCGCATAGGGCTGGCGTATTCGGTTGACGACAAGACCGTGATTCGAGTCGGCGCCGGTATCGTGTACTCCTTCGGCGGTGGTGCTGGTGGCGGGCGCACCAGCGACGGCGGTGCGACAGGTGCGGGGCAGACCCTCGGCTTCAACGTGACGGCTTCAGCTGCGCCGGAACAGACCTCGGGTGCGACCGCTGGGCCATCGTTCTACCTGAATAACGGGAGCTACTTCACCGGTCTGGCGATAGCGAACACGTCGCTCTTCGGCGCGGGGTTTACGTATCCGAGCGTGCCGGCCTTCGGTCCGGCTACTCAGATTCTGAACACTGGCAATTACCTGAATGGTTCAGGCGCGCTGGTGACGGCGGCCGGAATGAACTATGCCGATCCGTACGTCTCAGGCTTGGCGCCTGAGTTCACCTTCTACAACCTTGGGTTTGAGCGGGGCGTGACCAAGGACATGACTCTGTCCGTGAACTACGTGGGTAGCGAGAGCCACCATGTCTTTGAGAATACCGGTGCCCAGAACGCGCGCGGATACTGGGTGAACCAGATGAACCCGGTTTACCTGGCGGCGCTCGGCCCGGTGCTCGACACAACCGGTAAGAAGCCCATCCTTACAGCTGCTGCGACGTCGGCGAATATCGCCCTAGCACAGGCCGCGATGCCGGGTATATCCATCCCCTCGTTCTTTTCGACGGCGGCCAATGCCAACCCGAACAGCACGACTCTCACGCTTGCCCAGGGGCTGGTTGCGTTCCCTCAGTACAGCAGCATGGGCGATGGCTGGGGAGAGAATGTACAGAACTTCTCCTATAACTCGCTGCAGATCACGTTGCTGCAGCGCGAGAGCCATGGCCTGACCTTCAATGTCAATTACACCTACTCAAAGAACATCGGCGACGACGGTACGTTCCGCAGCGGCTATCCGATTCCTGCCGCGGCCCTCTCCGGCGGCGGCCAGAGTTGGAAGGCGGACCGCATCGACCGGTCCTGGACAACCATCTCCCAACCCCAGGCTTTCAATGCATTCGGGGTATATAAACTGCCAATTGGCACGGCTGGGCATTTCGGCGGCAATTCGCTGTTGATGCGCGAGGTGATCGGAGGGTGGTCGCTTTCGGGGACCTATCAGTACGCCTCGGGCCTTCCGGTGGTAACCACCTGGAGTGGCGGCTGCGCCAACGCAGCGCCTAACTCCGGCGCATGTGAGCCTGATCTCAATCCCGCCTCGCCCGATTACATCAGCCGAAGCGCGCGCATCAACGGAAGTTACGGGACGGGGCCATTGGGTCGCATTGCCTCGAACCTTGGACTGGCCGGCGGAACTCCGATCAAGTACATCGACTACAACGCTTTCAAGATCCCCACTGACGTATCGACCGTAACCGGACAGACGACGCACCAATATCTGCTGGGAAATGCGCCGCGCACCCGAGTTTACAACATGCAGAATCCCGGTTCCCAAACCCTGAACGCGGCCTTGCATCGCTCTTTCCCGATTCATGAGGGAATTGCGTTTGTGTTCGAGGCGGATTGCCTGAATGTCTGGAACAAAGTGCAGATCAGCGGGCCGGGAGGCGGCTGGTCGGCAACCGCGTCATCCACCACCAGTACGTTCGGTGAGGTCACCGGTATCTCGAACTCACCGCGTGACTGGCAGTTTGCCGGACATATCAACTTCTAATCTGCATCGACCGACGTAAGACAGCCGCCACATCCGCAAAGGTGTGGCGGCGTTGTTTTGGACGGGCAATCGGAAGCCCGCCTCTTCTCTGTGGCGGGGCCGGACTAGCGGAAGGACCGGATCAGCGGAAGGACCAGGTGCGCACGGGGCCCACGTCGACGTGGACGAATTGCGAGACGGGATAGAAACCGACTCCGCCGGCGTGCAGTGCCAGGGCGGCGTTACGAAGGGTGCGGGTGCCCACTCCGGGAACGCGGATATCGATAGCCTTGCCGAGCAGATGCTGACTGTGTTCCGCAACGCCGGTGTCGGGGCCGCTGGTGCGCAGAAGATGGTTGCTCCACGGCGAGCGGTATCCGCAGACGATGTCGATGATGCCGTTGGGACGGCCGAGCCGGGCCATCAGCGAGTGGAGCAGGTCGAACTCTTTGGGGTCGTAGCTGCTGACGTCCTGGGTACGGTGATCGCGCAGGAAATAGTTCAACTGGTCGAGTGCCGCGGGGATGTAGGTGTCGCCCACGCGATAGACGATGTCGATGTCCTCGCCGGTGTGGAGGTGGTGCATGCGGAGGTGATACTCGGGGAAGGAGTCAGTCGCTGCTGCGAGCCGGGTGCTGCGGGTGCGGGGGCTTTTTGCACCGGAGCTGGCAGCTAATCCCAGGGAAACTATGACCACGGCTGTAACGGTTGCAATCTTCTTTCCAAATATCATTCGCGTTATTTCTCCCCGGGGTCAGCGTTCTGTGAATCCGCATATGCGAATGAGTTCTGCGTTCCTCGATTCACTCTTTCAGTCTATCGCAGCCGGCAGGCGCTGCCAGTGACCTGTTTGGGGCATCCGGTGACGCAATAGCCGCAGGCGTGGCCCGGACTGCGGGTCGGAGTGTGGCACTCTTAATGCATGACCCTTGATCCGATCCAGATTCGCGTGCTGGGCGCATTGATAGAGAAGGAGATCGTCACTCCGGAAAATTATCCACTTTCATTGAATGCGCTGGTGAATGCGTGTAATCAACGCTCCAGCCGCGAGCCAGTGATGGAACTGAGCGAAGAAGAGGTGCGGCAGGCGCTGCATACGCTCGAAGATATGGGGCTGACCGCGGTGGAGCGGTCGAGCCGCGTTGCGAAGTACGAGCACCGCATCCGCACCGTCCTGAATCTGCGCCGCGACGAGACGGCGGTGCTGTGCCTGCTGTTTCTGCGCGGGTCGCAGACGCCCGGCGAGTTGCGCGCGCGCGCAGACCGGTTGTACAGCTTCGACGGGCTGGATGCTGTGGAGAGCACGCTGGCGCGGCTGGCTGCGGCGGTGACGGGCGAAGAGGCCTCTGCAATGCGGCCGCTGGTAGTAATGCTGCCACGCCAGCCGGGCTCGCGGGAGGCGCGCTATGCGCATTTGCTGGGTGGGCCGGTGGAGGCGGCGACGAGAGAGTCCAGTTCGGAGAGGCGCAGCCATTCCCTTGGGGACGAGGGTTCGGGGAGGACGCTTGCCATGCGCGTTGCCGAGTTGGAGGCCGAGGCTGCGGCGTTGCGGGAAGCCGTGGCGCGGATTGAGGCAAGGTTGGGACCGGCGCCCGCGGACGACTCCAGAGAATAGGCTGCGCGATAACCGTGCAATCGACAGAAATATTAGCTGTCGAACAGACCCCGGCGCGCATAATGTTCCCGGGAAACAAATCATGCATCGCATAACGTCAAACAACCGCAGGCTCATTCTTGGCGCGTGTATTTCGGTGTTGCTGGCGGTTGCTCCGGCCGCAGCAGCGCGGGCGCAGGATACTTCTCAATCGCAACTTACGAAGGAAGAGATCTTCCAGAGGTCAAAGGCAGCCTACGCAGCGCTTACCTCTTATAGCGACGAAGGAAAGAGTGTTGTTACGCTCAACGGGTTAACCATCACACGTGCTTTCACCATCAGGCTGAGCCGCCCGAACCTTTACCGCATTGCATGGCAGGATAGCTATTCGGACCCTGCGGCTGCTCCACTCAAAAGGGCGATGGTCGTTTGGTCGTCGGGAAGCGGCGATTTCCTGGACATGGGGTATGGCAAAGAGGCAGAAAAACACAAGAATCTGGAGGACGCACTAGCGGGTGCGACCGGGATCTCAGGAGGTGCAGCGGGGGAGATCCCAGCGGCATTCTTCAATACGGAGTGGGCGAATCCGTTTTGCTGTCTTGCGCGAGGCCTTAAACAACAGGCGGATGAAAAAGTTGGAGATGCCGATTGTTACGTCTTTGCAGGTGAATCGAATGGCAATACTAGAACAATCTGGATCAGTAAACAGGATTTTCTGGTTCGCCAGATTCGAAATGTAACCACCGCTGCTGGCATGAAGGCGGCGATGGAACGAGCCGCCAAGGTGGTCCCCCCAGAACCTGACGAGCCAAACATTGAACTCACCGGAAGCACGTCGGTCGAAACACACTCGAACATCGTTGTGAACCAGAGGTTTGTCGAGGCGGACTTCGTTCCAGCAAGTTCCCGATGAATGAGAGTATTGCGGCAGCATCAAGAAGATACAGAGATTCTGACCAAAGGTCAGAATGACGACTCGTGAATGAGAGCGATGCAGAAGTGAAAGGCCGCCATTGCTGGCGGCCTTCGCGTTGATGGTCAAGAGGCGTGATTAGTCCCCGGCGACGGTCTCTTCGATGTTGCTGACGACTTCGGCCTTGGGTGCTGCTGGCTTAATGCCGCCCAGCCCGCCGATCTCGCCAATGGCTACGAAGCCCGCGGGAGCATCCGGTTCCTTGAGGACTTCCTTGCGGTAGAGCTTGGCCATGCGGGCGTTTTCGGCGTCCAGCTTCAGCTTGGCGTCGCGGGCGCGAATCTTTTCCTCGCGCGCGTTCTTGGCGATGCCGCTCTTATCGAAGGTGTCGTTGGCGGCCGCGTTGACGTGAGCTTCGTTGAGCACCAGGTCGTAAGTGGCTTCCGGTTCGAGGCCAACCTTCTTGCCGCCGGCGAAGATCTCATGACGGCCGTGCTCCTCGTACCACTTGGTGAGGGTGGAGGTCATGTGCATCTTCTCGATGATGTTGCGCCAGCCCACGCCCGTGTTGTAGGCGCAGAAGCTGATCTCGCCTTCTTGCGTGGCATAAGGGATGATGCACTGCTCGGTGCGGCGGAAGTCGTAGTTGAACAGGTCCTGGAACCACATGCCGGCGATGAACAGGAAGTTCCAGCGGTCGGCGCGGCGCTTCTTGATGTCTTCCATGGTGCGGTCGCCGGTGACCTTGCCGTAGTCGCGGCCGGTGGCGCCAAAGCACTTGTCGAACTTCTGCAGCAGATCGACGATCTTGAAGTGGGTGGGCGCCTCGTTCGGCTGGTAGTTGCGGAGCAGCGCCAGCCCGGCGCCGATCATGGTAACCACCTTGCCGCGGGCAGCGTCGTTGACGCGGGCGATGTCCTTGGCGAGGCGGTCGGCGTTGAGGAAGGCGGTGACCGGAACGGCTTCCTTGGTCTCCTTGTCGATCATCAGCGCCATGCCGATGCCGCAGTTCGGGTGGCATCCGCAGGAGAGCTGGCCCCAGTCGTGGTTTGGCCCGTGCACCAGGTCGGCCCAGTCGGAGAAGGTGGACATGAACGAGATCGGGAACCAGTCGCGGACGGGCTCGCCCAGGCCGGTCTGGTTCTTCACATCGTGGGCCATGTGCGACAGCGTGTAGCGCTGGGCGGCGCGACGCTCGTCGGAGACGGCTTCGTCGCGGCCGGTGAAGCTGACCGGCTGGAAGCTGAGGAAGTTGATCTTCTTCGGATTGTCGAGCGCGAACTGGATGATGTTGCCGACTTGCTCGTTATTGATGCCGTTGATGATGGTGGTGACGGGGACGATGTCTACGCCGGCTTCGTGCAGGTTATGGATGGCTTGCAGTTTGACGTCGAACGCGTTGCCGACCTTGCGGTGCGAGTTGGCGGCGTTGCCGATGCCATCGAACTGGAGGTAGACGTAGCGCAGGCCAGCCTCGGCCGCGGCCTTGGCAAACTCCTTCGACTTGGCGAACTCAATGCCGTTGGTGGCAGCCTGTACGGAGTTGTAGCCAACCTTGCGCGAGTAGGCGACTGCGTCCAGGAAGTAGGGGGAAAGCGTGGGCTCGCCGCCGGAGAACTGCACGCTCATCTGTCGCTTGGGCTTGATGGTGATGGCGTTGTCCAGCATGGTCTTGATCTCGTCCCACGTCAGCTCGTGGACGAAGCCAACCTGGTTGGCGTCCATGAAGCAGGGATCGCACATCATGTTGCAGCGGTTGGTCAAGTCGATGGTGAGGACCGAGCCGCGGCCATGGGTGACGGTGGAGGTGCCGTGGTTGTGCAGGCGCGCATCGTTGTGGGCGCGAATGTCGCGGCCGGGGAAGACCTCTTCGAGATGCTTGAAGAAGGCCGGGTCAATGGACATGACGTCCTCAAAGTGGCCGTGGATGGGGCAGTCCTTCACCATCAGAATCTGGCCGTCGCGTTCGATGATCTGGGCCTTGATCTCGCCCACCTTTTCGTTCAGCAGGATCTCGTGGGGCAGCTTGCCGTCAACGATCTGCTGGCGGATCTCGGGGACGCATTTGGGGCAGAGCGAATCGGTGGTGCGCGGCCAGCCCAGGGGCGGCTTCTCCTTCTGGTAGGACTTCAGCAGCGGCTTGTCGCTCCACTTGGGCGTGAAGCTGGGGCTGTCGGCGACCATTGAATTCAGTCCGTTGTAGACGACCCATCCGCCTTTGGCGGCCTGAACCAGAAGTTTTTCGAATACCTTTGCGCGCTTTGCCATTGTGGGTCTGTCTCCTGAAGGAAGGTGGGTCGTTGAGGGCCTGGGTTTGGCTGATCTTGCTGAATCAGAACATGGATCGTTCAGAAATTCGTGAACTTTGTGTTGCAGGAGGTCGGGCGTCTCAAGAAAGATACCGTCTCCTGTATGAGATGCACTCCAGTTACCAGAGTACTCACGTAAGGCAGGCATCCGAAGAAAGGAATAGCGAACGGCAAGATATTGCATTGAATGGGGAAAGCGGGCGGCGAATGGGGCGGAAGAAAGCTTGCCGGACTGCAAGAGGACGGGATCGCGAAGTCTCTGATTCAATTCCGGTTCTCGATCTGCCGGGGAGGAAGGTTGTGGCTTGCGCGCGCGGCCGCCATTACCAATCAGGCACTGAGCCGCGGATGGCACCGATCCGCCATTGACCCGCGCTTTTTCGCATCTACATACTGGATGTTGGAGAGGTGCAGGCCATGACTTACGACGAGCGCAAACATTGGGAAGAGCAATTGCGGGAGGCGGCTGCGCGCGCCGAGGAGGAGTTTCGCCGCGTCCTGACTTATATCAACGACGAGGTTGTGCCGGACATCCGGCGCAACGGGTCGGATGCTCTGCGGGCCGCCGCCGTGGAGTTGCAGAAGCTGGCCCAGCGCATGGACGACCGCCGCGCCGCGGCGGCCGCAGCCCAGAATCCGCCTCCGGATAAGGATCAGCCAAAGCCTTGAATCGCATGGTGCATGGCCGCTACTCAAGAGCCGCGCGGCTGGTGCGGCTGGCCGGCCGGGTGTTTCCGCTTGCAGTAGCGCTCGGCCTGGCGGGCTGTCACCACAAGACCGCGACTGCGTCCTACCCGCCACCCCCGCCCTCGGCCGGTACTGAAGCGGGTACGCATCCGGCGCCCTCCGCGCCAGGGAGCCGGGGCGCGGCCAGGGAGCCCGCGGCGTCGCCGACGGTCAACGCGCAACTGGAGCCGCACGGCCGGCCGGTATCGACTGAGGTTGGATTGGCGAGTTGGTATGGTCCTCCCTACACCAACCGCAAAGCCGCCGATGGCAGCGTTTACGATCAGAACGCAATGACGGCGGCGCATCGCGAGCTGCCCATGGGATCGATTGTGCGCGTCACCAACCTGACCAACAATGAGTCGGTAATTGTGCGCATCACCGATCGCGGTCCGTTTGTGGACGGGCGGATTCTGGACTTGTCGCTGGCGGCGGCGAAGGCGATCGATGTGTATCGTCCTGGAACCGCGAAAGTGCGGGTGGAGGCGTATGCTCCGCCGGCGGGCTCCGATCCGGCGGGAAAGTGGTGTGTACAGATTGGCGCATTTCTGGATGAGGCCGACGCGGTTCGACTGAAGAACGACCTGACGCGACGCTACGCCGCGGCCAAGGTGATTGAGTTTGCCGGGCCCACCGGGCACTGGGTGCGCATCAACCCAGCGAGCCTGGACAAGGCGGCCGCGCGACAGATTGCGGACAGCATCCACATTCCCGACCCTGGTGCGGAACCCTACCTCGTACGCCTGGACTAGCCGAGTTGATTCGCCCGCTCTGTTTTAGCGGGAAGCCGAAGCCTGGTGGTCTGGCGGACCATAGTAGGGAAGCTTCTGTTGCTCCTCGGTTCCGCGCTTTACGCCAATGTCGTCGAACAGGAGGCTGGGCGCGATGGTGCTGGTAGGAATCGCGCCCAGCGAGTTGGCCACGTACTCGTCGTCGCCGGCGGCGATGATGTCGGAACGCAGGCTGCGGGTATCCAGTTCGTCGAAGACCGCGCCTCGCACCAATTGGCGGGTGCCGTCGGAGTGCACCAGGTAGAGGACGCGCGGTGCCAGCGGTCCGCCCAGCGTTTCCACCGCGTAGACATCGCGATTCTGTTCTTTGGCCATGGCGAGCAGGCGGGCGTTCATCGCGGCGGCACTGAGCGGTTGCGTCGACTTGAAGATCATCACGCCGGCGTGCGAGTGGGCAGCCTGCGCGACCGGTGCGCGGCCGTGTCCGTTCGACTCGGGGAAATCGCGGATCGGTGTGCGCCCGATCAGGTAGTTCTCGAGTTTCCCGTTGACGGCCACCTTAACCGACTGCGCCGGCACGCCTTCATCGTCGACTTCGTAGGCGCCGAGCAACGAATGGCCGGCGAAGGTGGTGGTGAGCGGATCGTCGGTGACGTCGAGGAAATCCGGCAACACGCGGGCGTGGAAGCTGGAGGTGTACGCGCCCTGAGTGCGGGCCGTGGTGCCCATCTCGGGACGATTGGCCTCGACATTGGGGACGAAGAGAGAATTCAGCACGTCGGCCGCCGCGTCGCCGCTGAACAGTACCGGCCCGTGGTAATCCTCTGAGGAGACCAGCGGCGCATTGCGCAGGGCCTCGAGGCTCTTCAGGTTGTCGAGGACGCGATGGCGGAACGCGGGCCAGTCTTCCAGTTCTTTCGCGCTGGCGCCAACGGAGCCATTCTCGCGGGTGAGTTCCATACCGTCTGGCGCCTGGCCGCCCACGGTGATGTTGGCGCTGTAGCCGGTGTAGCCGTCGCGCACAACCGTCCCCTCGGTGTTGACCAGATAACGATTCATCGCCAGTCCGCGCACGCTGGAGGTGGAAAATTGCACGTCGGATGCGAATCCGCTGACATCGGGGTCGGACGCGTAGAGGCCGCTGGCCTCAACAATGCGGCGCTTCCATTCGCTGCGGTCGAGGTCGAGCGAGACCAGCGGGCCGAGATGCACCACTGGCTTGGCGGGCGCAAAATCCTTCTCCGTGGGCGGGGCTTCAAAGCGCTTCAGCGCGGCCTGCTTGGCCGAGTAGGCGCGCAGAGCGTTCTTGTAGGCCTCGTCGGTTGCGTTCCACAGCGCGTAGCGAATTGCCTCCGGGTTGTTGTCGGTGGTAGTGAGGGCGGCCGAGCCATCGCCGCGGCTGCTGCTGGAATCCGTGGTGTAGTCGCCGACGCGAACGGTAACGCGCAAGACCCGCTGGTGGCCGGACTGCTCCTGCACCAGCGCACCGTAGTTGGCCACCGCCTCGTAGGTGGCGAAGTCGTCCAGGCGGTACTCGATAAAGTACGGCCGCTGCATGCCGGGCAGCAGCAACTGGGCCTGTTCGCGGTCCAGTTCGGCCTGCATGGCGCGTAGCACCGGGTCGTCCTTGACGGCATCCTGCGGAGCGGCCGCATACGTAACCGCAGAGGATGCAAATAGGAAAAATGCGGCAAAAATGCCGGTCCGGATGCTGCGAATGTGTGACCGCGTCAGGAGCATATTCATCAGTTTGCTCCCTTCGGGGTGGTTACATCGGCGGGCGGATGCCCGGGCGGCGGAAGAATGGGCGGGCGGGTCGTGCCCTGCGCCTGGCGCTGCGTCTCGATCTCGCTGACCAGCATGGCGGGAGCGACCGCGCTAACCGGAATGCTGCCCGATTCGGCACCGCAGATGCCGTTGAAGACCTCCTGCTTGTCGCCGGTGGCCAGGATGCTGTTGAGCGCGGCCTGGGGTGTGCCGACGATGCTGACGCCGCGCACCAGTTCGTCGGGGCGGCCATCCACATACACCCGGTAGACCACCAGCGGAATCACCTGGAAGGCCTGTGGTGAGCGGCGCGTAGTGACGGCGAAGCCGGAGGAGATGTCTTCAAAGTAGAGGCCGTAGGGTTTGCCTTGTTTTTTCGCCTCGGCGATCAGCATGGCGCGCAACTGGGCTTCCGGCACCGTCTTCGAGGAGGTGACGATCAGGTTGCCCTGCCGACCGGTGGGCATGTGACCCGTTTCGGCGCGGCCGTGACCGTTGCTGTGGGCAACGCTGGCGATAGGCTGGCGCGACATCAGGAAGGTTTCGAGCACGCCGTTCTGGATGAGATCCACGCGCCGCGCGGCCTGGCCCTCGTCGTCATACTCGTAGTGGCCGCTGAGCCACGTGCCCTGGAAGGTGGCCATGGTCGGATCGTCGGCTACGCTGATGAACGCAGGCAGGATGGGCTTACCGAGCATTTTGGTAAAGGTCTGGCCCTCTTCGTCGCCGCGCTGCCGCTGGCCTTCGAGCCGGTGTCCCAGCACTTCGTGAAAGAACACAGCCGAGGCACGCCCGCTGAGGATGGCCGGTCCGTCGAAGGGTTCGGTCACAGGAGCGACCCGCAGCGCTTCCAGGTCCTTCGCCATCACCGCGGCCTTATCCATTAGCGTTTTCTGGTCGGGGAGGTGGGCGGCGGAATCGGCCTCAAAGGTTTCGTCGCGAAACATGTCCATGCCATCGGCGGCGCGGGTGCGTGCAACGATGACGACCCGGGCAACGTGGCTCGGATTCATCACGCGGGCGCCTTCGGAGGAGACGAAGTAGTCGGTCTCGTTCGACGCCTCGAACTCAACCTGGTCGGCGAAGACGTCGGGATACTGGGTGAACAGACTGGAGACTTCGCGCAGGCGCTGCTCCCATGCGGCGCGGTCGACCACCAGCGCAGGCACCGGCGGAACCAGAGCCGTCTGCGGCTGCTCTTCGCTGAAGTCGGCCGAATTGTCTTCTTCTTTTGCGCGTACCTGCTGCTCGGTCTTGACCTTCAGATAGCCATCCAGAGCGCGGGCGTAGCCGCGATTGGTCGCATACCACAGCGAGCGGGCGATCGCGTCGCGGTCGTCGGTGAGCGGGAGTGGAAAATTGGTCAACGCGCTGATGCGATGGTCGCCGTGAGTATTGTCCTCGGCGGGGCTGCCGAGGCGCACCTGCACGTCCACGGTGCGGATGCGGCGCTCGTTCGAATTCACAATCGCGCCATACTGCGCCGCGATGCCGACCTGAGTGGCATCGGAGACAGCGTAGCTGAGGAAGTACGGTTTGGGTTGTTGCGCGGACCCGCTGGTTCCCAGCGAAGACATCGCCCGCTTCAACTCGGTATCCAGTGCATTGACCAAGGGCAGGGCGCTGGCGGCACTCGCGGGCGCGGGCCCGGACGCAGCTAAGGCCGCACGCTGCGGAGAGATTCCCGCTGTAAGGACCAGCCCGGTCAGGGAGGCGCAGGTGAGAAGCAAGAGTCGCTGGGCGCTGAAGATACTGTGATGTGGCATTGGGCCTGTCTTCTGGGTGAGAATCGGCGATATCGAGCCTACCGGAATGCTACACCGGATTTGAACTTTGCTTCCGCATGCGGGATGCGGCACACTGGAGCCCACGCTTCCGGAGTGCGATGCATGCGCCTTGGCCGTACGCTGCTTCTTCTATTGCCGCTGGCGGCTGGGCTGGCGGTCGTCCGGCCCGCCGCCGAAACGCCGACCGAAGCCCGGGCGGCGCAGTTCGCGGCGCACAATACCACCGCGTATACGCTGCCGCCGGGCAAGCTGGAGGAGGCGGTCGCACTGAACCAGACGCGGATGACGCTGCAGGTGGTAGCCATCGTATGGACGCTGGCGCAACTGGTGCTGATCCTGGCCGTGGGTGCGGTTGCGCGTATGCGGGACATTGCGGTTGGGCTCTCGAAAAACCGCTGGGTGCAGGGCTTCAGCTTCGTGTTGCTGGTGCTGTTGGCCACGGGGCTGCTTAATCTGCCGCTCAACCTCTACGGGCACAAGGTTGCGCTCGGCTATGGGCTTTCGGTGCAGGGCTGGGGGAGTTGGCTGGCGGACAAGGCCAAGCTGGTGGCACTGGAATGGGGCATTGGCGGGCTGCTGGTCATGCTGATGACATCGATCATCCGCAGGTCGCCGGCGCGCTGGTGGTTCTGGTTCTGGATTCCGACGGCGCTGTGCGTGGTGGCCGGAGTTTTTGTTACGCCCTACGTGATCGATCCAATCTTCAACAGCTTTGAGCCGCTGGCCCGCACCGATCCCGCGTTGGTTGCGCGGCTGGAGCAGGTGGTCGCGCGCAGCGGCATCGCAATCCCCCCGGACCGGATGTTTCTGATGCGTGCCAGCGCCAAGTCGACCGAGCTGAATGCGTACGTCACCGGATTCGGCGCATCGAAGCGCGTGGTGGTGTGGGACACGACCGTCGCCCGCTCCACCCCCGACCAGATTGCGTTCATCTTCGCGCACGAGATGGGTCACTACGCACTGGGGCACGTGGCGCTGGGGACGGCGGCCGCATGCCTTGCGTTGCTGCCGTGCTTCTGGCTTACGTACCACGGCGTGCGCCTGCTGTTGCGGCGCTTTGGCGCAGCGTGGAGAATTCCCTCGCAGCAGGACTGGGGCGCGGTGGTGGTGGTGGCGCTGGTGCTGATGACGCTGTCGGTCGTCTCCGAACCGGTATCCAACAGCGTCAGCCGATGGATGGAGCACAACGCCGACGTATACGGGCAGGAGGCCATGCACGGCATCGTCGCCGATCCGCAGGCGGTTGGCTATGAGACCTTCCAGGTGCTGGGCGCGGACTCGCTCGACGATCCTACGCCGCACCCGCTGTTCGAATGGTGGTTCGACACGCATCCAACCACGCGCTTTCGCGCCGCCTTCGCCGAGGCGTACGATCCGTGGGCCGCGGGCGAGGCGCCGAAGTACTTCACCAGATGACAGGTGCAAGATTAAAGGTCCAACGCGGATCCAGGGGGGAGGGAGCTCCGATCGAACGAACTGGTTGAGACAGTTTTATCGGTTCTCGCCATTACATCGGTATGATCGGTGTGAATCGGTGTTAAGCCCTGGTGCGAGGTTGGTTGGATGAGCGCTGACTGTCTGTTCTGCAAGATCGTCGCGGGGACGATCCCGGCGAAGCGTGTGTATGAGGATGAGTTGAGCTTGTGCTTCGCGGACATCAACCCGCAGGCGCCAACGCATGTGCTGCTGATTCCCAAGGAGCATATCGCCTCAACGGCGCACGCGGAGGCAGAGCATGCGGCGCTGCTGGGGCATTTGGTAGCCAAGGCGGCCGAGGTGGCGCGCAACGCGGGACTCGACCGCGGCTATCGCGTGGTGATCAACACCGGCGCGGACGGCGGCCAGACGGTGGACCACTTGCACCTGCACCTGCTTGGCGGGCGGCACATGAGCTGGCCTCCAGGCTAGATTAAGCCGTAGCGGTCAGAGGCCGTAGCGGTCAGAGGCCGTAGCGGTCAGAGATAGATAAGGGATAATACGGGAAGGTTACGGAGGGCGAGCCGCTTGGCGGGCGGCTCTCCGGAGGGAACGACGCTTGGCTTGG
>Ga0181520_10006811_pt1 | contig 17197 bp, 15 predicted proteins | sample PEATcosm2014_Bin_29_FD_132451 | JGI IMG/M metagenome (GOLD analysis project Ga0181520, IMG submission 132451) | Peatland microbial communities from MTU Mesocosm Facility, Houghton, MI, USA - PEATcosm2014_Bin02_30_metaG | ecosystem: Environmental > Terrestrial > Soil > Wetlands > Peat | place... | reverse complement strand
GTCGCCGACGACAGCAAAGCGGCGGCAACGGCAAGATCGGCGGCGGGCTCCGCCACGCGAAGTCCGCCCGCGACGTTCAGATAAACATCATTGCCGCCCAAGGCAAGCCCGCAACGGGTATCGAGCACCGCCAGAATCATGGCGAGCCGCGCATTGTCCAAGCCGACGACGGCGCGGCGCGGCGTTCCCGGCGCGCCGGGGGCCACCAAAGCCTGAATCTCGACGAGCATCGGCCGGGTGCCTTCGACGCCGGCGAACACGCAGGAGCCGCTGACATTGCCGCGCCGTTCGGCGAGGAACAGCGCCGACGGGTTGGCCACGCCGGTCAGTCCGGCATCGGTCATCTCAAAAACACCGATTTCATCGGTGGCGCCGAAGCGGTTCTTGACGGCGCGCAGGATGCGAAACGGGTGGCCGCGTTCGCCCTCGAAGTAAAGCACCGTATCGACCATGTGCTCAAGGACGCGCGGTCCGGCGATCTGGCCTTCCTTGGTCACGTGGCCGACCAGGAACAGGGCGAAGCCTCGGCGCTTGGCCAGGCGGATCAGTTCGGCGGCGCAGGCCCGCACCTGCGCCACCGTGCCGGGCGCCGAATCGAGCGCGTCGAGATAGACGGTCTGGATGGAATCGACGACGACGACGGCGGGGACGGGGCCGCGGTCGAGGCTGGCCAGAATGTCCTTGAGCGCCGTCGCGGCGGCCAGCCGCACCGGCGCTTGGGCCAGGCCGAGCCGGCGGGCGCGCAGACGCACCTGATCCACCGCCTCCTCGCCGGAGATGTAGAGGCAGTCGCCGCCGGTCGCCAGGGCGGCGACCGCCTGCAGCAGCAACGTCGACTTGCCGATTCCGGGATCGCCGCCGACCAGCAGAGCCGAGCCGGCGACCAGTCCGCCGCCGCACACCCGGTCCAACTCATCGATGCCGGTCTGGCGCCGCGGCGGCGGCGTCGAGGCGCCTTCCAGACCGACGAATTCAATGGCGCGGCCGCCCTTGGCCGCGTTGCGCGGTCCCGCCGAATCGAGACCGGCCTCTTCGACGATGGAGTTCCAGCCGCCGCAGGCGTCGCACTTGCCCGCCCACCGCGGATAGACCGCGCCGCACTCCTGACAGACGAAGCGGGCCGCCGGCCGCGCCACTATCGGCTCTCGCCACGTCGCGCGGTAGCGGGTGTCCCGATCGACAAATTCAGTTGACCCCGTCTCACCGCTTGAGGTCCATCGTGATCGGCCCATCGGCGCGACCATGGATGAACTGCTCGACATAGTCGTTGCCGGTGTGGTCGATGTCGGCGGTACGGCCGATCCAGATGAGCTTGCCATGGTAGAGCATGGCGATGCGGTCGCTGATCTTGCGCGCCGACGCCATGTCGTGGGTGATCGAAACCGCCGTGGAGCCCAGATTGCGCACGCAGGTGACGATAAGGTCGTTGATCACGTCGGCCATGATCGGGTCGAGGCCGGTGGTCGGCTCGTCGAAGAAAATGATCTCCGGGTCGGTGGCGATGGCGCGCGCCAATCCGACGCGTTTTTGCATGCCGCCCGACAATTCGGCCGGCGACAGATTCGCCACGTCGGCGCCCATGCCGACTTCGGCCAGCTTTTGCAGGGCCTTGGCCTTGGCCGCCCGCCGGGGCATACGCCTGCCTTGAATCAGGCCGAAAGCGACGTTTTCCCAGACCGACAGCGAGTCGAACAACGCGGCGCCCTGGAACAGCATGCCGAACTTGCCCATCAGCGCGACGCGCTCGTTTTCCGCGATGCCGACCGTTTCGACACCGTCGACCAGAATGCTGCCCCGATCGGGGCGAAGCAGGCCGAGGATGCACTTGATCAGCACCGACTTGCCGGTGCCCGAGCCGCCGATGACAACAATCGATTCGCCGGCGGCGATGTCGAGGGTGACGCCGTCGAGCACCGTTTTGGCGCCGAAGCTCTTGTGGACGTCGCGGAGCTGGATTTTCGCGGGGGAAGTCATCGGTTGAAGAACAGCGCGGTGAGAATGAAGTTGGTCATCAGGATCAGGATCGACGCCGACACCACGGCATTGGTCGTCGCCTGGCCGACACCCCGGGCGCCGCCCTGCGAGTGATAGCCGTAATAGCATCCGGACAGGGTGATCAGAAAGCCGAACATCGAGGCCTTGATCAGTCCCGAGATGACGTCGATCGGTTTCAGGAAGTCCCAGCTCGAATGGATGTAGGTCGCCGGCGTATAGCCCAGCTGATAGGTGCTGACCAGGAATCCGCCGAACACACCGATGATGTCGCCGACCAGGACCAGGCAGGGCAGCGTCAACATGCCGGCGACAATGCGCGGCGTCACCAGGTATTTGTAGGGATTGGTCGCCAGGGCGGTCAAGGCGTCGATCTGCTCGGTGACCTGCATCGTGCCGATCTCGGCGGCGATGGCGGCGCCGATCCGGCCGGCCACCATCAGGCCGGCGAGCACCGGACCCAGTTCGCGGGTCATCGAGATCACCACCACGGTGGCCACCGCGCCCTCGGCGGCGAATCGCGAGAACCCGGTGTGGGTCTGCAAGGCGAGTTCCATGCCGGTGAAAATGGCGGTCAATCCGACCACGGGCAGCGAAAAATAGCCGATCTCCAGCAATTGGCGGAGTAGCAGACGAAAATAGAAGGGCGGTCGCACGCAGTTGACCAGCGCGACGCCGGTGAAAATGGCGAAGCGCCCGCCGTGGCGGATGAACGCCAGGAAAACCCGACCAACGGCGGCCAGTACATTGGTCACAACTGGCCCCCTATATACCGCCGAAGGCTGCGCCGGCTCAGCGCGGTAAGAACTTCATAAGCCGTTGTCCCGGCGGCGGCGCCCACCACGTCGATGGACAGGTCGTCGTCGATCAAATCGATGAATTCGCCCGGGTGGACGAGGTCAGGCGCCACCGCGGAGACGTCGAACACCACGAGATCCATGGAGACGCGACCGACCAAGGGCACCCGCTTTTCTCCCACCATGCCGGCGCCCCGCCCTTCGAGGCAACGGAACAGACCATCCGCATAACCGGCGGCGACCACCGCCATGCGGCCCGGCCCCGCCGCGCGGTAGGCGGCACCATATCCAACGGTGTCGCCGGCGTCAATGTCACGCACCTGGATGATTCTTCCTTGCAAACGAACCACTTGCGCCATCGGATTGGGCTTGTGCGGGGTGGGATTGACTCCCCACAGAGCGGCGCCCGGCCGCACCCAATCGTGGTGCCAGGGCGGCCCGAGGAAAATGCCGGAAGACGCGGCCAACCCGGCGGGGACGGCGGGGAACAGTCGGCGAATCCGGGTGAAGGACTCGTTCTGGCGCTGGTTCATCGGGTGGTCCGGCTGATCGGCGCAGGCGAGATGGCTCATCACCTGGACCAAGTCGATGCTGGCCAGCGTCTCGCCATCCGCAGCCAGTTTCCTCGCCTCCTCCGCCGTCAGCCCCAGCCGCGACATGCCGGTGTCGATATGGAGAATGCCCGGCAACCGGATGCCGAGGGTTCGGCCGAGCGCCGCCCAGCGCGCCACCTGATCCATCGAATTGAGCACCGGGCGGACCCGGGCGTCGACGAAGTCGCGTTCGGAATGGTGATAAGGGCCGTTGAGGACATAGACCTCGGCGCCGGCGATATGGGGCGCCAGGGCGATGGCTTCATCCAACGTGGCGACGAAAAAGCGCCGGCAGCCGGCGCGCTGAAGAGCGGCCGAAACCACTCTGGCGCCCAGGCCATAACCGTCGGCCTTGACCACCGCCGCGCATTGGCAGGGGGGCGACAAGCGGTTGCTCAACCGGTGCCAATTGTCGACGATGGCGTCGAGATCGATGCGCAACAAGGCGCTGGCGCGCCTTTCCAGATCGCTCATTGTTTGCTGTCCCTCACCCGCCGCCCGCGCCAATGCCAAGAATTTGCCGATGGCGCAATTCGCCGTCGCGCGTTCGACCGATCGTCCCGCTCACCGGAATCAACCGTTGTCCGCCTCGCTTGATCCGTGCCACTCGTCGAGGTCGGCGAACTTGGTGTATTGGCCTTCGAAGAACAGCTTGACGGTGCCCACGGGCCCATGGCGCTGCTTGGCGATGATCGCCTCGGCGGTGTTCCAGGCTTCCTGTGTGCGTTTTTGCCAGTCGGCATGGCGGGCATTGAATTTTTCTTCGCTCTCGTCGGGGCGTCGCCCTGGTTCGGCGCGCTCAAGATAATACTGTTCGCGGAAGACGAACATCACTACATCGGAATCTTGTTCGATCGAGCCCGATTCGCGCAGATCGGAAAGCTGGGGCCGTTTGTCTTCGCGGTTTTCCACCTGGCGCGACAACTGCGACAGGGCGAGCACCGGGACATGCAGCTCCTTGGCCAGCGCTTTCAAGCCCCGCGTGATGTCGGAAATCTCCTGCACCCGGTTTTCCGCCCGTTTGCCGGCGGTGCCGGACAGCAATTGCAGATAGTCGATGACCACTAAACCGAGTTGCTGCGTCCGTTTCAGCCGCCGCGCCCGGGTGCGCAAGGCCGACACCGAGAGCGCCGGGGTGTCGTCGATGTAAAGCGACAGATTTTGAAATTCCTGGGAAACCGCGACCAGCCTCTCGAATTCCTCCTGATTGAGCTCGCCTTGGCGAATCTTGTGGGACGGAATTTCGGCGCGCTCCGACAGGATGCGGGTGGCGAGCTGTTCGGCCGACATTTCCAATGAAAAAAAAGCGACCACGGCGCCGTCGATGACCTTTGTCTCGCCGCTCTCCGTCCGCTCCATCCGAAGGGCGCGCGCCGCCGAAAAGGCAATGTTGGTGGCGAGCGCCGTCTTCCCCATGCTCGGCCGTCCAGCCAGGATGATCAGGTCGGACGGATGCAGACCGCCGAGCTTGCGGTCGAGGTCGCGCAAGCCGGTGGTGACGCCCGACAATCCGCCTTCGCGCTTGTGCGCCGCTTCGGCCTGTTCGATGGCGCCCTTGACCGACAGGTTGAAGCTGCGGAACCCGCCCTCCGCCTGCCCGGTGGTGGCGAGGTCGAACAGCCGCTGCTCGGCCACCTCGATCTGGTCGTTGGCGCCGATCTCGATATCGGGTTCGAAGGCGTCGTTGACCATGTCTTCGCCCAGCGCGATGAGTTCGCGCCGCAAATGCAGGTCGAACACCAGGCGGCCATAGTCCTTGGCGTTGATGATGGTGGTGCCGGCGCCGGCCAACCGCGCCAGGTAGGCGTCGCCGCCCAATTCGGCCAGGCCGGGGTCGCCGGCCAGATAGGTCTTCAACGTCACCGGGTTGGCGATCTGGTTGCGCATCGACAGGGCCAGGCAGGCATCGTAGATGCGGCCGTGCACGGCGTCGGCGAAATGCTCGGGGCGCAGGAACTCGGCAACCGCCTCGATGGCTCGGTTGTTCATCAACAAGGTGCCGAGCAACGCCTGTTCGGCCTCGAAATTGTGGGGCGGCGTGCGGACCGGCGGTTCGTCCTCGCGTACGGGCAATGGGGTGAGCATCGGGTCATGCTAGCACGAGGACAGGGCGATCGGGCATGGGATCCGCCGTCCGGGCCTTGAGGATATCGGGAATCACACCCTGTTAAGATCGGGGATAACTCCGTTCCACCTCGTAAATATAATCTCTTGTGTGGGGGACGGCGTCGCGACCGACTGATACTTGCAACTGCCAGACCATATGGTCCATGTGGCGGAAGGCGACTTCGGCGCCCGCCAGATAAAATTCCCACATCCGACAGAACGACTCGTTGTACAGAGCCACGGCCTGGTCGCGCCGCCTGGCAAAGCGCTCACTCCACTGGCGCAGCGTGTCGGCGTAGTGGCTGCGCAGGACTTCGACGTCGGTGACCACCAGCCCGGCATTCTCCACCGCCGGCAGCACCTCGGACAGCGCCGGCGAATAACCGCCGGGGAAGATATATTTACGGATCCAGGGGTTGGTGATGCCGGGGCCGCTGGTGCGGCCAATGGCATGGATCAGCGCCACGCCGTTTTCGCACAACAGTTCGCGGACGCGCTTGAAAAAGGTGCGGTAATGGTTGATGCCGACATGTTCGAACATGCCGATCGAGACGATGCGGTCGAACGGTCCCTTCACATGGCGATAGTCCATGAGTTTGAACCGCACCTTCTGCTCGAGCTGGGCCTCCATGGCGCGTTGCTGGGCCACCGCATACTGTTCGCGCGACAGGGTCACGCCGGTGACGTCGACCCCCGCTTCGCGCGCCATGGTCAAAGCCAGGCCGCCCCAGCCGCTGCCGATATCCAAGACGGTCTGCCCGCGTTCAAGCAGCAGCTTGGCCATTATGTGGCGCTTCTTGGCGAGTTGCGCCTCCTCCAGGGTCAAGCCGGGGCGGTTGAAATAGGCGCAGGAATACTGGCGATCGCTGTCGAGAAACAGTTTGAAGAAGGCTTCGGTCAAGTCGTAATGGTGTTCGACGTTGCGCCGGCTGATCGACGCCGGATTCCACTGCTGCAGGCGGCGCAGCCATCCATAGACGCCGGTCAGCGGCGGCGCCGCGTCGCTGGCGCGTTGGATGTTCTCACCGGCCAGGGCGAGGAAATCGTAGAGAGTGCCGTCTTCGATGGTCAGGCCGCCATCCATGTAGCCTTCGCCGGCCGCCAGGGCGGGCTGCACCGCCAGGCGCCAGTGAAGCTGGCGGTCATTCAGGCGGATGGTCGACGGGCGCAATCCGGACGCCGGACGTCCTTCGAAAACATGGGGCGTCCCGTCAGCATCGACCACCGTCAGGCGGCCGACTTTGACCAGCTTGCGCAAAAACGGAACGAACAGACGCATCTTCCGGTCCCAGCACAACGCCCTTGATTTTTGCAAGGAATGCGTGGCGCTGCAAGCGGGTTCGTGCGTTGGTTGACGATTGTGTCAGTCCTGACCGCAATGAGGTGCGGCGGCCCCGTCCCCATTGGGGGCGGGGCGCTGACGCTATTCCGTCTCTTCGATCGCCGCTTCGGCGACGGGCTCTTCGACGTCCGGCTTTACCGGGGCGGCGGCCTTGGCCGCGCGGTCGAGTTCTTCCTGCGAGCGTCCGACATTGACGGTCACCAGCACCGCGACCTCGGGGTGCAAGGATACGCGCACGGCGTAGGAGCCCAGGCTCTTGATCGGCGTGTCGAGGGCCACCTGCTGGCGCTCGACGGTGAAGCCGGCCTGACAGATCGCCTCGGCGACATCGCGACCGGAGACCGAACCGTAGAGCATGCCGCCTTCGCCGGCCTGGCGGATGACCGACAGCGCCAAACCGTTCAGGCGGACGGCCACCTGCTCGGCCTCCTCCTTGCGCTTCAAATTGACCGCGACCAGCTGGGAGCGTTCGCGTTCGAAGCGTTCCTGGTTCGCCTTGGTCGCGCGCAAGGCCTTCTTCTGCGGCAGCAGGAAGTTGCGGGCAAATCCCGGTTTTACTTTGACCACATCGCCCATCTGGCCAAGCTTTTCGATGCGTTCAAGCAAGATTACGTCCATCACTCAACCTCCAGGTGCCCGGCCTTCGTGTTGCGCCGGAACTCCATTCAATGTCCGACCATCCCGACGCCGGCCGGCGCCACCGTGGCGTCGGCCATGCCGTTCGGGACGTCGCCCCGGCGGTTCGCAAGGCGAACGGAACCGGGTCGCGGCCGGTCAGGCCCTATTTCACGATATAGGGCAGCAATCCCAAAAACCGCGCCCGCTTGATCGCCTGCGCCAGTTCACGTTGTTTCTTGGCCGACACCGCGGTGATCCGGCTGGGAACGATCTTGCCCCGCTCGGAGATGAACCGCTGCAGCAGCTTCACGTCCTTGTAGTCGATCTTCGGCGCGCCCTCGCCCGAGAACGGGCAGGTCTTGCGCCGACGGAAGAACGGCCGACGGGGAGCGGCGGAAACGACCCGGCCCGGTCCGCCGGCGGATTGACCTTCATCGGTTCTCATAATTCGACACCCTCCGCACCACGGCCACCGCGACCGAACCCGCCAAAGCCGCCTTCACGACGCCCTTCGCCTTCGCGGCGCGGCCGGTCGTCCCGCTGGTTCTTGCTTTGCATGACGGCCGAAGGCCCTTCTTCGAGTTCTTCGACACGCACCGTCATGTAGCGCAGCACGTCCTCATTGATGGACATCTGGCGTTCCATCTCGCGCACCGCGGCGGCGGGCGCGCTGATGTTGAAGAGCATGTAATGCCCTTTGCGGTTCTTCTTGATGCGGTAGGTAATGCTGCGCAGGCCCCAATATTCGCGTTTGGAAACCTCGCCGCCCAATCCGGTAATGATGTCGGCAAACTCGCCGGCAAGTGTTTCCACTTGGGGCGCAGCGATATCCTGGCGTGTAATGAACACGCATTCATAAAGCGACATATGCCACTCCTTATGGCTTGTCTCTTCCCACCGCGGGCCATCTGAACCCGTGGCAGGCATAGCCGGCACCATGCCGGCAAGGAGCAAGAAGCGGCGGAATATACACGAATCGACTTTGGGCGCAAGGGGAACGACAACCGAATGCCAGCGACCGCCGGCGGCACGGAGCCCGCCTTTTTCAATTACATGAAAACGACTCTAAATTCGTGTATGGTCCGCCGACATTTTTGACCGTTTCGAATCGGGGGCGACAAGGTTGAGACGAACAATCCTGGTGACCGGCGCCAGCAAGGGCATCGGCCGGGCCATTGCCGTGCGGTTGGCCCGCGACGGCTTTACCGTGGTGGTTCATTACGGTTCCGACCGCGCCGGGGCGGAGGCGGCATTGGAAACGACGCACGCCGTCGGCAGCCATGGCGGTCGCCTGGTGAGCTTCGACGTTTCCGACCGCGACGCCTGCCGCGCGGCGCTGGAGGCCGACATCGCGGCGCACGGCGCCTATTACGGTGTCGTGCTGAACGCCGGCATCACGCGCGACGCCGCCTTTCCCACCATGGACGGCATGGATTGGGACAACGTGATCGGCACCAATCTCAACAGTTTCTATAACGTCCTGCGCCCGGTCGTCATGCCGATGGTGAAGGCGCGCAAGGGCGGGCGCGTCGTTACCCTGTCGTCGATTTCCGGCCTGACCGGCAATCGCGGTCAGGCCAATTACAGCGCGTCGAAGGCGGGACTGATCGGCGCCACCAAATCCTTGGCGATGGAATTGGCGAAACGCCACATTACCGCCAACTGCGTCGCTCCCGGCTTCATTGAAACCCAGATGACCGCCGAACTGCCGGTGCATGATATCGCCCGCATGGTGCCGATGCACCGTCTCGGTCATCCCGAAGAAGTGGCCGCGACGGTGGCGTTCCTCTGCTCGGACGACGCCGCCTATATCACGCGCCAGGTCATCTCGGTCAACGGCGGTCTCTTATAAGAAGGTGGCGACAGGCTCGGTCCGCATCCGTCAGGCTGCCGAAGAGAAGCTGCGGACGAACGTGCACAGATGGTCGCGCACGGCGCGCAACATGGCGTCGTTTGGCATGGAGCCGTCGGCCGCCGGCTTCGCCATCAGGGAATGCCACAGATCCCACCCGTCGTCGTCGCCGATCTGACGGACCACCAGACCGCAGACGCGCCGCATCAGCGCCAAAGTCCGGCCGTCGGCATAGACCATGTCCCAGTTGAGGCGCGAGCCCTCGTTGGCCAACAGCGACTGAATGATCGCCTTGCACTCGTTGTCGTAGGTCACCATGTCGGCACCGATGAACTGACGCGCCGCATCGAAATAAGGGGGCAGATACTTGCGGCTGAAGGTCGGGGGGTCGGTGAAGAACATCGACTCGAAGGGGCGTACCAGCAAGCGATGGAGCGGGTCGCTGCGCATCCAGAAGCGCTTCTGGGGCGACGCCGATGCATCGTCCTCGGTCGATTTTTTGTCTTGTTCCTCAGCCTCGAAGCGCTGACGCGCGGCGGCATAGGCCTGATCCAACTCGACCGTGCCACGCTCGATCAGGGCGATCGAACGGTCAATGTCGGCCATCGAAACCTTACCGTTCTTGGCCGAATCCTCAAGCACCGCGCGCAAGACCCGCATGGCGATCGACGCTGCGGCGTGGGAAGGCGACGGGGGCTTGTCCATTGGCGTGGGGCGAATTCCAGGCTCGGATGGGATTTGATGCCATATACCACGGATTGCCGGTGAATTGTAAATGGGAAGTGCCGGAAACCGGGCCGCGATAGCGCTCCCGTCAAGGAATGGGGGCGACCGTCGCCTTGGGGAAGGTCGGCCACCAACATCCCTGACAATAATCGGCAAGTAGCCATGAAACTTCGGTTGCAACATTTTCAAACAAATCTTGGCGGCCCGTGGGTTCCGATGTAGCCTGAACGGACCAGCGAGGAGGGGGCATGGCCCAGCACGAAGTTCTTGACAGACGCGTCTATGCGCCGGGCGAGATCATATTCAAGGAAGGCGAGATTGGTCGTCGTTGCGCTTTTCTCGTGCAGAGCGGGCGTGTCGAGATCAGCAAGAGATCGCCCGACGGATCGGAGAAACTGCTCGGCGCGATCGGTGCCGGCGGTATCTTTGGCGAGATGGCGCTGGTCGACAACAAACCGCGCATGGCCATGGCGAAGGCGTCGGAGGCCACGGCGGTGGTCATCGTCACCGAAGCGGCCCTGGAAGCGAAGCTTCGCAAAGCCGACCCATTCATTCGCGGCCTGCTGAACATCTTCGTCCGCAATATCCGCGAGATGGCGGACCGTTTGACCAACAGCCCCGGCTGAGCCGCCGGGCCGGAAATCTCGGGGGCTTTTGGACATGCCGGCGGGTCGCGCCAGCTTCGAAGTTCAAGTTCAACGCAGCGGCACCTGGATGACGGAGGAGATCCGCGAGGCCGAGGTGCAGGCCAAGACCGTCATGCAATCCCTGATTTCGCTGGGGCGGCATGAAGGGGTTCGCCTCGTCAAGTGCTGGGAGCGCGCCGACGGGACGATCAGCGAGACGGTGCTGCAGACCGAGATGCTGAGCCGCGATAGCGGGCGGGTCACCATCGTGTCGATCGATGACGCTCCACCCTGCAAGAAGATCGCCGATTACTATGGGTACAACAGCCGTGCCACGATCAACCGGCTGTTTCGCAAATATATAGAGAAGGTCTTCCTGACGCCGACCGAGATGTTGCACAGCCACAAGGCGATGCAGCGCATTCAGGAGGTCGACACCCTGTTCGTCCCCGGGGTCGACCGCGTCGCCTCGCTGCAGGCCAAGGCGGCGGGCGAGGATGCGCGGGCTCGCAAGGAGGAGATCTACAAGGCGGTCGATCGTATCACCATGCGGGCGCGCAAGGCCGAGGAGAATGCCAAGCTGCCAGCGATCAAAGATGACGATTTCGATCGTCTGCTCGACCGCCTCGGCAAGCTGGTGTCGCCTGAAGAGGTCGGGTTCTACGCGCTGGTGGCGTTGTCGCGCGACTTGATGGAGCGGCGCAACTGGTTGGGCAAGCTGGACCGCCTGACCAAACTGATCGTGCTTGCCCATGACAGCCGGGCGGTCGACCTGCTGGACGGCGTGCTGGCCGACCTGCTGGGCGTCCCCACCGCCCTGCAGGATGTGTTGGGAGCGCAAAAGGATCTCGCTCACGCGCTGTGCGCCATCGCCGACTTGATCGACGGCAAATTCGCCGCCGAGATGAGCGACGCCCGCGAACAGATTACCGCCCTCGGCCCGCGCATCGCCGAGGGCGGGTTGACCGAGACCAAGCAATCGCTGCTTGATCGGTTGATCCGGCAGGTGGCGGGTGGTCAACCACTGTGCCGCACCGACCCGGCTCAGGAGCGCGACTCGTTCCGCGCCGTCGCCCTCAGGATGTTGCGCGGCGACGGCTTGTTGGGTGGCGCGGAAATGGCCGAGGCCTTGACCCGCCGGTTCGTTCTGTTGCAGGAAGCCGGCGGCAAGAAGGGGTTGCAGGATTCGGTCGCGGGCGTCGTTTCGACGGTGCCGGACGCGCTGTTCCGCACAATCTACCTGGTGTCGCTGGCGGAAAGCGGTCTGGCCGAGGAACTGGCCGAGGTGATCAAGAGCGCGCTGGCGCGGCTGGTTGGTGGTGCCGACATTTCCGGATTGGCGCCCGCCGAAATGCCGGTGCGCGATCGGTTGATGCAGGTGACCCGGATATTCGATTTCATCGCCTGCGCCCAGGGACTCAACGAAAGCGAACGCAAGCTCCTGTGCGACAAGCTCGACGCCGCCCTGGTCGGCTTTCTGGCGCGCGGCCGCATCATCGAACGGCTCGACGACCCGGCCGCGTCGTTGCGCGACCGGGCGACGCGGCTCCTCGAATTCTGCGCCGCCCGCCTGTTGCCGCCAAAAAGCAAGGCGTTGCAGCTCGCCCGCGAACGGGTGGTCGACTTGCTACGCCAACCAAACTTCGAGTTGAAATTCGTTGAAGGCATCAGCGATGCTGGCCGCCGCGAGGAAATACTGCGCGGGCTGCACAGCCTGCTCGCCCGCAGCGGCTTTGGTTGAGGTCGATCAGCGCCCCCCGTCTCCGAGAATTTCTTGTGACACCCCTTGCGCCTCCGGCCCTGGCAGAGGGCGAAGATCCGGCCGAATTGGCGTCGCGCAGACTAGAATTGGTGCGAATTAGAACGTTCTGAAATGCTGGTCAGATGTCTTTTTTGCGTATACCTGCTCTGCTGCAACCGGTATTAATATTCCCAAAACATACCGCCTAAGAGTAAGCCGGGGAGTAGAACGATGAAGAACGTTCCATCGCAGGTCGAGCCCGACCTGGATCAGGATTTCGTCGACAAAGTCATCGCCGAGCAAGCTGGCCGCCCTGGCTCGCTCCTCGGTATCCTCCAGAGGGTCCAGGACCACCACCCGCGCAAATATCTGCCGCGCCCGGCTCTCGACTATATCGCCGCCCGCACCAATATCCCCCTTTCAAGAATATATAGCGTCGTCACCTTCTACGCGCTGTTCAGCCTGGAACCGCAGGGCCGCAACACGGTGAGCATCTGCCGCGGCACCGCCTGTCACACCAGGGGCTCGCGTGATTTGATGGACGTTTCGATGTTGAACCTGGGGTTGCATCCACCGGAAGACGGTGAGGAAAAACTCTCGGTTACCACGCCCGATGGCAACACCACGCTGCGGACCGTCGCCTGTTTCGGCCAGTGCGCCTTGGCGCCGGTCATCGAGGTCAACCATGCGATCTTCGGGCACATGAACGAGCGGACGTTGCAGCGTGAATTGGAAGCTCTGGACAAGCGGGAGCAGCGGTCATGACTCGCATTCGGGATCTCAGCACCTTTAATGCGGTACGCAGCGCCGGTTTGGCCAAGCTGCAGCCGACCCGGCCGCGGGTTGCCGTCGGCATGGGCACCTGCGGGTCGGGCAATGGGGCTGAGGGCGTCTTCCACGCTTTCGCCGACGCCATTACCAAACGCGGCATCGACATTCATCTTGTCCGCACCGGCTGCTTCGGGTTCTGCGCCGAAGAGCCATTGGTCAACGTGTCGATCCCCGGCCTTCCGCTGGTCATTCTTCATCGCGTCCAGATCAACCACGTCAGTCAGATCCTGGACCACATCAGCAAGAAAAGCGTCCCCGCCGAGCTCGCCCTGTGCAAAATCGAGGAATGGGACCATCTCACCGCCCAGCTCCATTACGGGACCGGCTTCGACTCGATTCCGCTGTGGAACGAAATTCCGTTCTTCAAGGGGCAATTGAAGATCGTCCTGCGTAATTGCGGGATCATCGACCCGGACGACATTGAGGAATATATCGCGGTCGGCGGCTATCAGTCCCTGTACAAGGTGCTGATCGATGGCACGCCGGAGATGGCGAACGAGCAGATCAAGGCGTCGCGCCTGCGCGGTCGCGGCGGTGCCGGATTCTCGACCGGCCTGAAATGGGAATTCCTGCGCAAGGCCGAAGGCGATCGGAAATTCCTGATCTGCAACGGCGACGAGGGCGACCCGGGCGCCTACATGAATCGCAACGAAATCGAAAGCGATCCGCATTCGTTGCTCGAAGGGATGGCCATCGCCGGCTATATCACCGGCGCGTCCGATGCGACGATTTATGTCCGTGCCGAATATCCGCTGGCCGTCCATCGGCTCAACGAGGCGATTGCCCAGGCTACCGAATATGGCCTGTTGGGCGACGACATCCTCGGTCGCGGCTTCACCTTCAAGATCGAATTGGTCGAGGGCGCCGGCGCGTTCGTTTGCGGCGAGGAAACCGCGTTGATCAGTTCGTTGGAGGGACAGGCCGGCCGGCCGCGGCCGCGGCCGCCCTTCCCCGCCCAGAAAGGGCTTTGGGGCTATCCGACCAACATCAACAATGTCGAGACCTGGTTCAATATCGCCCCCATCGTCGCCAAGGGCCCGTCCTGGTTCGCCGAGACCGGCAGCGCGACGAGCGCCGGCACCAAGGTGTTTTCGCTGGTCGGCAAGGTGAAGAACACCGGCCTGGTCGAAATGCCGATGGGCACGCCGCTTTCCGTCTTCGTCTATGACGTGGGCGGCGGGACGACGAGCGGTCATGGGGTCAAGGCGGTGCAGACCGGCGGTCCGTCCGGCGGTTGCATTCCCCAGGAAATGTTCGACACCCCGGTCGACTATGAAACGCTGGGCAAGCTCGGCTCGATCATGGGGTCGGGCGGCATGGTGGTGATGGACGACGACAATTGCATGGTCGACGTCGCCCGCTATTTCATCGAATTCACCCGGTCCGAATCCTGCGGCAAGTGCATTCCCTGCCGGGTCGGCCTGGACAAGGCCTATCGCACCTTGAACCGCATCACCAAGGGCAAGGGGCGCGAGGAGGATCTGGCCGATCGCGACGAGCTGGGCCGGATGATCCGCGACACGTCGCTGTGCGGTCTCGGCCAGTCGGCGCCGAATTCGGTGCTGACCACGCTGCGGCATTTCCACAACGAGTTCGAAGACCATATCCGGGCCCACCGGTGCCATGCCGGCGTCTGCGCCGAGCTCGCCCTCAGCCCTTGCGAGAACAGCTGTCCGCTGCACATGAACATCCCGCGCTTCCTGCAGCTCTACAAGGAAGGCCGGTTGGCCGAAGCCTTCGAGTCGGTGATCATGGACAACCCGTTGCCGGCCTCCACCGGCCGCGTCTGCCAGCATCCGTGCGACGATCGCTGCCGGCGCACGACGGTCGACGAGGCGGTCAACATGCGCGAAGTCCATCGCGTCATCGCCGACTCGATCCTGCTGACCGACAAGTTCGACGAAGCGGTGGCCCGCATCGTCGCCAAGCGCCGTCCGTCCACCGGCAAAACGGTGGCCGTGGTCGGCGCCGGCCCGACCGGGTTGACCGCCGCCTTCTACCTGTCGCTGCTCGGACACAAGGTCACCGTGTACGAATCGCACGCCGACGCGGGCGGCATGTTGCGCTATGCCTTGCCGGAATATCGGCTGCCCAACTCGGTGTTGGACAAGGAAATCGAGATCATCCGCCGTCTGGGCACCGAATTCGTCTTCAATGTCGCGGTCGGCACCGATATCTCGCTGAACGAACTCGACGAAAAGCACGACGCCGTGTTCCTCGGCATCGGCACCTGGAAAGAGTCGTGGGTCTATCTCGCCGGTACCGAACTGACCGGCGTCATCCCGGCCCTGCCGTTCCTCGAGGAAGTGGCCCAGGACAAGTCGATGAATCTCGGGTCGCGCGTCGTCGTCATCGGCGGCGGCAATGCCGCCATCGACTCGGCCCGCACGGCGATCCGCAAAGGCTCGCAGGTGACCGTGGTCTATCGGCGTGAACGCAAGGACATGCCGGCCATTCAGGAAGAGGTCGAGGCCGCCGAACACGAAGGCGTGCAGTTCGTCTTCCTGGGCGCGCCGCACCGCATCATCGGCGAGAACGGCGCGGTCAAGGCGATCGAAGTCAACAAGACGCGTCTCGGCGAATTCGACTCGTCGGGACGTCGGCGGCCGATCATCACCGACGAAGTGCAGATCATCAAATGCACCAGCGTCATTCTGGCGGTCGGCGAGACCGTCGACCGCGACTTCTGCGCCGCCTCCGGTCTTCGCATCAAGGAAAGCGGCATGCTGGAAGTCGACCGCTACTCACTGGAGACCAGCCGCGAGAAGTTCTATGCCGGTGGCGACCTGATCACCGGGGCCTCCAACGTCTCCAACGCCATGGGCTTTGGCAAGGAGGCGGCACGGAATATCGACCTTCGGCTGACCGGCGAATCACGGTTCGACAGCATCATGCCGAGCTTCGACTACGACCAGAAACCGCCGCCGCTCAGTCCATGCCGCCGGCATCATCCGCACGAACTTCTGGCGGCGAAGCGGGCCAAGTCGTTCGAAGAGGCGGTGACGGCTTTGCTGCCTGAAGAAGCGCATGAGGAGGCCAGTCGCTGCTTGCGTTGCGACATCCACGAAAACGGCGGCTATGCCGTCACTCACCGGTAAGGAGCACGGCCGTGTCCCAGCAAATTTCGGTGCGTATCGACGGTGAATTGTGCACCGCAACCGAGGGCCAAACGATCTTCGAGGTGGCCCAGGCGAACAAGAAATACATCCCGGCGCTGTGCCATATGGAAGGCTTGAGTTCGGCCGGCGCCTGCCGGCTGTGCCTGGTCGAGGTCTCGGGCGTCGGCCGACTGTTGCCGGCCTGCACGACGCCGATCCAGAGCGGCATGTCGATCACCACGGATTCGGAGACTCTGTCGCGTCATCGCCTGATGACTCTCGAACTGCTGTTCGTCGAGCGCAATCACTATTGCGCCGTCTGCGTGTCGAACGGCCACTGCGAGCTGCAGAGTCTGGCGATGAAACTCGGGCTGACCCATGTCCGGTTTCCCTACAACTACCCGCGGCTGCCGGTGGACGTTTCCCACCCGCGATTCGTGCTCGATCACAACCGGTGCATTCTGTGTACGCGGTGCGTCCGGGTTTGCGACGAGGTCGAGGGCGCCCATGTTTGGGATATCTCCTCGCGCGGCATCAATTCGCGCCTGGTGGCCGAACTGAACCGGCCGTGGGGCGAATCGACGGCATGCACGAGCTGCGGCAAGTGCGTCCAGGTTTGTCCGACCGGGGCTTTGGTCGAAAAAGGCTACGCGGTTGAGGAAATGACCAAACGGAATTCCAAAGTCACGCAACTCGCCACGAAGAGAGGGTTTTAGCCATGACGAAGGCTAGATTGGCCACCATGTGGCTCGACGGCTGCTCGGGATGCCACATGTCCCTGCTCGACATTGACGAGGCGATCGCCGTCATCGCCGAAAAGGCGGTGGTGGTTTATGGGCCGCTGGTCGATGCCCAGGAATATCCGCTCGATGTCG
>Ga0181520_10006810_pt1 | contig 17199 bp, 18 predicted proteins | sample PEATcosm2014_Bin_29_FD_132451 | JGI IMG/M metagenome (GOLD analysis project Ga0181520, IMG submission 132451) | Peatland microbial communities from MTU Mesocosm Facility, Houghton, MI, USA - PEATcosm2014_Bin02_30_metaG | ecosystem: Environmental > Terrestrial > Soil > Wetlands > Peat | place... | reverse complement strand
GATCCAGGACATGATGGATGACTCCTATGCAAAATGATCGGGGCGGCACACCCGCTTTTCGTTTTGACGCGCTCGGTCACCAAAAGTTCCCGGAAAATCTCTGCAAGACAGATTTAACCGGGAATTGGTTCGATGACGACGGCCGTTCCATAGCAAAGGACTTCGGTGGCCGCCATTTTCCCACCGATCTCGGACGCGTCGAAACGTACGCCGACGATGGCATTGGCGCCGATCGACTCGGCGTGGTCGATGAGGAGATTGAACGCCGTTTGGCGCGTCTGTTCGCACATTTCAGTGAACGAGCCGATCTGGCCGCCGATAATCGACTTCAGCCCGCCGAGGATGCCCTGTGCGATGGTCGGCGAACGGACGGTCAGGCCGCGCACCACGCCCAGATAGCGCACGATGCGATAGCCGTCGATGGTGAATGTCGTAGTTACCGGGATATGGTGCGGCGCGGCGTAGGAAATCGGCAGGCTCATAAGAGCGACCCTCCTGGTCATGCTCGTTCGTCGGGAATCTCATCGCCGATCTGGTCGATCGCCTGATCGACCTCTTTGGCGTCCAGCACGCCCATTTCTTCCAAAGCCAGCAGGGCGGCCTTTTGCTCGGCGGTCTTTTTGTTGGGGCCCCAGGCGCTGGGGAACCGCCGGCCGTCAATTGCCACGCACACCTCGAAGCATTTGCTGTGATCGGGGCCTTTTTCGTCCAGAAGCTCGTAGATCGGGGTCGCGGCCAGCGCTTTTTGTGCGTGTTGCTGCAAGACGGCCTTGTAATTGTGCTGATGCGTGTTTGAGGCGATCTCTTCGATCTTGGGGGACATGGTCCGCAGCACGAATCCCTTGACCACCTCGAATCCGCCGTCCAGATAGAGCGCGGCTACCAGCGATTCGTACACCGCCGCCGCCAGCGACATCGGCATCGGCTCGCGCGAACTGATCCCCTTGCCGATGATCAGCAGATCAATCAGACCGATCTCGATGGAGACCTCGGCGCAGGTTTTCCGCGAGACGACGGCCGACTTGATCTTGGTCAGATCCCCTTCGAGGAACTGCGGGAACCGGCGATAGAGGGCTTCGCAGATGATCACGTCCAGGACGGCATCGCCGAGGAACTCCATGCGCTCGTTGCTGTTGAGACGGTTGTCCGCGACCGAGGCATGGGTGAGCGACTCCTTGAGGAGCGCCGGATTGGTGAAGATGTGCCCGAGGACTTGCTCGGCACGGGCTTGGGTTTCCGGACTCACGCGGTCACTCGAAGAAAGGACGGCGGAATATGCCGCCAATTCCAAACCGGCCGGGAGCACGGCATTGGCCGACAGCCTTGCGCCGCCCATCGAACAATGCTGGGTTCCCGACCATCAGGGCCGCCACGCCCCGAGCCACCGCCACCGAACAGGCATGCAATGCCGCGCGATGGCGCCAAGTGGATGGTCAAAACGTAGCCGGAGGCAATTTTATTGTCAATGCGAATGGGCGCGCCGTTACAACACCCCTTCCACAAGGTACGATGTCCATGCACGTCAAACGTCGAAGGAGACCATCATGTTCGAGAAACTCGCCCTGTACATCTGCGCCGTGGCCCTGGTCGCCGCCGCATGGAGCCCCGCTGCCGCTCGCGCCGCCGATCCCACCACCGCACCGGCCGAGACCAAGGAACAAAAAGACGCCCGCATGGCATGGTGGCGAGACGCCCGCTTCGGCATGTTCATCCACTGGGGCATCTATTCCGTTCCCGCCGGCGTCTACAACGGCCGCAATATCCCTTCCATCGGCGAGTGGATCATGAATAACGCCTCGATCCCCGTGGCCGATTACGCCAAATTCGCCACGCAATTCAACCCTGTCCAGTTCAACGCCGATACGTTCGTCGCTACCGCCAAGGCGGCCGGCATGAAATACATCGTCATCACCGCCAAACACCACGACGGCTTTGCCATGTTCAAGTCGGCCGATCCGTACAACATCGTCGATGCCACGCCCTTCAAGCGCGATGTCATCAAGGAACTCTCCGTCGCCGCACGCAAATGGGGACTTCACTTCGGCGTTTATTATTCGCAATCGCAGGACTGGCATCATCCCGGCGGCTATGCCTACGGCGGCACGGGCACTGGGAGGACCAACGGCACGCATTGGGATCCCGCCCAGAACGGCTCTTTTGACGACTACGTCAACAGCGTCGCCATCCCGCAGGTACGCGAGCTTCTGACCAACATCCAGCCGGATGTTCTCTGGTGGGACACTCCCGGCGACATCACGCTGGACGAGGCCACTCGTCTGCACGATCTGCTCAAACTTCAGCCCAACATCATCACCAACAACCGCCTGATGAACACCAAAACTCCCGGCGCGTTCATCGGCGATACCGAAACGCCCGAGCAGACCATTCCCGCCAACGGCTACCCCGGCGGCCGTGATTGGGAATCCTGCATGACCATCAACGACACCTGGGGTTACAAATCCACTGACGCCAACTTCAAATCCCCGCAGACGCTGATCCGCAACCTCGTCGATTGCGCCAGCAAGGGCGGCAATTATCTCCTGAACGTCGGCCCCACAGCCGAAGGAATCATCCCCCAGCCGGAGGTCGATCGCCTCGCCGCCATGGGCAAATGGCTGGCGGTCAACGGCGAAGCGATCTACGGCACCGGCCCCAACCCCTTCCCCGCCCGAAGCCCCGCCACCACGACAACCGCCCCCGCCCGGGGCCGAGGCCGCGGCCCAGCCACGGCGCCGGTCGTTTGGGACTGGCGCGCCACGACCAAACCGGGCAAGGTCTACATCACGATTTTCCAATGGCCGGCCGACGGAATCTTCACTATCCCCGCCCCAGAGACCGCGCCTGCCAAAGTTTATCTCCTGTCCGACCCGACTCGCGCCCCGCTGCCGATCGGCGCGCGGTCAACCCAGAGGGCCATCGACATCTTTCTCCCCAAGACCGCCCCCGACCCCATCGCATCGGTCATTTGCCTCGAATTGGCGAATTGAGCGCCATCCTCATCATTGCCTCATCTCGATCCTGCATTCCCAGGCATCGGCGCCCGACCTCCGCCCTTGAGTTGCGGTACGGAGTTATTATCCTTTAGCTTCATGTCCGGCGACGAAATGTTTGCTCTGATTGCCTGCGTCTTCATCGGCGTCTGGGGCTGGAAGCAATGGCTGGCGGGGTTGTTGTTTCTCAATCCGCTTTCGCGCCGGCCGGCGGCGCAGCTCCTGGTGTGGCTCGTGCCGCCGCTGTCGGGGGTAGCAATGTTCCTTGTCCTGGCCCAATTCGCTTCGCACGATGTAAGCAACAACCCAGTCTACATGTTCTTCTACATGGTCATGTGGCTTGCGTGGACGGGAATCTGGAATCGAATACTGCCCTATCTTGGCCTGAGCTGCCGCGACGACGCCCTGGAACGCAGCAACGCCGCCGCCGCCCTGGCTGTTGGTGGTGGATTGCTCGGGGTCACTCTGGGCTTTGCCGGGGCGAATATCGGGAACGGGCCGGGGTGGTGGGTGGTCGTCTTTTGCGGCCTGCTGGCGACGGCCGTTCCGCTGGTCCTTTGGCTCATCGACAATTCAGTCACGGATGTGATTGAAGCTATCACGATCGACCGCGATGCCGCCTCCGGCTGGCGAACCGCGGGGTTCTTCATCGCCTCGGGGCTGATCCTCGGCCGCGCCGTGGCGGGCGACTGGCATTCGGCTGACCAGACCGTCAGCGATTTCATTTTGCGCGGCTGGCCGGTGCTTGTTGTCTGGGGATTGACGGTATTGCTGGACGTGATCAGCCGTCCGACGCCCAACCGGCCGGTTCCCGATCGCGTGATATTCGGGCTTGTGCCGTTCCTGGTGCTTGTCGCCGCGGGTATCGGCGAAGTGAAGATGCAGGGGCACTGGTGATGAAATCGCCGTGGCAAAGTGTTGACCCGCTGGGCGCCCGCGAATATGCGCAGGTCAAACGCGCCGCCATTTTCCAGTGCTGCAAGTGGGATCCGCAGGTTGAAGATGTCTGCACGCTATCGCCGCAGCCGGTGGTACTCTCCAGCCAGGCGTGGAGCGAGCTGGTTTCTCTTTCGGAGAAGCTGGCGCGAGAGACATTCGCCGCCGAAACCGCCATTCTGCAAAGGCCGCACTTATGGAAAAGCCTCGGCCTGCCATGGACACTGCGCCGGCGAATGGCCGGTCTTGAAAACGCATCCGACGCGGCACGCCACCTGCGCCTGATTCGGTTCGATTTCCATTTCACAACCGAGGGCTGGCGCATCTCCGAAGCCAATAGTGATGTTCCCGGCGGATTTAACGAGGCGTCCGGTTTCACCCGGCTTATGGCACGGCATTATCGAGGCATGGCCAGCCCCGGCGATCCCACCGAGAAACTGGCGCAGGCGATCGGCACGGCCGCCACCAGTGACGGCATCATTGCACTGGCCCATGCCACGGCATTTGCCGACGATCGGCAGGTCATGGTGTTTCTAGAGCGATACCTCCGTGCGGCCGGACACAAGACCGCGCTGCTCGCCCCGGATCATCTTCGCTGGGAAAACCGCACGGCATTTCTGGCTGCCGATTGGGCGAAAGGCCCGGTGGCATTTTGTTTCCGATTCTTTCCCGCCGATTGGCTCACCGCCCTGCCGTATCGCTGCCAGTGGTGGCATCTGCTGGGAAACTCGCGGACACCCCTATGCAACCCGGCCTCCACCATCCTCACCCAGAGCAAGCGATTTCCATTGACATGGAACGAATTGCCCCTGCACTTGCCGACGTGGGAGGCTTTATTACCCAAGACCTTCGATGTGCGCGATCTAGGCCGGCGCGGTATTTCGGCCGAATCCGTGGTTTTCAAGCCCGCGTTCGGCCGGGTGGGTGACATGATCAAGATGCCCGGTGTAACCGCGGGCAAGGAAGCCGACAAGATCAACCGGTCCATCCGCCGCTATCCGGGATTGTGGGTTGCACAGGAATGCTTCAAGGCCGTGCCCATGCCCACCGCGACGGGAGATCTCTTCCCGTGCATCGGCGTTTACACGCTCGATGGCGCCGTCATTGGCGCCTACGGCCGCCTGGCGCGTCGGCCGCTGGTCGACCATCTGGCGCAGGATGCGGCCGTGCTGATTGCCCAAACCGTTTCGCCCCAATTGACCCAACAACCGGATTACGATGACACCATCCGAACTCTACAGCCTGTGGGCGCCTGAGGATTCGATCTGGTCGAACTGGGCCAAACCCATGTTGTTTTCCGTCGAGCGCTTCATCGGCGGCGAGCCCAATCAGGTCACCCAGTGGCAGTCGCTCAATGTCGCCTGGTCGCCCACAGACGTGCGCAGCACGGCCATTGTGCTCGATCTGCCCGGCGCGGACGCGATCTGGTACGGAATCGCAATGGCCCAGCATGGGTTCCGGCCGGTTCCGCTCTACAACGGCGTGCCCGGTTCCTCCGCGCTGATTGATGTCAATCCCATCGTCGTCGCATTACATGAAGTGGAGCAGCCGCTGACCGAGTTACTGTCGCGATTGCCGGCCGACGCCCCGCCGGTGTTTCTGCTGGATTCCAATCGCAGCGCCGGCGGGCTGATTCCCAGCCCGGGCCGTTTTGATAATCGCTGGTGGGTTTTCCCGCAGGATTTTCCATCGGCGAATTTGGTTTTGTCGCGCGGCATAGACACGGTGATACTTGCCCAGGCCCAGGCCGGCCCGCCGCAAACGGATTTGGCGCACGTCCTGCTGCGCTGGCAGGAGGCCGGACTGCGGATGTTCGCCAAGGGCGTGGACGACACCGCCCCGGCCGGCGTGATCCAGGTGCAGCGGCCCGCGCGGTTCGGTTGGCTCTGGTATCGCGCCCTGGTTTTGGCCGGCCTGCGCCGCAACAGCGCCGGCGGCTTTGGCGCCATAGTCCCCATCCCCGGCTCGGGCGGCGGATACGGTTGAGCGCATCCCTCCCCTGCACCTTCGCGCCGCCAGCCGCTATAATTCCCCCATGGACCAGTTAACCATCGGTAAGTTTTCGCTTCACAGCCGGCTCTTTGTCGGCACCGGAAAATACGCCACCTACGAACTCATGCAGCAGGCCCTGGACGCCAGCGGGTGTCAGGTTGTCACCGTGGCCGTGCGCCGCGAACGACTCCTCGATGACCGCGGTCGCAGCCTGCTCGATTTCCTCGATCTGAGCAAATACATCGTCCTGCCCAACACGGCCGGGTGCTTCACGGCCGACGACGCCGTTCGCGTCGCGCTCCTGGGGCGCGATCTATTGGAGAAGCAGCACAACCCCGGCTCGGCCTGGGTGAAGCTGGAAGTGCTGGCCGATAAGAAAACGCTCCTGCCGGACCCGGTTGGATCGCTGGATGCCACCCGCCAGCTTGTCAAGGAAGGGTTTGCGGTTCTGGTCTACAGCAGCGATGACCCGATCGCGGCCCGGCGTCTGAAGGAGGCCGGCGCGACCAGCGTCATGCCGGCCGGCAGCCCGATCGGCTCGGGCCAGGGCGTGCTCAATCCGCTGGCCATCTCCCTGTGCCTGGAAACGCTCAAGGAGAAGGACCCCGCGTATCCGGTGATCGTCGATGCCGGCGTCGGCACGGCCAGCGATGTCGCCATCGCCATGGAACTGGGCGCTGACGGCGTGCTCCTCAACACCGGCATCGCCCACGCCAAAGACCCGCTGGCCATGGCCCGCGCCATGAGCCACGCCCTTGAAGCCGGCCGATTGGCCGCCCGAGCGGGGAGAATCCCGAAGAAACGATATGCGTCCGCGAGCTCGCCGATGGAGGCGACGATTGGGTATATACCGGGGGAATGAGGAGCAGAGGGGCAGGGGATGACAAGGTGACGGGGTGACAAGGTGACAAGGTAATGCCCGGAGGGTTCTCCGCTGCTTTCCGTCACGGCAGGCGGAAGAAGAAATCGCCATTCATATCGGGATTGGTCGTCGGCCGGGTCGCCGCCCGCAAGGGTGCGGTTGCCGTTGCGGGAGCTCGTTCGAGAACGCAGCCATCGGCCTGGCGTTCATAGCGCATCGGATAGTCCGGAACGTTGGCCGGAAGATGCGCCATGTACTGCGGCACCAGGTCTTGGAGTTGCGCCGGATAGCTGCCGTGCTCCCGGCGATAGAGCAGAAGGTTGACGGCCACTTCGGTCCAGTCCAGTTCTACGTTGCCCAGCCGATCTGGCGTATCGCGAAATAGCGTCACGTTCGGAGCCGTTATTGCCAGCAGATAGGAGCCCAAGCGATCGGAATAGGTGTCACGAGTTTCGTTCTTCTTGTGAATGAGCCAGGTGCTGCCGGGCGCACCGGTCCAGTCCGGGTCCGCCGAATGCGCCACGGCACCCAGATTCCGCACACGTTGTTCGATCTCGTCTCTGTGCGCCTTTTGGTGCTCCGCCGGCATCGCCGAGTCGTCCAGCAACACATCGTCCCAATAGTCGTTCCCGAGCCTCAGCATGCGGTTCCAGTCCGGCTGCCAAAGACCCAGCACATTAAGCATATTTTGCATCTGCTGCCGCTGGCCCGGAGGTAGCGTGGCCATGTCGTTGTCCCAGGTTCGAGCTGTTTCCTCGACGGCCGACAGATACTCAAGTCGTCGCACCTTTCCCGAGACTTCGCGAATGTCGGGCGCTCGGGCGAAAGCGGCCATGTCGGACGCCATGCGGTGCAGCAGATCCGTCGAGATGTCGGCGTTGCACAACAGCGCACGATCCGATACCCAAGCATTTACCTGAATCCTCGCTGAAATCGCAACGTCAAGGTTGTCCGGCGAGTGCGCAAGAAAACCGGCGATCCGATGCACAGCGCACAAATCGCTCCACGTGGCATCGCGGTTGCCCTGTTGAAGCTCCTGCATGGCGCGAACACGCAACGAGTCCGCGAGCGCTCGCCACCGGCTGCCGTTCGTTCTCCGCACGGTCAGGAGAAATTCCGTGTCACTGTTGCAAACCAGCGACATCCAATATCGCTCGCGATGCGAGGCCTCCACCGCCAGATCAAGACTTGCCTTATTCGCCTCCAACCAGCGCGGCAGGGCGGGCATATCCGCCGCCGACCACGGCCCGGCCATTGCCGCCCAATATCCGCTTGTTGGGTAAATGAAGCCTGGACTAGCGAACTTCGGATCGAACTCCTTTAGGTTGTGCCAGGGAATCTGTTCCGGCACGTTGCCTTGGAGTCCGAGCAATCGCATCAATTCCATTTGCTTGTTCAGCGGCGTATCCTCATACCGCGAATCTTCGGGCGGATTGATGCGCACGAGCAGGCACGCCGCGTTGTTCTGCGGCGTCACACCCTGGCTGAATTCGGCATTCACCGCGGCGATGTAATCCACCGTTCCATCGGGACGAAGCGGTCCGGTCACATACGTTGTATCGCGCCCGATGACAATCCCCATGGTCGTCGGCCGCGATGTCGCTGGTCGCGTCGCCTGTCCCTGGCTGATGCCGACGCCGGCAAGCCCCAGGGCGATAATCGCCGCGATGGTTCCTCTTGTCATGGGATATCCTCTCATTCCGCCTGCTCCGATAATGATCCAGGCCAGCCGCTCGTGAAATAAGAATCGCCCGCATGCCGCCCGGCAGTTGAATCCTCGATGGGCTCGATTGTATCCTGACGCCGTGGCCCTTCCACTCCTTTTGTTGCTCTGGGCCGTTGCTCTGGCTTCGGCCATGGCCTTCGGGGCCAGTCCGTATTGGGGCCGGTATCAGAACGGCATCGAATTCATCATGCTCTGCCACCGCATGCAGTGGCTGCTGGCATCGGCGTCGCTGCTCTGCTGTGCCGGATTGATCGGCATGATCGCCAGCGGCCGGCGACGCGCGTGGTGGCTGGTCGGCCTTGCCCCCGTGCTGTCGCTGTTCGCCTATCATTTTGTGACCAACGCCACCGGGCCGTACGGAATCCTCGACGATCCGGCCTTTGTCTCGGCCGATGCCGCTGCGATCGACGATGGCGACTGGGTGGTGGGCGTGGTCTTCAACGGCGAATCGTTCGCCTACCCGTACGCCATCCTCTACGCCGATCCCGTCGTGATCCAGCAGAGCCAGAATAAGCACCAAATGCTGGTCTGGTCGGCATTCGCCAATCGCGCGTTGTGCGTCTCCGTCGACCGCACCGTCCACGGCCGGGAACTCCAGATCATCTCCATGCCCGCCAACATGCCCCTGCTCTACAACCAGCGCACCGGGCAGTTCATCAACGGCATCACCGGCCGGACCGTGGACAACCAGCCCGCCACCGGCATCGGCGCCGCCGCGCCCGCGACCAAGACCACGTGGAAGATCTGGCGCTCGCTGCACCCATCGACGCGGGTTCTCGCTCCTCCGGCCGATCTGCCCGCCAACATGCCCGCCGCCCCGGTGCTTCCCTATTATCCGATGCCGGGGCTGGGCACGGTTCCGCCGGCCCAGCCCGTGGTCCTGATCGATTCCACGCCTCCGGCCGCCGCCGATCTGGCCGCCATGACCGGCCCCGCTCCGCGCATCGCCAATTTCCACGCCGGATCGACGGCCGTTCTGCTGGTCAGCGATCCCGCCACCGGCCTGGTTCGCGTGTTCGATCGGCAGGTTGGCGAAGACCTGGTGACGACGTTCCATCCCCGCCGCAGCGCCGCCGCCCCCACCGCCAGCATGGTCGATTCGGACAGCGGATCGTTCTGGACGGCCGACGGCGTGGCCGTTGACGGTCCCCTCAAAGGCCAGAAGCTCACTCCGATCAACATGGATGAAAACGTCTATTACGACGTGGTCGCCCCCTGGTTCCCGGGCCTGAAATTGACGACCCCAACCCAGGAACCCCCGAGCACCGCGTCGCCCGCGCCCCCGCCAACCCCCGGCCGCGGCCGCCGCCCGCCCGCCGGCACGCCGCGCGGGTGATTATTCTCAAATCTGCCGCCGACAGTCTCGATATCACAATTGATGATTACCGTCTAAACGATAAAATATATTATTGATATTTCGCGACCGGCCGATAGAATCAGTGGCGAACGGAGCGGCCGGGCATGAATTTCAGGTTTCGCGATGAAGTGCTCAGGCGCATGTATACCGAGTTGGATTTTGACGGAGGCTACGGCCGACCCGTAGTGCGGGCTTTTCGAAAGGTGATGAACGCCATTCGCGCGGCGATGGACGAACGCGATTTCTACCCGATGCGATCGTTGCATTTTGAGAAACTCAAGGGCAACCGTTCGCACCAACGATCCATGCGGCTCAACGACCAGTGGAGATTGATTCTGGAGATCGAAGAAGCAACGCCGAAGAACACCATCATCGTGGTTGGTATCGAGGACTACCATCGCTAGAAAGCAGGGGCACGGATATGACCAGTCTTGAGCCGGCAGAGGTCTTCCCGCCGGGTGAATACATTGCCGACGAGCTGGACGCGCGCGGATGGACGCAGCAGGATCTGGCCGTCATTCTCGACCGTCCGCTTAATGCGGTTAACCAGATCATCACCGGCAAGCGAGGCATCACTGCCGAAACCGCAAAGGGTCTGGCGGCCGCGTTCGGCACGTCGCCGGAGTTCTGGATGAATCTCGAGAACGGCTATCAGCTTGGACACGCCAAGTCGAAGGACAATGACGTGGCGTTGCGAGCGAAACTGTACGGCACTGCGCCGGTCAGCGAGATGATTCGCCGCCGGTGGATTGAGGGCACAACCAGCGCGAGCCGCCTGGAGTCGCAACTCAAGCGATTTTTCGAGGCGGAGGATCTGGGTGCGATTGCGCCCCAGCCGACCGCGGCGCGGAATTCCAGCGGTTATTCCCAAACCACTCCGGCCCAACTCGCATGGTTCTATCGCGCGCGATCGCTGGCGCGGACTGTCGCGGCGGCGAGATTTGATCGCGATGCGCTGACCGCCGGCTTGCGAACAATGCGGAATATGACGCTGGTTCCGCAGGACATTCAGAAAGTGCCCGCGCTGCTGGCGGGCTGGGGAATTCGGTTGCTGCTTGTTGAGTCGCTGCAAAGGACCAGAATCGACGGCTCCGCCTTTTGGCTTGATCCCGGCAAGCCTGCCATTGCATTGTCGCTGCGCCTTGACCGGATTGATGCCTTCTGGCTCACGTTGCTGCATGAACTGCTGCATATCAAGAACGGAGACAGTCCATCGATTGATTCCGACTTGGTGCGCGACCCCAGGGGATCGGATTCCGCTGGCCGGCTTCCGGAAGCTGAAGAAAAGACCAGCGCCGAGGCAAGCCGCCTTTTGCTCTCGCCGCAACGGCTTGGCTCCTTCATTCTCCGCGCCCGGCCGCTCTATGCAAAGGAAGCGATTGCCGATTTTGCGCAAACGAACGGGATTCACCCTGGAATCGTCGTGGGACAGCTCCAACAACGCGGCGAAATTCCCTATTCGCATGGTCGCGAGATGCTTGTTCCCGTCAGACGGTTTATCGTCGGCTCGGCCCTTACTGATGGCTGGGGCAATGTGGCCATCCCGCCACATGAATCTCCCCAAGACTCCCCACCCCGCCGCCGGCACGCCGCGCGGGTGATCACATCTTGGTCTTGATCCCCATCGCCCGCACCACGCACCAGCCTTTGCGCGCCTCGAATAGCCCGAACAATCCGCTGGCCACGGCGAACAGGCCGATGATCCACGGCCAGATCGAATCGTTCCGCGCCGCCCATAGGCCGATGATCAGTCCGCCTATCGCCAGCATCACCAGCCCATAAACAAACCGCACCCGCCGGCCGCGTTGGTCGATGTTGCATTGCATGCCGTCATTATAGCCGGCCGATTCACTTGGCCGCTCGATCCCCAAAACATGCGGGTCGTCAGACTACCCAGAACTGGACGCCACTTCCCGACCGACTTAAAATTAAAGTCGATCGACATATTTTTTAGGTCACTCTTATGCTTGCAAGCCTGCTCGGATCGGTCAATAAGGAACGGGTGCTCATCTATCTCGCCGCGCGAGGCCGCGGTTACGCGCGCCAAATCGCACGTTTCTTTGATGCGCCGCTGTACCCGGTGCAGAACGCTTTGGAGAAGCTGGAAGCAGCCGGCGCGCTGGTCAGCCGCGCTGTCGGCAGCACGCGCGAGTATGAGCTTAATCCGCGCTACGCAGCGCGCGACGAGCTTGCGGCCCTGCTGAGCCGCGCGCTGGCGCTTTACCCGGTAACGCTGCGAGAGCAGCTCCTGCTTGTGCGCAGCCGCCCCCGGCGTAAGGGCAAGCCCTTATGAAATCCATAGCCGAAATGTCGGGCGAAGAACTGGCGGGACTTGTCTGTCAGGCCCTTCAGGATGCCGGCGTAACCGTGACGCTGACCGGCGGCGCGTGCGTTGCGATCTGGTCCCAGGGGAAATATGTCTCCGAAGATCCCGACTTCATCGAAGAAGGGCCGGTGCCCCGGAGGAAAATTCGCGACGTGCTGAAGATTCTGGGCTTCCGAGAGGCTGGACGCCACTTTGTCCACGCCGCCAGCAGGTTCTTCGTCGAGTTTCCGACAGGCCCATTGATGGTCGGCAACCAGCGAATTGATCGCGTGTTTGAGCGCGACACAATCGCCGGCCGCCTGCGCCTGCTTTCACCGACGGATTGTGTCAAGGACAGGCTCGCGGCTTTCTTCCACTGGAATGATCGGCAATCACTGGAGCAGGCGCTGCTGGTGGCGCAAACTCAAGATGTCGACTTGGATGACATCCGCCGCCGGTCGAAATCGGAAGGAAATGAAACGAAATTCTCTGTCTTCGAGCAACGGCTTTAAGGCCGTGCGCACCCAGCGGCGAGCCGAACTTAGCGCCCGATCAGGCCAACCCGCGTGATGTCGTCTGGACCGCCGCCGGTATCCCCAGCGATCGCTTCATCTCCCCGGCCAGATAATCGGCGATATGCTTGCCCCGCACTCCGCCGACGATCTTCACATCCTCCGCGCCAACCCGCGACATGATCGCGTAGTATGTCGTATTCCCCGCCGTCGAACTCACTTTCGTAATGATGTCGCTGATCCCGCTGGCCGGAATATCGCGCTGGCGGCGCATCAGAGGCAGGCCGCGCTCGATGTGCAGGAGCGTCGGCCGCGATGTGATCGTCGCCGAACCGAGCCAACCATACACCGCGCCGATATCAAAGATGATCGCAAACAGCGAGACGATCATCACCGGCATCAGCGGCGCACCGGATCGGATCAAAACCACGAGCACGCCCGTAAGGATCGCTCCCAGCACCGTCTGGAATGCCGCCGCGACCCGGTTGCGTGCGGCCGCAAATTCCACAACACATCCGCCATCGGCCAGTCGCGAAAGCGTGATGCCGCGCATGTCCGCCGGCTGCGGCGTTGTTTCGTGATGCCGCAGTTTTTCAAACGATTGCGGCGCCGCCGGCACAACGGGGTTGCTGGTCTCAAAAACTGGTATCCCGAACTTGCTCCAATAGTTGATCTCGGCCGTCGCCGCTCTCACTTCCAGACACCAGGCGATCTCCTGTAACCCGGCGCGCGACGTCGTCGGCACATCGGCGGGTATGGCGAAATACACCGGAATGTCGGTTCCCGATTTCGACGGCAATACGCTTTCGAGCTCCTCTTCATCCTCCCAAACGGTCGTCTGCATCGTATTCTTCCCCTGGCGGCTGATGCGCGTACACCGGAGATGAAGCCGAATCGGACCGGTCGGCCGCAGCACCTGACCAATGCGAATCGTCCCCGCCAGAGCTCCGCCCGGCGATGCGGGCAGCGTTTGCAATTCCAATACGCTCTTACCGAAATACGCCGCCCGCGCCGTCGCGCGGATGGCCGCGACGATCAGCCCGATGCCGACGGCCGGAAAAACCAACGCGATCAGCGACTTGGCGTCATGCATACGGAGATATTGCTGCGTTGCCCCGACCGCCGCCGGTATCGCCACCCCGTTCCAAAACAGAGCGATGATCCAGAGTGCGACCGTGCCACGCACCGCATGATCGGGTATCTGCCCGCTCGCCCAGTCCGTGTTCCACATCCATGGCTCATTCGGATGTGCCGCCTTTAACTTGTTTTGGCGCCCAATCGCCCGCCCGCCCCCGACCAATGCCCCTGCGGCCACTATGCCCACCAACAGGAACGGCAGGCTGAAGAAAACGGCTTTCCAATCGTGTTTTTGCACGGCCTGTGAAAGAATGAAAAACCCGCCGCCGCCAAAGGCAATCGCGAACACGCCGACAAAGCAGCCCGCGAACACGGACCCGACGACGTTCGATGCGCCAGTGGAACTTGTGTTGTTCATGAGCTTTTCCCTCGCGCATCGTATTGTACCGAGCGGCGGCCGCCGCAGCATTTTGCCGGCCCATTCATATCACCGCCCCCGCATCCCACGCCGCCAGCGCGCGCTGAACGAGCGTCTCCAGCGGCTGATCCCCTTCAAGCCAGGTCACATCCGCAAACCGCCGCAGCCATTTCATTTGCCGCCGGGCCAGTTGGCGGGTCGCGATTTTTATGTCCTCGATCGCGTCCGACAGCGACATCCGCCCCTGAACGTGGTCGATCAACTGGCGATATCCCGTCGCCGCCAAAGCCGTCGGCGACAAACCGGCCGGGTGCTCGATGAGCCGCCGCACTTCATCCACCCAACCGGCCGCGATCATCTGACGCACCCGTGCGTTGATTCGCTGATTCAGGGCTGATTTCTCCCAGCTCAAACCGACCCAAACCGCCCGATGCCGCGGCTGGCGAGAAGCCCACTGTGTCTGCAATGACGAAATCGGCTGACCGGTCTGCTCGAACACCTCCAATGCCCGCACCAGTCGCTTGCGGTCGGCCACGTGAATTCGCCCGGCCGCCGCCGGATCGACGCGAGTGAGACGCTGGTGCAATACGTCCGTGGGCAGTTCGCCAAGTCGATGTCGAATCGCCTCATCGGCGCCGGGGCCGTCGAAGAGCCCGTCGAACAGCGCCCGGAAATACATCGGCGTCCCGCCCGTTGCCACCAGCGGCTTGCCACGACCGCGCGCGTCGGCGATCGCAATATCGGCGAGTTCGACGAACCTCGCGGCGCTAAACGTCTCATGCCTACCGGCCACGTCAATGAGATGATGTCGAACTTGCGATTGGTCCTGGACCGTCGGCTTGGCCGTACCAATGTCCAGCGCCTTATAAATTTGCATCGAATCTATACTGAGTATTTCGGCGTCGCGGCGGCGGGCGATTTCCATCGCCAGCGACGATTTGCCCGATGCCGTCGGCCCCACAATCGCAAGAATAGGCGTATCAACTGCCATCATGGCAACTCACTGCAAAAACGGCAGCCTTTTTGTGAAGGAAATCCCGATAAAAAGCTGCCAAAATCGCGATTTGACGCGCCCAATCTCGATGCCGCGGGTTGGCACGCGGTTTGTTTTATCCCTTTCGAGTAACAAAATACGACACCAGTACCTCCAACGTATGAAAGGAGATCGTCATGGCATTGCCGACACGAGTCAGCCGAACCGCCCAACAACTGGATACTTTCGATACCGCGCATCGCGAGTTCGATTACATGCTGGGCCAGCTTTTCGGAAACAGGCCGCAGGTCGCGACCACATATTGGAGCCCTTATGGCGTCGATATTCATGAGGATGTCGATCATATCGTGGTTGAGGCGGAATTGCCCGGCTTCACCAAGGAGCAGGTGGGCATCACCATGGAGAACCAGACACTGACCATCAGTGCGGATCGCCCTGAACAAAACAAGACCGGCGACGGCAAGTCGCAGACGCTGCTCAACGAGAGGCGTTTCACGCATGTCGAACGCAGTTTCACGCTGCCGCCGACGGTCGATGAGAAATCCGTGGCCGCCAAGCTGGCGGACGGGCTGCTGACGATCACGCTCAAGAAGCGAGAGGAAAGCAAGCCGCGCCGCGTGCAGGTCAGCTAATTTTCCACCGGGCGACAAGTCCAACATCGCCCGGCGAACTGATCCGTTTCGAGGTCCGCCGCGGGCGCCGGTACGTTCCGGCGCCCGTGACGTTTTATCGGGACTGATTCGCCAAGGCAGTCGCCGCGTTGCGCTGCAGGACGGGCAACGAAACCCTGCGGACCGCGCTGTTGTGAAATTCGCGGCGATATCGGTTCGCATCCCACGCCAGGAGATCGGCGAGATTGACCCGGCCGTCCGGAAGGCGCGGTTGCACGTCCGCGTCGGTTGCGCTGGTGGGACGGCCGTTAAATGGGCAGACATCCTGGCAGATATCGCAGCCGAAGAGCCAGTCTCCCATCCGCGCTTGCAGGGCGGGGTCGATGGCGCCGTCGTGTTCGATCGTCAGATAGGAGATGCACCGGGTGGCGTCCAGTTGATAAGGGGCGGTGATGGCGGCCGTCGGGCAGGCGTCGATGCATCGGCGGCAGGTTCCGCAGCGATCGACGGCCGGTTCGTCGGGCGGAAGTTCCAGATCGGTCAAGACCTCGCCCAGGAAAAGCCATGAGCCTTGTCGTTCGTGGATCACGCAACTGTTTTTTCCCAGCCATCCGATACCGGCGCGGGCGGCCAGTTCTTTTTCCATGATCGGCGCGGTATCCACGCCGCAGCGCGTCCGGCATCCGGTCGCCTGCCGCATCCAATCCGCCAGGCTGTGCAGCCGTTGCTTTATCCAATCGTGATAATCATTGCCTAAGGCATAGCGGGCCACGCGCCCGGTCGCCCCGGAGGCATTGCCCTTCGCGGGTTCGAGCGTCACATAATAATTGACCGCCACACAGACAACACTTTTGACGCCGGGGAAATAGACCGCCGGATCGACACGCTCGTCGAACCGCCGCCGCAACCAGTCCATCGTCCCGGCCTTGCCGTCGTCGAGCCATTGGCGGAAATAGTCACGATAGGCACTGGGCCGTGCCGAAGTGATCCCCGCCAGATCAAAACCCAATTCCCGCGCCATCCCCTTGATCCGCCCGGCCAGTTCGTGAAGCTCCAGGGCCATTCGTCGCGGATTATAGCCGCCGGAGTGCAAACGCGCGGATTCCGGCATGGCGGCTCGCCATTGGCGCCGCACTTCAGGTACAATAGGCATGTTTGGCGTGTGCGAACTTTTCATGAAGGGCCGGCGATGACTCGCGGAGATTTGCTTTCCATCCAGACGGTGGATGAATCAGCGCCCGGCTCGGGGGCGGTGCGCTGCGCACTTTGGCTGGCGCTGCTGGCAGTGATTGCGTTCTGTTTCGGCTGCGCCGAACAACCACCCCCACCGGTGCGGCCGGCGCCCCTGCCGCCGCTGCTGCTCCATCTGCCGGGGATCGTCGGACATCTGTGGGTGGACGATACGTATGCCCAGGGCAT
>Ga0181520_10006808_pt1 | contig 17211 bp, 5 predicted proteins | sample PEATcosm2014_Bin_29_FD_132451 | JGI IMG/M metagenome (GOLD analysis project Ga0181520, IMG submission 132451) | Peatland microbial communities from MTU Mesocosm Facility, Houghton, MI, USA - PEATcosm2014_Bin02_30_metaG | ecosystem: Environmental > Terrestrial > Soil > Wetlands > Peat | place... | reverse complement strand
CACCAGCGAGAACGTTGGTGTAGCGGCAGCTCCGATTACGTTGACGACAATACTCTGCGTTACCTGCGTTGCAGCTGAGTAGTTGGCGTTGCCCGCCTGATTGGCAGCCACTACCACAGTTCCCACGCCGGTGATGGTCAACGTACTGCCGTTGACCGTTCCCGGTCCGGAGACGACGCTGAAGATCACGGCGTTGCCCGAGGCTCCACCGGTGGCAACCAGCGTGATGGGCGAGACGCCGTAGGTCACCGGCGACGTAGGTTGCGTGAAGCTGATGGCCTGCGCTGCCTGATTGACCACAATGCTCTGCGTTGTTGTGTTTGCAGTCGAGTAGTTGGCGTTACCTGCCTGATTGGCTGCCACCACCACCGTTCCTGTTCCGGTAATCGTAAGTGTGCCGCCGGTGAGCGTGGCCGGCCCGGCGGCGACGCTGAAGATCACCGCATTGCCCGAGCCGCCGCCAGTGGCGCTGATCGTGTAGGCGAGCCCTGAACTGTAAGTCGCCGAGGCGGGCAGGCTGTCGGTGAAGGTAATCGTCTGCGCGATCTTCGACACAGGGACCGACACGTTGTCGGACGTATGGATGGTCTCGACGATATTCAAAATGGTCGACGGCGCCTCCGACTCCGCATCCGAGACGTGGATTGTCTCGGCGATATTCAAAATGGTCGCAGGAGTCTCCGTATCCACGTCCGTGACGTGGATCGACTCGGTAATCGCCAGGATGGTCGGGGCCGTCCCAATTCCTGTGCCCGTCAGATGCGATACCTGCGGCGTGTTGGGCGCGTTGTCCGCAACGGAGACATACGCCGAGAAGGGTGTGGTTACAGAATTGACCGAGGGGCTGTCGAAGGTCGGCGTGAAGGTGACCGAGATGGTGCAGTGCGCCAGTGGTGCCAGCGTAGTTCCGCAGGTTGTGGCGCTGATGGCGTATTGGCCAATGTCTGTGCCGGTCAGGGTGATGGAAGAGATCGTCAGCGGCACGACGCCGGTGCTGGTCAGAGTGAGGGTTTTGGCGGCGCTGGTGATTCCCACGTTCTGCTGGCCAAAGTTCAGTTGATCTTCCGTCAGGATCGCGTTTGGCGTGCCCGTCAACCCGGTCAGGCCCGCGGTCTGCGTCGCCGGAGTGCCGCTCACCATATCCGATACATTCACCGTGGCGATGAACTGGCCGGAAGCTGTTGGAGTAAATGTGACAGCAATCTGGCAACTGGAGTTGGCCGCCAGTGTTGTTCCGCAGTTGTTGGTCTGCGCGAAGGCCGAGGCGCCGCTCCCGGTGGGGAGGATGCTGGTGATGGGCAGGCTGCTCGACGTGTTATTGGTCAAGGTAAAGTTTTGCGCGGCCGTTGTGACATTCACCGTACTCGCAAAGCTGAGCAGAGGCGGCAGCAGCGTCACCTGGGCGGGCGTCCCGCTGGAGTAGCCGTATAGGTTGATGGTCTGGGTTGGCAGCGCGCCATTATCCGTAACCTGATCGGTGTCTGCCAGCGGGTTGCCGGCCACGGTGGGCGTGAAGTCGATGCTGTACGGGCACTCCGTGCCGGGCGCAAGCCCGTTGTTGTTGAGCAGGATGCAGTCCGCCGACGAGACATCGCGCGTGAAGTCCGGGGTAGAAATGCCGTAGGCGATTGGACTGGTGAAGGGGCTGTTGAAGGTAAGCGGGCCGGTATTGCCGGCGTTCAACACGGTGACGGTCATCGGTCCAGTCACGCTGCCCGTCGGCAACTGCTCGTAGACACCGGAGTTGGCGTACCAGGGCGAGAATTCCAGCGTGGATTGGGAGACGTTGATCTTGCGCACCCCGCGCGACATCTGCATGATGTAGACATTGCCCAGGCCATCCACGCGGGCAAGTAGCGGTTGAGCCAGCGAGGCCAGATTTGCCGAGCCGTACCCGGAATCGCCAAATCCGCCGTAGTCGCCGGTGTTCCAGTTGTACGCACTGTCCTGGCCGACGATCGTGGTGATGGTCTGCGTCGCCTGGTCCACGCGGCGCACATCGCAGGCGGTGTCGTCCTCGAGGTAGAGATTGTTGGCCGCGTCCAGAGCAATACCCCCCAGTCCGCCGAAGCCCGCAGACAAGGCTGGGCCGCCATCGCCGACATCGCCATAGCAGGTCTGGTACTGGTAGCGGCTTGCCACACCGCTGCCGGCCACCGTGGTGATGACGCCGGTCGAGGCATTCACCATCCGCACCTGGAGACCTTCGTTGATGTAGAGATTGCCGTTGCTGTCGAAGGCAATATCGCCGGGGATGATCTCGGCCGCGGTTGCCAGGCCTCCATCTCCGCTGTGACCATACGTCCCGTTGCCTGCGTAGATGGTGACGATGCCGGTTTTGGCGTCCATGCGGCGCACCACGGCGTTGTAGATCGCCGATGCAGTGCCGTTCACAATCGGACCCAAAATATATCTGTCGGCGAAGTAGAGGTTGCCGGCCTGGTCAAGCGCGATGCCGGAGACGCCGTAGAGCGTGGCGTTGGTGCCCGTGCAGCCGTCGCCAAACTTGTCGGTCTGGCCGGGGCAGCCCACGCCGCTGAACGATGTCGATGGAGTGCCGCTGTTCTTCCAAGTCACCGAGCCATCCACGACGGTCTGGCCAGGGGTACTTGGAAACAATGGCCCATAGTTGCCGGACGTTCCACCCCCTGTAGCGGTGTAGAGGAAATTCACATTGGTGTAGCCGGTACTGGGCGGCGTGTTCGGCAGCGCGAGGGTCTCCTGAATGATGCTGCCCGGATAGAAGTAGGTGTTGGCTTCCCATCCATTGCCCTGGTTGGTGCCGTTAAAGGGATCGTAGGCGCCAAGGTTGCCCAGGACCGATGTAATGATCTTGGTGACGGGGTTGATATAGCGGATGCTGGGCGTACTGTTGAGTGGGTTGTCCCCAATGTAAAGTCCCCCCACGCTGTCCACGGCCAGCGGTCCGCCGGCCTCGACATTTGCGCCCAGGGCAGCCCCTCCGTTTCCGTTGAGGTACTGGTCATACCCACCGCCGCACTGGAAGGGATTGCCGGCAAAGATATGGAGGTTGCCGCTGGGGTCGACACGCCAGATGACGAAGTTCAGGTCATCGGAGAGATACAGGTTCCCCGCCGCATCCAGGGCCATGCCGTTCAGGTACCCGACCTCTGCATTGGGCGCTGGGATTCCGTCTTGTCCGGCAACTCCCACACAAACGCCCCCGCTGCCGCCCACATAGTTGCTGATGATGCCCGGCGTCAGCGCCGCCACCGGACCCGTTCCCGTGCCGGTCAGAGCAAAGGCGTAGGGCGTGCCTCCGCTTTCCGTGGTCGTCACCACCAGAGGCGCGTTGCGCACACCCGGCGCCGTGGGGGTAAACGTCAGCGGAATCGAGCAGATCGATGCGGGGGCGTTTACGGTTGTGCCATCCACGGCGCATCCGCTGATGGTTCCCAGCGTGTACTCGGTAAATCCGGTCTGCATGGTGATCGACTGGAGAGCAAGGCTATTGTTCAACTGCAAGGTGACGGTCTGCGTGGTGCTTTGACCCACCGCGGTCGCAGGAAACGTCGCGTTGCCGACGGTGAAGCTCGATCTTCCCGCCGGCGTGAAGCTCGAACCGGTCAGGCCCACGTTCTGCGAGGCGTAGTAATCTCTGAGGCCTGTTCCGCCGGAGTTGTCGTTGACACTCAGCGTCGCAGTAAAGTATCCCGGCATGTTGGGCGAGAAGGCCACCGAGACAGTGCAACTGGCATTGATCGCCAGCGTCGCGCCGCAGGTGGTGCCAACAACACTGAAGAGATCCGCCTCGTTGCCGGACAAAGTGAAGGCCCCTGTCGGAGCACCGGTTAGGCTGTTAAAACATAATGGGATGGTGCTTGGAGCGACGACTGCCGCGCTGCAAAAAGTCAGCGGAGCATTGCCCGTATTACTCACGGTCACGATGCTTGCGGAACTGGTGGTCCCCGGCGCCAGGCTCCCAAAGTTGATGCTGCCAGGCGAAGCCCCAGCCACCGGCGCGGTCCCCGTGCCATTCAAGGTTGCGGTCTGCGTGCCGCCGCCGCTGCTGGCGTTATCGGTGACTGTGAGCGTCATGGTCTGCAGGCCAGTCGCGCCGGCGGCGAAGGTGACGGAAAGGGTGCAACTGGAGTTGGCCGCCAGCAGCGTGCCGCAGTTGTCGGTCTCTTTAAAGTAGCCGGCGGTATATTGGTTGGGATTGATGGAAGAGATCGTCAGCGGGACATTGCTGGCATTGGCCAGGGTCAGGGTCTGCGCGGCGCCGTAGCCCATTCCTACCACCCCCGTGAAGCTGAGCGGCCCGCCGGTCAGCGTGGCCGTGGGATAGGCCCCGTTCCCCGAGACCGATGCCGTCTGCACCCCGCTCCCGGTCGTCGCGTCATCCTTTACTGTCACTGTTCCGGATAGAAGACCCGTCGTTGATGTGGTGAAGGTCACGCTGATGGTGCAGGAGGCCCCGGCCGCCAGCGTGCTTCCGCAATTGTTCGTGGCGGCAAAGGCTCCCGAGGCAGCGATGGAGGTAATGGCCAGCGGAGTCGTTGTACTCAGGTTGGTCAGCGTCAGATTCTGCGCAGCGCTGGCTCCCCCATTGGGAACCGCGTAGAAGGTAAGCGGCCCGCCGGTTAGCGAAACCGTCGGCGCTGTGCCGGTTACAGTCGTCGAAAGATTGATCGTCAGCGGTGCGCCGGCAAACGAGACGCTGTTGTCCGGGTAGGTTGCGGAACTGGAGGCAGGGCCATCCGTAGTCGATTGCACTGTCACCGAGATGGCGCAGGTCTGCCCCGGAGTTAGGTTCAGGGCAAGCGTTCCGCAATCCACCGTGCCCGTCGGAAACACAAACGGCGAAAGCGGTATCGCCAGAAACGGGGCCGTCGCTACCAGCCCGGTGTTACCTGTGTTCTCGATCAGCGGAGTCATCGTACTCGGAGCGGGCGCCGTGAGCGGATAGTTCAGAATGTCCGCATCCATAACGGTGACCGCCTGCTGCGTAGCCTGGACCCCGAACTGCGCGCTGGGAAACACCATGCTGCTGACCGATGCATTCACAGTGCGAACGCCATCCGGCTCCAGTATGTAGAGGCTTCCCGTGCCATCGACGACCACCGCCTGTACACCGCTCAGTCCGGCCGCCAATGCGTTGCCCGCATCGCCCGAGGCGACGCAACTGCCCTGCGTGCCGGCGACGGTCGTATTCGCCAACCACGAGTACAGGGACTGCGGGTTATATTGCACCACCGTACAATTTGTGTTCGATCCGAAGTAGATATTGTCTGAGGCGTCTACCGCGAGACCGGTCGGTTGCACCCCCTGTTGGTAGACCGTGCTGATAAAGCCGGTGACCGCGTCGACTCGCCGCACGGATATATCGCCATAGTCGGAGAGGAATATGTTGCCCTGTGAGTCCACGGTCACAGCGCTCGGAGTATTCAGGCCGGCCGCGCTCGCCAGGCCCCCGTCACCGACGCCTGCAGAACCGCCGCTGCTTGTGCCGCCCGCAATGGTGTAGATGTTGCCGACCGTTGCCGTTACGCCGCCATCCTCCGTGGCGATCAGGCTGGCCAGCGGCGTTCCGCCCTCGTATACCACGCGGATGGCATTGTTCACGCTGTCCGCGATATAGATGTTTCCATTGCCGTCTACCGCAATGCCTAGCGGAAAGTAAAACTGCGCCGACGTGGCCGAACCGCCATCGCCGCTGTGGCCGGCGTTGCCGAGCGTCCCCGCCACCGTGTTCAAAATTCCCGTCGTGGCGCTCACCATGCGCACGGCATTACTGCCGTCCGTGATATAGATATTTCCCAGCGCATCCACCGCGATGCCTTGCGGGTAGGCCAGCCGAGACTGAGTGGCGAGATTGCCGTCACTGTCAAATCCGGGATCGGGCGAATAAGGATTCAACGTGGGCGCAACACCGGCGATGGTGTAGATATCGCCCACCACGGCGGTGGTACCGGGATTCTCCAGCACGATCAGGCTGGCAAGCTGCGCGCCGCCCTTGAAGACCACACGGACCACGCAGTTGTTGGTGTCCGCGATATAGAGGTTGCCCAGGGTGTCCACGGCCATCGCCGCCGGAGCATTGAAGATCGCCGCGCTGGCTGGGCCTCCATCGCCGCCGAATGGTTTGTTGGTGTAATCCTCAACTGCGGTGTCGCTGCCTACGAGGTCGGAGATCAGACCTGGGGTCATCGCCGCAACCGGCCCAGTCCCGGTACCAGTCACAGCAAAGCTCGCCGTCACCGTGGCACTGTTATCAGGGTCGAAGAGACCGATCTGTACCGGCGCGGAACGGCCGATGGGCGCGGGCGCACTGGCCCAGCCTGGCAGCTTCGGAGTAAAGGTGATCGAGAGCGTGCAGGGTGTTCCTGCCGGGAGATAGTTTCCGACTGCACAGCCACTGAGGCCGGTCAGCGCGTACTCGCTGTATGCCGGATCGATCTGGACAGAGTTCAGCCACAGGTCGTCGCTGTAGGTGAACGTGACGGCCTGCAACGTGCTATGCCCGACCTGCGTCAGTGGAAAGACCTGGTTGGATACGGCGAGCGTCTGCGCCGAGGCAAAGACCGCGGCCATCCCCACTCCCAGCAGACCGAGCGCCAACCCGCACCCCACGCGCAGGGCCGCGCTAGCATGCCTGCGCAGGCCCCCCCCACGGTCCCGAACTGCCGTATAGCCGATTCCGTCCGTCATCACCGCTCTCCTTTCCACTTCGCCCGATACGTTGTACCGAAGAAGTTAAGAGAAGCTGATGGTGACCGTGACCTGGATGATCTGGCCAGCAGTTGCGCTTACCGGTAAGGGAGAGGTTGGAATCTGGGTCGAGGTAAAAATTGCGGGGTTAAGTGAATCGGTTGATGTTAATGTCACGTTGCCGGCACATCCCTTTGGCGCAAGATCGCCGCTTAGATCTCCGGAGGATCCAGTAAAACTAAGTTTGTTTGCGCCGGCCCCGAAGTTGGTAGCGAGTTGGCTCGATGTAGACGCGCATAGAGGAAGTATTGTCTGCACGGCGCTGATGGAGGTTAGACCGCTGGGAACCGTAAAGTTTCCAGACAGTACCCATCTGACGTTAGGGCTGAAATACACCACGGTGTTCAAAACGTTCTGTGACGGCGACACAATAGCTGTCATGTTGAATAAAATGAAAGTATTGGTAATCGGGCTTGTGGCCGTGGTGATCATGTAACACTGAATCCCCTGGCCGCTATTCACGCAGTATTTACTTGGATCACTGGGGAACGCGCTGCTTGTCTGGATCAGGAGTATCCCCGGGTCCCCGGCCACGGCATTTCCGGAGAGCAACGCCGCCAGTATCTGATCGCCGGAAGCGACATACCCGCTCGTTACCAGCGAGTTGTCGAACTCGCGCCGCTCGCCTAGCGTGCCGTCGGCGTTCTTCACCTGCAGCACCCAGTGGCCATGCACCTTGATGCCTTCGCTCGCCGGCTTGCCGGACGCGGTCACCTCTTGCTCTTCGGCTGACGTTGCCGCTGGCTTGACGGCCCCTGTCGCATTGATGGATGCAGGTGCGGCCGGAGCCGCAGCGGAGACGCCGCTACCTTGGACCGGCGCGGCCTGCTGGGCAACGCCCGCCGGCGTCAGGGCAAGAATCGTGAAAAGTCCGCACGCCCCAACCAGCAGGCGCATCGAGTTGAAATTGAACTGCTCCATCCTCTGTCTCATGCCGTTTCTCCCCGTATCTTCGTTGCAAATGGTTGTTGCTGAATTGGAGCCTGTGCTTTCCTCCGCCTGGCCCGCTACCTGCGACGCTTGTCCTGCGCTGTCAGCGAGGATGCCGGCAACTTCAGGGGCTCTGATTCGGGCCCACTGTCTCCGCTGGCCGGTTCCGCAGTGCCCTCTTTGGGATGGCCCCGCACCAGCATCGAGACCCATTCCCGCTCCACCGTCACCTCGATGCGTCCATGCGTGATCTCTTCCATCCTCTTTTCATCTTTTCTTGTTACCTCTACCGGTACGCCGCGGCGTAAGATGTTCATGCATTCGCTCCTCGTTTGCTTCTTATAGGCTGGCGTTCGGTAACCCGCTTGAGTTCCCACTGGAGCACGGTCGGCAATTGGACGTCTTGAATTTGGCCTGAATTATTATGAAAGTTTTATGAAGGCGTCCTATGTCATTCACTTCGCGCGGCTTGTATCGCTTCGATGGGTTTGAACTGGACGTGTCCACGCGGGTCTTGACTCACAACGGTGCCCCCGTTCCGCTCACGCCGAAGACCCTGGATGTCTTGGAGTACCTGGTTCTCAACACCGGACGGGTTGTCAGCAAGGATGAGTTGCTCAAGGCGGTCTGGCCCAACGCCTTTGTGGAAGAGAACAACCTGACCCAGCACATCTCCGCGTTGCGCAAGGCGCTGGCAGACAAGTCCGGTTGGATCGTCACCTATTCCGGCCGCGGATATCAGTTCACCGCCGAGGTCCAGTTGGAATATCCCGTGGATTCTCTTCCCGAGAGCCGCCCTGGGGACATCTTTGTGCAGCGCATACGGGAGCGCACCCATGTAGTCATCGAGAAGTCGTCGCCCACGCCTCCTCCTCTTGCGCTGCCCGCGGAAACTGAATCTCGCCGCCGCACCGCGGTCTGGTGGATGGAAGAAACGATCCTGGTAGGGGTGCTGATCGCCTTGATCGCTGCCTCTTTATGGAAGCATTTTGCCAGCCCGCACCCGCTCCGCAAAGTGATGGTTGCCGACTACGCCAATTCCACCGGGGACGTCACCTTCGACCACACTCTCAAGAGAGCGCTGGAGATCGATCTGGAGCAGTCTCCTTATATCGATGTGATGAGTGAGCGCGAGGCGGTGAGCACGCTACAACAAATGGGCCGCAACGACAGTTCGGCAATGACCCCCGAGATTGCCAAAGAAATATGCGAGCGCAACAACCGGCAGGTGCTCCTGACGGGAAACATCACCTCCGTTGGCCAGGAATATCTGCTGATGCTGGAGGCAACCGATTGCGCTTCAGGCGAGGTGCTCGTCGGAGCAAAGGCCGAGGCCCCTGCCAAGGAAAAAGTACTTGCCGCGTTGGACTCGCTCGCCAACCGCGTCCGACACGACCTGGGCGAATCCTCACGGTCTCTCGAGAGCTATCAGGTGCCGATCATACAGGCGACAACCGCGTCCCTGGATGCGTTGAAGTCCTACTCCATCGGCAACTCTATGAGCGCCCAGGGGAAGAGTGAGACGGAAACCCTGCCGTTCTATCAACGGGCAGTCGAGCTGGACCCGCAGTTTTCCATGGCATACGAGGCCATTGCTACGGATTACTACAATCTCAATGAATTCAACATGGCTTCGCAGTATTACCGGAAAGCCTTCGAGTTGAGCGCTCGCGTCAGCGTAAAAGAGAAACTCGAAATCCAGGCACACTACTATTGCGAGGGCCAGGGGGATCTACTTGAAGGCATCAAGGTATATAGGATGTGGACAGAAACGTATCCCCACGATTGGGTGCCATGGGTGAACCTTGCCAATGAGTACACCCAACTCGGCGAGTACACGCCTGCGATAGCCGCCGGTGAGCGGGCAGTGCAGGAAGCACCAGACCGTGCAATTAGTTATAGCGTACTCGCCCGGGCCTACAAGCGCGCCAACCGCTTCGCGGATGCCAAGTCCGTTGCTCTACTGGCGGCGCAAAAAGGAAAAGATTCCTCCGGACTGCATGCCTCTCTCTTGCAGATTGCCTTTGCCGAGAACGATCAGGATGCCTTGTCGCGCGAAATCAAGTGGGGAGAGAGCAATAACGGAGGCTGGTATTTCCTGGACATCCAGGCGGAAGCAGCGGCAACCGCTGGAGAGTACAGCAAGTCTGAAGAGCTGTTTCGTAAGGCATCCGAAACTGCGGAACGCGAGGACCTCTCCGAAGCCGCGGACGATATCCTGCTCGACCAGGCGCAGATGGAGTTTGAGTTTGGCCTGCCTTCCACTTCGCGCGATACCCTCAGCCGCCTGCAAAACCGCGGCGCCACTTCGCTGGATCTTGCCATTTTGCGCGTGCAACTAGGGGATCCCTCAGTTGCCGAACACTACATGGCAGAACACAACTATGACACGCATTCGGGCACCCTGATGGAGTATGTCTATCTGCCTCGACTGCGCGCTGTACTGGACGAGGAGCGTGGTAAGCCTCTCGAAGCCGTTACCGCGCTCGAACCTGCCATGCCATACGAAATGGCCGATTACACCGTTCTCATGCAAAGGGCCGGAGCCTACCTGCAGGCCGGACAGCCAAGCATGGCCCTTCATGACTATCTGAAGGTCCTTGCCAACCGAGGTGTCGATCCTGTCTCTGCCCTGTATCCGCTGGCGCAACTTGGCCTAGCTCGCGCCTATGCCATGGAAAACAACAAGGTCGTCAGCCGTAGCGAGTATGAAAAGTTCTTCGACTCATGGAAGGAGGCGGATGCGGATCTCCCCGTCCTAAAACAGGCCCATCTCGAGTTCGCACGTCTCAAGTAATTCCGCTGTGGCTCATCCCAATAACTATCTCGGAGAATCGCGTACTGAAGCCTCAATCGCGGTTTGTCATCCCTGCTCTAACTCACTCTTCGATTAATTCCCGTGTACTTGTGGTGTACTCCGAAACCGCGTATTGACCGTTTCCTGCTTATTTCAGCGTCCATAAAATTCAATAAGTTGCCTGTTTTCAATGCGGAGATGCAATCCGACTCCCGCCGCCTCCACCACGCTGTAATATATTGATTCTAATATAGTTATATGTTATCATCCGTACGTTTGTACCTACTATGTGCGTGAATAATGGCTAATTCCAAGCACACAAAGGTATCTTGGCGTGCCACAGAGTGGCTATTACGTTTTGTTGCTCGCCAATACCCTCTCATTCGTAGCCACATTTCTTCTATTGGTGTATCCCCTACTGGACCGTGAGACTGACCGACCCCGAACTCGTCGCCTGCTGAGTCGGAGGAGGTGTTGAGGAGCCCCCGCCGCAGCCGATACTGAGGGCCGCCGTAGCCAGCAGAACCAGACCCAGACAAGCCGTAAGCCAGATGCCCCGCGCAGCCGATTTTCTCCTGAGGAACCCAAGAGGCAGCAGAAGAATTGGTATCAGGAAGCCCGCACTGGTTACCGTTTCCGTAAAGACCACCGTCACCTGATAGGTTCCTTTGGGTGTGGTCGAGGACGTGGCGATCGTCACCGAATTGGTAGTTGTGTTGTAGCTGCAGGTCGCCCCCGTGGGAAGGTTCAGGCAGGTTACGGAGACGCTGGTCACAGCCGATGGCACGGTCACCGGATAGCTGGCCGTGGAACCGGCCGTTACGGTCTGCGTCACCGAGGAAAATTGTAGACCGGTTGTCGTTCCCGCCGCGGAATCCACTTCGAACTGGAATGAATTGGAAGCACCTCCCCCTGGACTTGGAGTTGTCACCGTAATTGCGACGCTAATTCCCCCAGTGGCAATGTCGGTCGCTGGAACTTGCGCCGTCAGTTGGGTCGCGTTGACGTATGTAGTGATCAGGGCCGAAGCTCCCCAATAGACAGTAGAGCTGGCAATAAATCCCGATCCATTGACCGTGAGCGTGAATGCTGCACCGCCTGCATTTGTAAACGCCGGCGAGACGCCGCTGATCGCTGGCGCAGGATTCACCAGGGTATAGGCTGCGGATGCCACGGCGCTGCTGGAGTAGCCCGTGGCCGTAGCAATCGCCTGAAGCGTCTCTGTGGAGGATACGGTAATCGCGCCGCTGTATACGCTCGAACTCGTAGTTGGTGTCGTGCCGTTGGTGGTGTAGTAGATGGTCGCGCCAGCCGTCGCATCGCTGATGGTTACCGTTTGCGCGGCGGTATAAGTGCCAGCCACGGGTGAGAAGGTTGGCGTGGCGGCAACTCCGATTACGTTGACTACGATGCTCTGCGTGGCTGCGGTCGCGGCGGTGTAGTTAGTGTTGCCCGCTTGATTGGCGGCCACCACCACAGTTCCCACGCCGGTGATCGTCAGCGTACTACCGTTGGTGCCACTGACCGTTCCCGGTCCGGAGACGACGCTGAAGGTCACCGCCAATCCGGAGGTTGAAGAAGCCGACAGCGTGATGGGTGAGACGCCGTAGGTCACCGGGGACGTAGGCGCGGTAAACGTGATGGTTTGCGAGGCCTGGTTGACCACAATACTTTGCGTTACCTGCGTTGCCGCCGCGTAGTTGGTGTTGCCCGCCTGATTGGCGGCCACCACCACTGTTCCTGCTCCGGTGATTGTCAGTGTGCTGCCGCTAACCGTGCCCGGGCCGGAAACGACGCTGAAGACCACCGCATTGCCCGAGGCCCCCCCCGTTGCAACCAGCGAGATGGGCGAGACGCCGTAGGTTACCGGCGATGTGGGCGCAGTAAAGGTGATGGTCTGCGTAGCCTGGTTGACCACAATATTCTGCGTGGCTGCGGTCGCAGCGGAGTAGTTGGTGTTGCCCGCCTGATTGGCGGCCACCACCACTGTTCCTGCTCCGGTGATTGTCAGTGTGCTGCCGCTAACCGTGCCCGGGCCTGAAATGACGCTGAAGATCACGGCGTTGCCCGATGCCCCGCCTGTTGCAACCAGCGTGATGGGCGAGACGCCGTAGGTTACCGGCGATGTGGGCGCAGTAAAGGTGATGGTCTGCGTCACCTGGTTGACCACAATACTATGCGTCACTTGCGTTGCAGCGGAGTAGTTGGTGTTGCCCGCCTGATTGGCGGCCACCACCACTGTTCCTGCTCCGGTGATTGTCAGTGTGCTGCCGCTGACTGTTGCCGGGCCGGAAACGACGCTGAAGATCACGGCGTTGCCCGATGCCCCGCCTGTTGCAACCAGCGTGATGGGCGAGACGCCGTAGGTTACCGGCGATGTGGGCGCAGTAAAGGTGATGGTCTGCGTCACCTGATTCACCGTCAGTGAAACACTGGCCGTGGCTGACGTGTAGTCAGTCGTATCGGTCGGCGTAAAGGTCACAGAGAGCTTCTGCGTCCCCACCGTCAGCACCGTGCCGGCCACCGGGTTGTAAACGTAGGTGCCCGCCACACCGGTCGACGAGCACGGCACACTAGCCGTCGCGTTCAACTGCGTGGCCGAAAGCGCGGTACCATAGGTGATCGCAGCCGGGGTCGTCCAAGTAATGGTGGGTGCTATGGCAAAAATAACCGTGCCCGCCCCACCGCCGGTAGCACCACCCTTGGCCGTCACATTGGCCGGATTTAAACTGCTGCTGCATGTGTTGTAGTAAATGGCGACCCGGCCGCCACCACCGCCGGTATTACTACCGGTGGCGCCTCCATTGGCCGTAATGATACCGGTGCCCGCGATCGTGCCTGTAGATACATAAATCGAGCCGCCGGAACCGCCGCCCGCGTTAACTTGGGCACCAGCGCCATTGGCCGTGATTGTGCCGTTGTCGGTGAGCGTGCCCGAAACCACTAGACTGATGGCGCCGCCTCCCGCGCCGCCTGGTGCTCCTATCCCATAAGCGCCAGAACCACCCGAGCCGAGAGCGGTGGGGGCTAAGGCTGAACCGTAGGTCGTTCCGGGATTCGGGCCTCCGCCCTGGCCGCCGTAGCTGCCGCCATTACCATTATTATTGCAGTTCAGCGGCCCGCCCCCTGGACCGGCGCCGGGGCCCGCACACGTGTTGCCAACATATCCTTGCCCATCGGCGCTGATAACACTGCCGCTGTCTACTTGAACATTCGCAGCATTGATCGTGCCGCCAGCGCCCTGCCATTGGCCGCTGATTTGAACGGTATTGTTCTTGGACCCGACAACAAGGCTCGAGGTGCCCGTGACAGTTAACGTTGCGGCCGCATTCAGCGTTGAGCCTCCGTCCATGATCACCGAGGCGCTATTTTCTATGGTTATGTTATTGAAGCTTAAGGTTGTATTCTGACTGGTTTCCAGCCGGCCACCTGGAATTAGCAGATCGTTATTGGTGCTGTTCACAAAGACAAGCGAGCCTGGCTGTCCCCCAGTCGTACTGCCTGCATTCGCCGTCATCGAGACTGCGGGATTAAAGGAGCTGTTCGTCGCGTAATCGATTGCGATCCGACCACCACCGCCTCCAGTAGTAGCGCCAGTGGCACCACCATTGGCCGTAAAGATACCGCTGCCAGTGATCGTACCTGTAGTTACATAGATCGATCCGCCAGAACCGCCGCCGGTATTCGACGGAGCAGTGGCGCCGTTAGCCGTGATTGTGCCGTTGTCGGTGAGCGTGCCGGAGACTACGAGACGGATGGCACCGCCCCCTGCGCCGCCTGGTGCTCCTATCCCATAAGCGCCGGAACCACCCGAGCCGAGATCTGTGGGGGCAAAGGCTGAACCGTAGGTCGTTGTTCCGGGATTCGGACCTGCACCCAGGCCGCCGTAGCTGCCGCCGTTACCATTGTTGTTGCAGTTCAGCGGGCCGCCGCCTGGACCGGCGCCGGGACCCGCACAAGTGTTGCCGGCATACCCCTGCCCGGCGGCGCTAATCGTACTTCCCGCATCCACCTGCAGGTTCGCGGCATTGATGGTTACGCCCTGGCCCTGCCATTGGCCACCCACCTGGGCGGTGTTGTTCTGCGATTCCAGCAGGACAGTCGAGTTGCCCGTAACCGTGAAGGTTCCATTTACGTTAAGCGTTGAACCGCCGTCGATGACGACCAGATTAGCTCCGTCCTGCACAGCTATGTTGTCGTAGGTGACGGCAGAGCTTGTCGATAGGGCAAGTGTCTGACCACCGCTCACTAACAAGTCGTTCGTTGTAGTGTTGGCGAAGAACGCCGACCCCGGGCCGCCACCCGAGCTGCCGTTGGCGGTCGAAGTCTGAAATCCTCCATAATTGCCGTAGTTGGCGTAATAGACAGCAATCCGACCACCTCCTCCGCCGGTAGCGGTGGCTGCCACAACTCCGCCGTTGGCCGTAAAGATGCCGCTACCCGAGAGAGTCCCTGTAGTTACATAGATCGATCCGCCGGAACCGCCGCCGCCGTTCTGAGTAGCGTTACTGCCGTTGGCCGAAATCGTTCCGTTGTCGGTGAGGGTGCCTGAGACCACCAGCCGGATGGATCCTCCGCCGGCACCACCGAGACCTTGTCCGCTCCCCTGATAGAGACCGTAACCTCCGGAACCACCCGAGCCGAGATCGGTGGGCGCTAAGGCTGAGCCGTAGGTCGTTCCAGGATTCGGGCCTCCGCCCTGGCCGCCGTAGCTGCCGCCATTACCATTGTTGTTGCAGTTCAGCGGCCCACCCCCTGGACCGGCGCCGGGGCCCGAACAATTGTTGCCGGAATACCCCTGCCCGTTGGCGCTGATCGTACTTCCCGCATCCACCTGCAGGTTCGTGGCACTGATGGTTACGCCTTGGCCCAGCCATTGGCCGGAGACTTGTGCGCTTGTATTCACGCTCTGCAGCAGAATCGTAGAATTGCCCGTCACGGTAACTGTGTTGGTGACCGCAATGGCAGAACCACCACCGATGGTCAATGTGCCGGCGTTCTCGACAGTTATAGAGTTATATGTTGCCGTGGTGCTCGGGTTGATGGAAAAGAGTTTATAGACATAGAGGCGGTTATTGGCTTGAGAGGTGTCGAAAAAGCCTATGGTGCCGTCGCCGGCATTTAACCCGCTGGTGTTGGCTCCTCCGGTTGTGGTCGAGGTGGTGAAACCCGTGTAGCTGCTGGCATTCTGAAATAGATGGCCACCCGGCCACCACCGCCGGCTAAGGCAGTGGTAGGAGGATTCCCCGGAACCGTAGTTGTACCGCCGTTGGCCTGGAAGACACCGGAACCAGCAAGGGTGCCCGTGGTGACGTAGACAGAGCCGCCCGAACCGGAGCCAGCGACGCCGCCCAAATAATAGGCCGTACCGTTCCCACCATTTGCCGAGACAATACCGTTATTGGTTAGGGTACCGGTGACGATCAGCCGGATCGCCCCGCCACCATTTCCACCTGTGGGGTTACCAGCCGGATACACCTGGTAGCCGCCAGACCCACCCGAGCCAAGATCGGTCGGCGCCAACGAAGAACCATAGGTGGCCACGGAAGAGGTATTCGGGCCGGTACCCAGGCCGCCGTAACTGCCGCCGTTGCCGTTGTTGTTGCAGTTGAACGGCCCTCCGCCTGGACCCCCGCCCGCTGGATTGTTGGGGGGGGTGTTACAGTTCGCCCCAGGGTAACCTTGGCCGTCCGCGCTGATGGAGCCGCCGCCCTCAACGGTCACATTAGCCGCGTTGATGGTGGTCGCCCCTTGGAGAGTAAGCGTAGCGCTGACCGTCAGGCTGGTCAGGTTATACACGCCGGATGACCAAGTGGTGGGAGTACTTATCACCACATTGCCTGATTGAGCCAGGGCGCCATTGGTCAATACAAGTAACAGACTAATGAGCAGAAAAACCAGCGGGCGCAGATGGGTTGCCTTACTGCGTCGCGAAGGACTAAACCAGACCCTCCTGTTGGTGTGAACCGCTGCAAAGTCACAGAACGAGAGATATGCCTGATGCAGAGATAAGTTCTTCATGAGGGCGCCCCCGGTAAAAAACATGGCAAGACTGTGGCATTCGATACGCTGCATCACGCGGAGTCAGCCCAGCCGACCGCTCACCGTGTTGTGTGCGACGAGGACCGGACTCCAGGCTCGATGAGGTGCGAGCCACCTCACTGTGGTGGGTTGGTAGACGGAACGACTTAGTACAGCGAAAGCGCATATACACACACTTTCAGTTCATTAGATATTGTGTCTAATGTAGCTAGCCGAGTCTCAAGAATATGTGCAAATCCTATACCGATAAACGCACACTGCACAAGTGAATTTTTGCGAAATTGCAGCCTGAATCCGCTGCCCTCAATCCGCGGAAAGCGCTGAGTGTGTGATCACGGCCAGTTATTGCTGCGATTCGAAGTGCTTCGTGGAAAGGGGTACATGCAATTGATCCTCGCGAGAAAGAGGCCGTATTGGAAGCCATAGACAAATGGGAAGAGATCAGTGAAATCACTAGCGCCGAATGACCGGGCTAAAATCGCCGTGTACTTGTGGTGTACTCCGAAACCGCGTATTGCTCGATATAGTACGTTTGTGGCGGCCATAAAAGTCTATAAGTTCCGTGTTTTCAATACGACGAAGCAATCCGACTCCCGCCGCCTCCACCAAGTCTAAATTATCGAAAAAAGAGAATTACTATATATAGATGCAATCTGTGCTAATTTTGGGAAATTATATAGCAGCCTAATGGCGTGCATGATTGTGTTTCT
>Ga0181520_10006807_pt1 | contig 17214 bp, 18 predicted proteins | sample PEATcosm2014_Bin_29_FD_132451 | JGI IMG/M metagenome (GOLD analysis project Ga0181520, IMG submission 132451) | Peatland microbial communities from MTU Mesocosm Facility, Houghton, MI, USA - PEATcosm2014_Bin02_30_metaG | ecosystem: Environmental > Terrestrial > Soil > Wetlands > Peat | place... | reverse complement strand
GCCCACCCGATCCATCATCTCGTCGAGCCGCTCGGCGGGAACGCGGATGGTGGCGTTCTCCTTCGCGCCGTGCTTGGCCGCAGCCTCCGCGCCGCCGGCGGGCTCGCCGCTCGGCGGCGGCGCCGCGACGGCCGCCGCGCAGTCCTCGACGGCGAGAATCGTTTTCATGAGACGCCTCGCGCAGCGGACGGGAGGATCTTGGTCAGCGAGGTCGCCCGTTCCGCCGCCAAGCCGCAACGCCGCAACGCGTCGGCGAGGGCGCCTTGCGGGGGCGGGGAGAGCGCGGTCGACTTATGCGCGCGCTCCGTGGTCCGCTCAACCGACGCCGGCAATTGAAGGATCGAAACATCCATTTCGGTCGCCTCGGAACAGTCGACGACCACGTTCTCGCGGCCGCTCAGGGCGTCGCGAATCGCCCGATGGGCGTCCTCGCTGGCGGGAGCGGTTAAACTCCCGCACAATTTCAGAGGGATCGAAACGCTTGAAGAGGTCATCTAAATTCCCTTTTGTCGCGCTGGCGCTGAATAAAAGTACAAAACAGTTAAATCGGCGCTAACGGTGGAGCGGCGCCCACGTAATGTGCAACCTTCGTCAGTTACACCGCAGCGCTATTAGCAGAAGGTTGACGCTGATTGGTTTTCGGCGTACCGTAAAAGCGGCGGCTATGCGACGAGAAGGGCGGAGTCGCCTTCATCGGCGCTGCGTAAGTCTTGAGTTAATCGGACAGCATTACGGCGCCATTGAAGGCTAGACTTAATCTGACAAGCGGATGATCCGAGGCGCCGCGGGAGCGGGGGGGAGCGGAGGCGGCGTGTCGGAGGAACTGCCATCGTGACCAACGACCAGAAGATCGTCCGCGCCAAAGTCGCGCTGCTCGAGCTCGCCAAGCAGCTTGGCAGCGTCACCGAAGCGTGCAAAATGATGGGCTATTCCCGCGACAGCTTCTACCGCTTCAAGAACCTCCATGACAAAGGGGGCGAGCTGGCGTTACAGGCGCTCTCCCGCCGCAGGCCGCTGGCCAAGAACCGTGTTGCGCCCGAGGTTGAGGCGGCTGTGGTCGCGCTGGCCATCGAGCAGCCGGCCTGGGGGCAGGCCCGCGTCGCCAACGAGCTCGCCAAGCGCGGCATGAGCGTGTCGGCCTGCGGCGTGCGCGGCGTCTGGCTGCGCCACGGCCTCGCCACTATGAAGCGCCGGCTCAAGGCGCTCGAAGCGAAGCTGGCGCTGGAGAGGCTGACGCCGACCGACGCCCAGCTCGCCGCGCTCGAGAAGGGCAAAACGACAACGAGACGCACGGCGAATTCGAGAGCGAATGTCCGCGCTATTGCGGCGCCCAGGATGCGTTCTGCGTCGAGACGCTGAAGGGCGTCGGCCGCGTCTGCCAGCAGACCTTCATCGACGCCTGTGCCGTTGGCGCCGACGCCAACCGCGAGAGGACCGCGCGGGCATGTCCGTGTCGTCGGCGACGCCATCGCCGATTTGATAGCCGCTCTGTCGATGGCCGCGTGCGGGTTCGTTGAGAAGGCGTGCGGGTTCGTTGAGAAGGGAGGGGGCGATGACTGCGGTCACGCCGCCGCGCGTCGCCAACGGGCCGACCCTGCTCGCTGGCGTCGTGCGCCGCGGCTGCTGCGGCGCGGCGATGATTTGGAACGCCGGCAAGGGCGTCGCCGCCTGCCGGGGCATCCGCATGCTGATGAATCGGCTCGACGAAATCGTCGTCGGAGAGGTCGCCAAGGACCCGAGCCTGGGCGAGCGCCTGATCGGCCTCGAGGCGCGCCGCGACGAGCTGGCCAAGGAGGCGGCCGACCTGCAGCGCCATCTCGCCACAGGCGAGCCGCAAATCACGCACGACAAGATCGACCGCTTCGCCCGGCGGTTGCGCGACAAACCGTGCGACGGGCCGCCGGAGTCGCGGCAAGCCGGCTCCCGGCTGGTCATGGGCGAAGTGACTTTGACCGAGGACGAAATCCGCATCAGCGGATCGAAGGCCGTTCTGGTCCGCTGCGCGTCGCAGGAGGAGCTTCTCGCCGCGCCCGCAGTTCTGTCTTTTGTTCGGAAGCAGCGCGCCGCTCTGGACAAAAATGCGAACACGTATGTCATTGAAGTTGTTACATAGTGCCGCCAACTGGCCTGTCGTTCGTTCACCGGTCGCGCCGGATACGGCGTGAACCGCAGACGAAGTCCGTCTGATCAAGACGTTCACCGGGCTCTCTCGCGAAGCTTTCGGGAAATAAGGCTGACGCGCCAGAGAAGACGGAAATGAGAACCCGTCGCGGTGGTTAGCGACCGCCGCGACGAAGCGACGCGAGAGAAGCGCCACATAACGCTTGTCAAGCTGTTCACTTTATGTTCTGCTGAATTTCAGAACTCCGGCGGAGCATGAGATGGGCGATCTATCGTTCGCGCGCTGCTTCCGGTTGCGCCCGGGAGGCGTCGAGTGCGACGCCGGCGGGTTGCGGGTCGGCGACGTCGCGCTGCTGGCGCGCGACGCGAACGGCGGGTGGGCAAAGCGCTCCCAAGGCGATCTCAGCCGCGAGCTCTCCAAGCTCTATGGCGTCACGCTCGACTTCGGGTCCAAGCGCAGAGGCGTCGAAGCGGTCGCCGCCGCATTGACGAACGGAGAAATCGCCCGCGCGCAGATCGCCGCGCTGCTGCTGCAGCTTCCCGATCCCCAGGGCTCCACGAGCGCCCAATCCGATGATTTGGAAAAGCGGCGTCTCGTCCGCGACCTCGTCGCCTGCGGCCTTTTGAAGGCCGACGCCGACTGGAACGACAAGCATCCGCGAACCGGCGCGCCGTCGCGCAGCGGCGACACGCTCGCCTTTGTCCCGCCCGCGCCGGCGGCGCCGTCGCCAGGGTGGTCAGCGGTCCCGATCGGCGACAGACTCTGGTCGCGACGGTCGACGCCCTCGACCGCGCGGTCGCCGATCTGCGCCGCACGGACGGAGAGCCGGCCGCCGCGCCGGTCGCCGACGACCGTGAACCCAGGCTCTGCCCCAAACCGACGAAAGAGTCGCAGACGACGACATCGGCCAACTCGATCGCCTACCAGGAATACGTCAGCGGATTGCGTTACCCGCTGGCGATCTGGTTCGGCGGCTTGTTCTTCGACGGCTGCGATCCGCCTACGGGGCTTCTGCTCGAAGCCAAGGCGGACATCGACTTCATGTTCGATGAGAACGACGAGTTGTACGGGTGGATTGATCCGAAAAGGACCCAGCAATTCAAATGCAAAACCAAGCGAGAGCGGCGCTCGCCGCTGGCCGCGAGGTCGTCTGGCATGCGCAAACCGAGAGGGCTATCGCGGACTGAAGAAGACCTGGGACCGTCTGCCATTGCCCGTGCGGTCGGTCGTGACCGTCGTCTACGATCCGGACTGAGCGGAGCTGTTCGATGACAGGCCTGCACCTCAGCCTCTCCTGGAAAGCGCCCGATCCGTCGCATGCGGACGAAGCGCATCGGCTCGCCCGCTTCGTCAACGGCCTGCCGGACTTCGATCCAATCTATCGAAGCTGGCTCGGGTCGCCTGAAACCAAACAGGAGACGGTTCCCGTCCCGCTCAGCGAAGCCGAGGCGAAGCGGCTCTTGATCGAGAATATGGCCCGCTACGATCTCCCCCCTGACCCCTGGCCGCAGGCGGGAAGCTACGTCTGGGGAGGTCATGCGGGGCCACCACCCTATGATTTTCGCAAGTCGAGCTGCGCTGACACCCTCTGCAATATCGGCTCGTTCGGACAGCCCGCGGCGGCCAGTTCGAACTTCATCCAGATGAGGCTCTCGGACTTGCGTCCGTCCACGGCCCGGCCGTGGCGCGCCTCCGAACTGAGGCCGCTGATGAAGTTCGCGAGAGAGATCTGGAGCCCCGCGGAAATGCGCGCGGAGTTTTCTTTCTACGACGACTGGCCCAAAATCCCCGATCCGAAATGGGCTGCCGGAGAGCGAACGCTCGAGCCCCGCATCGGCTGGATCACCTACCTGCCGCCCGATCTCGCCGCGCGGGCGAAATATCCCGCCGACGTCGAAGTCGAGACCCTCGACGACGGCGCGGCGCTGGTCACGTTGTGCGAGGAGCCGTTCGGCAAGGGCGACGCCGCCGGCCTGGCGCGGCTGCACGCGCTTGAGGCGGCGCTGCGCCCGCTTCAAAGCTGAGCGCCGACATTACGGCGAGTGCGGCCACGACGCACAGGGCGCGCAGCCGGGTCTACCCTTGCAAATCTGACTGCCGACGAACGTCCGGACGCGCCTGCCCGTAGTCCGTGGAAAAAGCATGGCGCGCCAGGCGAGATGAAAGAGAGAACTTCTTGCGCTGGACCGTTCGCCTCGGAAACCCTTTGTGTAGAGCAGCTTCGCACGCCTGCAGCAATTTTTGCAGTCCTTTGTGAACAAGCGCCGAAGATTGACCCCGCCGAAGCAAAGCCTGTCAGAAGGTTGCGACACTGATCGGCGTTCGGACCCCTCGCTGATCCACAATACGAGGGGATGGCTGAGACGCCGACCTTTATTCCGGCGCGTGGACGTACCCTAAACGTGCCGGATGTCTGAATTAACCGGATAGGCGCACAACGTACTACTATGATGAATTCCGAAAGCGACGCGCCCTATGCTGCTCCCGCCGCTTCCTGTTTTGCCGCCGCAAGAAGCGCTCAAACGCCTTCGCATTGCGCTTTGCGCGGTCTATAATCCAACCCAGAACCGATTCATTTTTACGGTCGTTGTAGTATCGATAGACGCCGGCTTTCACATTATTTTCACGAACTTGTTGCGTCGTCTCAACGTTGACACGGTGCGTTAGATGAGCGCGCATTTGATCCTGCATCGCCCCGAAACACAGTTCAACCGTCTTCAACCCGCCATCGAAAATTCGCAACGGTCCATTTTGACCTGAGCGCCATATTACATCAAATATATAACTTAAATTCGGACTTATGTCCCGCGCGGAACCACTAAGTATCTGCTTGAGCAACACCTCGTAATTTTTATCGTTAGGCGTTTCACGAACCATAGACACAATCACATCGTAAAATAGGCGTCTCCCAATCTCAAAATCTTCGTCTCTCGATTTGTGCTCGTGAGCCATGTGTACTAGCATTGGCATGACTAAGCGCCTAACGTCCAATCCAGACGCGCTGGCTAGACAAGGAAACCAATAATCCCAATATAATTTACCGATCTTAAAGCGCCGGTCTATTTTAGGTAACAGTTTGGTGCGCGTTTCTGTCGGATTAAAAAAGAATGCATCGAAACCAGCGGAAACACCAATTAGAGGTATATTGTGATAAGAGTCAATATCGATCCTCTCATCGAGAAGCAATCTTCCATCAACATCCATTCGCTGACAAATTAGCAGTTTTCCGGAAACATTGGCTGCAAGACGATCAGTAAGGCCATGGTATGGTATTATGATACAATCTGAATTGATAATTCCGGCCAATCTCGTATCGGTCATTGCCGCCTCGGCGACAAGGTCACGAACAGACGGAAGTTCGTCACCATCTATTGTGCGTATCTCAACCTGCAACTGGCTCTCGCGAATAGCGTTAGCCTCTTTGCGCGTATTTACCGTAATAATGTGAAACCCAGCATTGCGCCATGACGCAATGCATTTTTCCTGGTAAGTGCGCCCGACCTCTTGACCTTCGCAAAGACGGGACATCGCGGGAACAATTGAAGTGACCAACACGGGTTGATTGACCTGAGATGAAGTCATTGCCAGATCTCGTTCCCCCTACCCATCATGCGGCGGTTCCAGTCGTTCGCCGGTAGGCAGAATATCTTAAGAATTAACTATATGGGACGCCACCGCGGAACGTGGTAAGCTTCAGAGAATTACACGCGACAGAAACCACGTCAACCTGCAAACACCTTTCGACCAATTTAGCGGGCGGCGTTGCCGTTCGAATTTGGGGCTACCTTTGCAACTGAGGATATTGCGATGCCTGCTCCGCTCGACGCGGTGGGGATCGCAGCACCGGTTGCATTGGGAGAGCCTGAGCAGGACCGCCATGCCGAAGCGGGTCGCCTACTGAAGCTCGCGCCGAGAATCGACAATTGACTGGTACCAGTCAAGGTAGGCGCTCACCTGGTCGTTAATGTCAAAGCGTCGCCGCACCGTCGCCGCGGCGAGCTCGCCCATCTTCCGGCGCAAATCGTCGTCGCGCAGCAGCGCCTCGATGCGCGCCGCCATCTCGTCGGCCGCGCCCGGAGCCACGAGAAAGCCCGTCGTCCCGCTCTCGATAATCTCCGGGATTCCGCCTACGGCGCTTGCAATGACCGGGACGCCGCAAGCGAAGGATTCAATGATGGTGAGCGCAAACGTCTCGGCGCGCGCGGCGTGCACGCACACGTCTGCAGCGGCGAAATAGAGCGCCACGTCCGAGGCGTCGTCCTTGAAAGGAACAAACTTCAATTGGGCTTGGCCGACGGCTTCCGATGGGCCATCGTCCCCTAACGCCAGGAACAGCAACGGAGCGCCTGACCATCGGGCGCCGAGCTTCGCCATGGCGGCGCGAAAGGTGTCATAATCCTTGAAAACGTTGCGGCGAATCCCGTCTGCAGCGAAGATGACCATTCTGCACGCCGTGTCGACGCCAAGGCGGCTTTTTGCCGCGCTGCGATCTTCGGGGGGGTGAAAAACCTTAAGGTCGACGCCGTTGGGAATGACCTGGGCCTCCACGACGGCGGAGCTTAGAATGGACTCTTCGACGCGCCGCATCAGCCAGCGGCAGGGCGTCGCGACGTACAACCGACTTCGCGCAAATATCTCACGTTTGCGTCGCCAGTTGAACGCGGTCGCATCGCGCGCGATGCGCGGATAGATCGAAAGATCGGGGCAATCCCCGCATCCGTCTCTCCAGCGCATGCAATCAAACGAGTGGGCGCAATGCCCGCTTAACAGCCAAGCGTCGTGGAGCGTGAGGACCACCGGAGTCTTGCGCGTAAGCTCGGGCAGCATCCTCAGATCGAAATAGCCCCCGTGAAGATTGTGGCAATGGAGAATGTCCTTGTCCGTCATCTGCAGGAGCTGACGGCTGCCCGGAAAATTGAAATCCTCGCGCCCTAGCCAGCGATCAAACGGCGTCCGCCATCCGCGTTGCAGCTCGAGGCACCGCTTTCGCAGCGAGCCGGCGCCGGGCGCACGCCCGGCCATCGGCGTCAGGATGCGCTCGCACGTCGCGAAAGCTCCGCCGAGCGAATTGGGCTTCGGCCGATAGGCGAGCTCGAACACATCGGGATCGAGCGAGCGCTTGCGTCCGACCGCGAGCTTTGAATCGTGGCCTATCGCGCGATAGGCGGCGAACAAATCCCACCCCACGCGCTGGGCGCCGCCGCGATGATCCGAGGCGGAGACCTGGAGCACATGCAACCGACGCTCAGGCGGCATTCCACGCCGCCAAACGCTTCGCAAACTCGTCACCATCCCAATCGCGCACGACAAAACACGGCATCGCGTACCGTTCTCCGCCGCGGAATGCCGTTGCGGGATGGTTGGCGCGGGCGCAGGCGAATCCCGCCTCGCGCACCAGCCGGATCGTTTCGGCGCTATAGTCGGCGCGGGTGCCGAACGGATACGAGAAGGTCGTTACGGGCTTGCCGATCAATCGCTCGAGCGCGGCCTTGCTTTCGCCAATTTCGAATCGCTGCGCGTCGACCGGCAGCGCGGCCAATGAAGAATGGTTTACGCTGTGCGCGCCAATTTCGATCAACGCGTCGGACGACAAATCGCAAAGTTCGGAGCGCGACAACGGACGATGCGAGGGCCGCCCGGCATGGCTGAGGGCCGCCCAACGGCGCATCTTGGCCAATATTTCCGACCGCTCCGCGGCGTCCGCTGTTGGCAGCAGCGCGCACAGCGCCAGATAGGCCGTCTGCCGCGGCGATGGCTCCTGGGCGAGCAGGACATTCCAGTTTCCGCCCGCTTGGACCTCGTCCGACTGCGAATTCAGCCGCCACGCGTAATTGCGTCCGCCGATCGTCAGCGAAAGAATCTTCGGCAAGCTCGCCGGCGACAAAAGCAGCCGCTCGAGTTCATCCCACCAGAACTCGGTCTCGTCGCCGATCTTGCCCGAGGCGACGAACATCGTAGCGGGACAGTCGGCCGCGCGAAGAAGCGGCAGCGCCTCGTGTAGGTTGTCGGCGTATCCGTCGTCGAACGTGAGAATGATGCTGCGGCGGTGCCGCGGCCCAGGCTCCGCAAGCCATTCAGATAGCCGCGCAATGTGGTGGCGGCGGCGCAGCACGTCGAGCTGTTCGGCGAAGCGCCGCGGTGAAACGGCGAGCAGTTGCGGATCGCGATCGAGCGCCGCCACGCGATGATAGCAAAGTATCGTCGCGCCCGGCCGAAGTCGGCGCAACCAGCGCGCGGGGCCGCTCAGCAGCTCGCGCCGGACTTTGCGCGGACTGAGGTGCGAGGCAATGCTTGAAAGACTTTCCATTCAGGCTTTCTCACGCCACCACTTCAGCGCCGGCTTTCTGCCCGCGACGTCCGACCAAAGTTTCCGGGCGGCGGACCCTACCGCCCGCCTGAATCCACGTCTTTCCATCGCGCATTCGTAGGTTATGGAGGCGCGGGAAAGCGCCGTCGTATTGTCCCACGCGCTCAGTCGCCTGACCCACTTCGCTGAACTCGCCGATCGGCCCAAGGAATCGATTTCTTTGAGTAGTTCACTTTTGTTGACCCGGTAAATATCGAGCACGTCTTCGTCAAGCGATGCGGCGTAAGCCCTGGCGAAGCCGAGCGCGCCGGGCCCGCGCAACCCGTTGCGCCAGCCGTCCACATAATCGGCGACGGCCGTGGTGTGCCGATGAATGCTCTTGTGATCGCCCGCCGCTTCTGGAGGGGGCGGATCATAGCGCAGCGTGGCGGAATCGAAGCGGAGACCGAGTCGCGCGCACAACGCCTGCATGGTCCTCTCGGGCGTCCGCACAAGGTCTTCATAATGAACGACAATGGGATCCTTGATCGAACGAACCGCCTTCGCGATCAGATTTGGCGCCGCAAGCAAATCGAGCCTATAGCCTGAATCTTGTAGCATGCTAGACCAATCGCAACTGACACCCTCCAACATCGATGAAAAAATAGCGATGGGGTGGCGCAGAAGAAACACCAACTTGGCGGTTGGAAATATTCGCGAGATATCATCGATAACCAGGAAATTGCGCGGCGTCTTATCGAGAAAGTAGCGGGCGCCGCCACCAGCCAGCGCGCGCGCATAGAGAGTCTCGACAAAACTGCGAATGCATTCGTCGTAGAGTGCAGACCCATCAATACGAGCGAGGAAAGCCTCCAAAGCATCCGTCGAAAATTCGCAATCATATTCAGTCCAAATTCCATTCGTTCTCCGCGAATAAACTAACGGCAGCAACAGCCATGGCTCAGGTTCCGTGTGCACGCTCGGGTGACTCGCCAGCATGCTCTGCAATAGAGTCGAACCCGAACGTTGCGCGGAAATCAGGAAGATGATCTCCATCTTTCTTCGATAACTTTCGACCGAAGCCATCTAGAACGCCTCAAGATACTTGCGCCAGGATCGGCGGCACTGCCCTATCGGCTCTCCACGACCAACGACGCCACGCCACCGATCCAAGAAAGCAATAAGGAGTCGACCTCGCCCGCTATGCGTATCCGAGGCCAAGCGGACGCCATCCGTGAAAATGGAGGCGGGACCGGCGCGAGTTAAACGATTATGCCGCCGTTCCGTTCGATCGCGACTCCGGGGGCGACCTGAAGCCTGGAGAAACCCGAGAGCCGCCCAACGCGCGTGCGCCTGAGGCGCACGCCGCCGACCTGGCGGTTCAGCGTACCGGCGCTGTTCCTTCGCACAGGCGAGCGAATCCGCGATCGGAAACTTTCGAGACGCCACGCCGCTTGCCTGTTTCGGCGAGGTCAACTTGGGCACGCCGAGCATCTGAGGCGATGGCATCTCGTCCGTTGTCCCCGCAAAGTCCAGCCTATGTCGCGAAAGTGTCCCCAAATTGTTCCGTAGGCAAGCGGTCACAGGTTGAACCGCAGGGCGATCGCTTCAGGTTAACGGGACGGCGGGGGCGGAAATGTGATTCCTTTGCGGCTTCGTTGATTCGGAGCCCGCGATGTCGAAAGCGCCGCCGACCGCCTGCCTGCTGGAGCACTTTTCCGCGCTTTCGGACCCTTGCCAGCGCTGGCGGTTTGTCTATCCGCTGCCGGAAATCCTGCTTCTGGTTTTGTGCGCCACGCTTTACGGCATGGAGGATTTCGTCGAGATCAGGCTGTGGGGCGAGCAGCGGGGGGATTTCCTGAAGCGCTTCCTGCCCTACGAGCGCGGCCTGCCGGCCCATGACACGCTCAACGACGTGATCAACGGGCTCGACGCCGAACTGTTCAAGACCTGCTTCGCCGGCTGGGTGGAGGCGTTGCGCGAGCGCGCGCCCGACATCGTCGCCATCGACGGCAAGACCTCGCGGCGAACCTACGCGCGCGCCAAGGGCCGCGAACCGCTGCACATGGTCTCCGCTTGGGCGGCCCGCCAACGCCTCGTCCTCGCTCAGGAGGCCGTCGACGAAAAGTCCAATGAGATCGTCGCCATTCCGCGGCTGCTGGAACGACTCGAGCTGACGGGGGCGCTGGTCACCATCGACGCCATGGGAACCCAAACCGACATCGCCGACACAATCGTCGGACGCGGCGGCGATTACCTGCTGGCGCTGAAGGCCAACCGGCCGGTTCTCCATCGAGACGTCGTCGCCTTCTTCGACAAGCCGCCGGACGAAATGCTGGAGCCCGCGCACGTCACGACCGACGCCGACCATGGTCGCATCGAGGAGCGCCGCCATGTCGTCTGCCACAAGATCGACTGGCTGTTCTCGGATCGCCGCTACGCCGACGAGCCGCGCTTCCCCAACTTGGCGATGATCGGCATGGTCGAAAGCCGCGTCGAGCGAAACGGCGCCGTCGCCCGCGAGCAGCGATATTATCTCTCCTCGGCCAAACTCGACGCCCAAACCTTCGCCGCCGCCGTCCGCGCCCACTGGGGCGTCGAGAACCGCTTGCACTGGGTTCTCGATGTCGTGTTCCACGACGACCTGGCCCGCTTGCGCAGCGCCAACGGCCCGCAAAACATGGCTGTCGTCAAACACATGGCAATGAACCTGGCGCGCAATCCAAAAGACAGGCACAGCCTCAAGGTCCGGCGAAAGCTCGCCAACCTCAACCCCGACTACCTCCCAACCCTGATCCACCAACCCGCGTCGTTAACCTGAAGCGATTCCCCTGCGCCCGCCCTCGCAGTGGGTCGCCGTCGAGGTTCCGACGATCATCTCGGAGGAGAAGTTCAATGCGGTCCGGGCGCTGATGCAGAGCCGGGCCCCCAAGCGCACGCCGCCGCGCGTCGCCAACGGCCCGACCCTGCTGGCCGGCGTCATCCGCTGCGGCTACTGCGGCGCGGCGATGATCCAGAACGCCGACAAGGGCGGCGCGTATCGCTACTCCCGCTGTTCTTGGAAGCTGAAAGAGGGCGTCGCCGCCTGCCGCGGCATCCGCATGCCGATGGATCGGCTCGACGAAATCGTCGTCGCAGAGGTCGCCAAGCGCGTTCTGGAGCCTGATCGGCCGGGCAAGATGCTCGAAGCCTACGCCCGCGCCGGCGCGGAGCGCGAGGCCGGCCGCCGCGATCGCCTGTCGAAGCCGAGGCAGGGCCATAAAGAGACCGAGGCCGCGATCGCGCGCCTCCTGGAGCTGGTCGAGAAGGGACTGAGGGACGCCGAGGACCCGAGCCTGGGCGAGCGCCTGATCGGCCTCGAGGCGCGCCGCGACGAGCTGGCCAAGGAGGCGACCGACCTGCAGCGCCATCTCGCCTCAGGCGAGCCGCAGATCACGCGCGACAAGATCGACCGCCTCGCCCGGCGGTTGCGCGACAAACCGTGCGACGGGCCGCCGGAGTCGCGGCAAGCCGGCTCCCGGCTGGTCATGGGCGAAGTGACTTTGACCGAGGATGAAATCCGCATCAGCGGATCGAAGGCCGTTCTGGTCCCCCGCGCGTCGCAGGAGGAGCTTCTCGCCGCGCCCACGGTTCTGTCTTTTGTTCGAAAATGGCGCGCCCGGAGGGATTCGAACCCCCGGCCCCCAGATTCGTAGTCTGGTGCTCTATCCAGCTGAGCTACGGGCGCGCTTGCTCTGCGGCGGGAGAAGCCTCCCGCGCGGCGGAGGGCCGTCTAGCCGCTTTCCCCGGCCGAGGCAAGAGGCGATTCGCTCTGAACGGCGCGTCAATGGCCTTGCTTCGGCGTCGAAGCGCCGCTAAGCGAGACCTTCGTGCCCTATTCCCGCTCCATCGCCCTTCTTGACGCCCGCCTGATCGACCCGGCGGAGATGCGCGAGCGTCGCGGCGGCGTTCTTGTCGCCGACGGCAAAATCGCCGCGCTCGGGCCCGACGTGAACCGCTACAGCGTTCCCGACGACGCGCGGGTGGTCGAATGCGCCGGCGACGTCGTCGCCCCGGGGTTGGTCGATCTGCGCGCCTTCATCGGCGAGCCGGGCGCCGAACATCGCGAGACCATCGCCTCCGCCAGCGCCGCCGCCGCGGCGGGCGGCGTGACGACGCTGGTCGCGCGCCCCGACACCAACCCGCCGGTCGACGACCCCGCGGTGGTCGACTTCATCCTGCGCCGCGCCCGCGCCACCGCCAAGGTGCGGGTGCTGCCCTCCGCGGCGCTGACCAAGCGTCTCGAAGGCCGCGAAATCGCCGAAATCGGCCTGCTCGCCGAGGCGGGCGCGGTCGCCTTCTCCGACGGGCCCCGCAGCGTCGCCAACGCCCAGACGATGCGCCGCGCGCTGACCTACGCGCGCGACTTCTCCGCGCTGGTGATGCACACCTGCGAGGATCGCGAATTGCGCGGCGACGGGGTGATGGCCGAAGGCGAGCGCGCCACCCGCCTCGGCCTGCCCGGCGTCCCGCGCGAAGCCGAGACGATCGTGCTCGAGCGCGACCTGCGGCTGGTGGCGCTGACCGGCGCGCGCTACCACGCCGCGCTGGTCTCCAACCGGCTGTCGCTCGAAGCGATGGCCCGCGCGCGCGAGGCGGGGTTGCCGGTGAGCTGCGGCGTCTCGGTCAACAACCTCACCCTCAACGAGAACGACGTCGGCGACTACCGCACTTTCCTCAAGCTCTATCCGCCCCTGCGCGGCGAGGACGAGCGCCTAGCGCTGGTCGAGGCCGTCGGCTCCGGCCTGATCGACGTCATCGTCTCCGACCACGACCCCCAGGACGTCGAGACGAAGCGCCTGCCCTTCGCCGAGGCGGAGGCGGGAGCGATCGGCGTCGAGACCATGCTGTCGGCCGGCCTGCGGCTGGTCGCGGCCGGACAGGTGTCGTTGCCGCGGCTTTTGCGCGCGCTGAGCGCGCGGCCGGCGGAGATCCTCGGGCTGCCGGTCGGCCGCCTCGCCGTCGGCGCGCCCGCCGACCTCATCCGCTTCGACCCCGAGGCGCCGTTCGTGCTCGACCCGGCGACCCTGCATTCGCGCTGCCGCAACACGCCGTTCGACGAGGCGCGGCTCGAAGGCCGCGTCAAGATGACGCTGGTTGCAGGAAGCGTCGCGCACGAATAGGCTACGCCCGGTCATTTCAAGTCTTGGCGCCGCGCATGGCGGTCTCGCTCAATTCGCTTTACGCCGTCGCCGCGCTGGCGATCGGCTACCTCCTGGGGACGATCCCCTTCGGCCTCATCCTCACCCGCGTCGCCGGCGCCGGAGACCTGCGCGCCATCGGCTCGGGCAACATCGGCGCGACCAACGTGCTGCGCACCGGCCGCATGGACCTCGCCGCCGCCACGCTGGTTCTCGACGCGCTGAAGGCGACGCTCGCCTATGTCATCGCCGCGGCGCTGTTTCACGACGAAACGGCGGCGCTCGCCGGCGCGGCGGGCGCCTTCTTCGGCCATCTCTATCCAGTCTGGCTGCGCTTTCGCGGCGGCAAGGGCGTGGCGACCTTCCTCGGCGGCCTCCTCGCCGCCTGTTGGCCGGCGGCGGCCGCTTTCATCGTCGTCTGGCTCGCGGTCGCCGCGGCGACCCGCTATTCCTCCGCCGGCGCGCTCAGCGCCAGCTTCGTCGCGCCGATCGCCGCGCTTTTCGTCGGCGCCTTTCCGGTGGCGATTCTCTACGCGCTGCTGGCGGCGTTGCTGTGGCTGAAACACAGCGCCAACATCGTTCGGCTGCTGCAAGGCCGCGAAACGAAGATCAAGCTGAAGGGCTGAGCCGATGAGCCGGGCGTCGATCCGCGAACGCCTCGGCGACGACGAGCGCTTCGATTGGCTAAGGCTCATCCGCTCCGAGAACGTCGGGCCGCGCACTTTCTTCGCGCTGTTGCGCCGCTTCGGCGCCGCGAGAAGCGCGCTGGCGGCGCTGCCCGATCTCGCGCGGCGCGGCGGCGCGCCGCGGCCGATCCGCGTCGCCGAACGCGGCGAAATCGAGCGCGAACTCGATGGCGCCGCCGCGCTTGGCGTCCGCTACGCCGCCTTCGGCGAGCCGGAATACCCGCCGGCCCTGCGCCAGATCGACTCGCCGCCGCCGCTCATCGGCTGGCTCGGTCGCGCGGAGGCGCTGAGCGGCGCGGCGATCGCGATCGTCGGCTCGCGCAACGCCTCCGCTGCAGGATTGACCTTCGCCGACCGGCTGGCGCGCGGCCTCGGCCAAGCGGGCTATGTCGTCGTCTCCGGCCTCGCGCGCGGAATCGACCAGCGCGCCCATTTCGCCGCCTTGGCGACCGGCACGCTCGGCGTGCTGGCGGGCGGCTTCGCCCGCCCCTACCCGCCCGAGGCGGCGAAGCTCATGCCGCTGATCGCCGAGACGGGCGCCGTCGTCTCGGAAATGCCGATCGAATGGGAGCCGCGCGGCCGCGACTTTCCCCGCCGCAACCGGCTCGTCTCCGGCCTCGCGCTGGCGACGGTGGTGATCGAAGCGGCGCGCGGCTCCGGCTCGCTGATCACCGCGCGCTGCGCCGCCGAGCAGAACCGCGAGGTGTTCGCCGCGCCGGGTTCGCCCCTCGATCCGCGCGCCGAAGGGACCAACGACCTGCTGCGCCAGGGCGCGAACCTCTGCGCGCGCGTCGAGGACGTGCTGGCGGTGGTCGATCCGATCCGCGCGCGCGACCCGTTCTCGCGTTTCGCCGAGCCGGCCGGCGCGACCGACCAAGCGGCCTGGAGCGCGGCGGCCTCGCAAGACGACGACGCGCCGGCGCCGGACGCGCAGCCGGGCGAGGCGGCGCCGGCGCGCGAAGACGACGACGCGTGCCTGCGTCGCGTCGAAGCGCTGCTTGGCCCGGCGCCGATCGCCGTCGACGATCTCGCCCGCGCCGCCGACGCCCCCGCGCGCGCGGTGCGCGGCGCGCTGGTCGAGCTGGAGCTCGCCGGGCGCGTCGAACATTGCGGCGGCGACCGCGTGGCGCTGGTCGCGCCGAGCGAAGAGCGCTAGCGCCGCGACCGCGGAGGCGCCATCTGCGGGCGCGCCGTGCGAAACGAGCGGCGGCGCGACGTCTGGTTATGGCTCGATCGCCCGCCGGCCGCCGTCGGCTCATTCGCCCCCGGCGCCTCCGCCGCGCGCGCACGCGCTGCGCGCGCCGACGCCTCGCCTTCGGCGCGCGCCATGGCGAGAAAGTAGGAGAGCAGATCGAGGCCCGCCGCCGACGCCATCGACTCCAGTTGCGCCGTCATTTCAGCAACGTAGCCCGCGACCGCCGCTTCGTTGGCGCTCTCAGCGTCGACCGGACAAGAGAGCGCGTCGCCGCATTTCAACATCGCCCTGCCCCGCCGCAAAGGTGTTGACCTGACTATTTCGCCGCGTAACACGCATAGATTGTCGTAATGTTATAGGCAAGTAAAAAGCGTATCAATCCGCGCCGCCGCCGGCCCCCGGCGCGAGCCGCGCGAGGCGGTCGAGCGCGCCTTGCAGGATGTAGGCCGCGGCCATCTGGTCGATCACCGCCGCCCGCCGCGCCCGCGACACGTCGTTGGCGATCAGCGCGCGCTCGACCGCCACGGTCGACATGCGCTCGTCCCAGAAGGCGTAGGGGCTCGGATGGAGCCTGGCGAAATTGCGCGCGAAGGCGCGCGTCGACTGGGCGCGCGGCCCCTCGTCGCCGCTCAGCGCCAGCGGCAGGCCGACGATCAGCGCGAAGGCGTCGAACTGGCGAACCAGCGCGCTCAGCGCCTCGGCGTCGCCGGCGAACTTCTTGCGTCTGAGCGTCGTCAGCGGCGTGGCGACCCGGCGCTCGACGTCGGAAAGCGCGAGCCCGATCGTCTTGGTTCCGAGATCGACGCCGATCAGCCGCGCCTTGGCGGGCAGGACGGCGGCGAGGTCTTCGAGGGAAAGCGGCGCCGCGGACATGGTCGTTCAGCGCTACCACGCCGCGCCGCGCGTTGCCACGGCGAAGCGGCGGGTGTTATACGGGCGCCGCTTTCGAACGGCGTGGAGCCGAAGGAGTCGACATGGCCGTGGACCAGGCCGCTGTCCGCCGCATCGCGCGGCTGGCGCGCATTGCGGTGAGCGACGCGGAAGTGCCCCATCTGCAAAACCAGATCAACGCCATCCTCGCGTTCGTGGAGGCGTTGAACGCCGTCGACGTCGCCGGCGTCGAGCCGATGACCTCGGCGATTCCGATGAAGCTGCCGATGCGCGACGACATCGTCGTCGACGGCGAGATCGAGCCGGCGATCCTCGCCAACGCGCCGCTCGTCGAGGACGGCTTCTTCGTCGTGCCCAAGGTGGTCGAATGACCCGCCGTCCCGCCTCCGCCTCCCGCGCGCGCAAGAGCAAGAGAGGATCCGACGTGAGCGATCTCACCGCGCTGACCCTCGCCGAGGCGCGCGACGCGCTGCGCGCGCGCGAAATCACCAGCGTCGAGCTCACCGAAGCCCATCTCGCCGCCATGGAGCGCGGCAAGGGCCTCAACGCCTATGTCGCGACGACGCCGGAGCGGGCGCTGGAAATGGCGCGCGCGAGCGACGCCCGGCTCGCCGCCGGCGACGCCGGCCCGCTCGAAGGACTGCCGATCGGCGTCAAAGACCTCTACGCCACCGTCGGCGTCCACACCCAGGCCTGCAGCCGCATCCTCGCCGGCTTCAAGCCGCCCTACGAGTCGACGGTGACCGCCAACCTGTGGCGCGACGGCGCGGTGATGCTCGGCAAGCTCAACATGGACGAGTTCGCCATGGGCTCGTCGACCGAGACCTCCTGCTACGGCCCGGCGGCCTCGCCCT
>Ga0181520_10006806_pt1 | contig 17216 bp, 20 predicted proteins | sample PEATcosm2014_Bin_29_FD_132451 | JGI IMG/M metagenome (GOLD analysis project Ga0181520, IMG submission 132451) | Peatland microbial communities from MTU Mesocosm Facility, Houghton, MI, USA - PEATcosm2014_Bin02_30_metaG | ecosystem: Environmental > Terrestrial > Soil > Wetlands > Peat | place... | reverse complement strand
TTGCCGGCTTTCTTGGCCTCCAGAACGGCTTCCAGCGCCCCGCCCTGTGCGAAGAAGGCATCGGCATCGTCCATGCGCGCAGTCTCGTGAAACTGATTCAAGTCGACGTGGTCCGTCTGCAGGCGTTGCAGCGACTCGTCGATCTGCTTGGCGGCGGATTGTTTCGTGCGGCCATCGAACTTCGTCATCAGGAAGACCTTCTGGCGGTATCCATCGCGCAGCGCCACACCCATGCGCCGCTCACATTCGCCCTGGATGTAGTCCCAGGAATTATCCATGAAGTTGACGCCGTGGTCGATCGCTGTGCGGATGATCCGCGTGGTGATGTCTGCGCTCGCCGCCATGCCGGCGTGCGCGCCGCCCACGCCGATTGCCGACACCTTCTCGCCGGTTTTGCCGAGCGTCCGGTAGATCGTTCCGCCCGTTTGCGCCCCGGCCGTATTCAGTGCCACCCCTATGGACGCCAGGGTGGTCAAAGCCTCTCTTCGATTCATCGCTCGAATCTCCCTCCGGGGGAGTATACACCAGATTCCGCCCGCGAAAGCAACAAACTGGTTCGCTCATGGGGTTACCTCCGCGGGCATCGGAGTTGTGTATGTTTGATGCCGCCGGGCCGCATTTTCGAGCAGGAAAATCTGCATGGATCGGCTCGGCAGCGCGACTGTAGGCGACCGGACGGCGCGCGCGAACGTACTGAACGGCACTTCGTACTCAAACGAAAAGATTGGGTATCTGTATAATTGCAAGAAGCCCGGAGCGAGATGGATCTTCCGCGGCGGCGCCAAATAAGCGCCGCTAACTCCGCGAAGAGTGCGGTAACCGGGTTCTTACTGGGTTCCCACCAAGACTTATAGGAAGGGTGTGTCCGATATGCGGAAATTTACGTCTCGAGGTGTGACTGCGCGAAGCTTCGCCGCTCTCAGCCTCTTCACATTACTGGCCAGCGCCCCCATCTTCGGGCAGACGCGGCAGCTCGTGCGCGCCGAAGTCCCGTATGAATTTACCTTCGCTTCGAAAGTGCTTCCGGCGGGTACGTATACTTTCACCGTGACCGAGAGCGGCATCCAAGTTAAACTAGCCAGCGGCGAATCGTTCCACTCGGTCATCCTGACCCGGCTCGGCGGGCCGACCGAGTTCCTTCAAGATGGCGCCCTGGTCTTCGACAAGGCCGGCAGCGTCCGAATTCTCTCCGAACTTTGGATTCCGGGCAGCGACGGAGTGCTTCTGCACAGCACGCCCAAAGATCACAAGCACGAGATTCTGTTGTTATCCAGCGGGGCTCCCAACCCCAATCTCTCCGGAAAGGCGGCTTACGAGCAGACCTGCCGCCGGTGCCACGGCCCGGATGGCAGAGGCGAGGCCAGAGCGGATAAGTTCTTCGGCACCAAAATTCCCAGGCTCGGTTCGGAAGAGGTGCAGGGCAAGCCCGATACGGAGTTGAAGGAGATCATCACCAAGGGCAGCCGCGCTATGGACCCCGTCGAGATCGAGGAATCCGGATTCCGGCACCGCCTGCCGGAACAATCCGTCGATGCTGTAATCGCTTACGTGCGCACGCTGAAGCAGTAATCGAACTTCGCCCGGCCGGAACGCGGCTAGATGAACATCTCTTCGTCTTGCGTGGCCGCGTCCACCGGGTACTTGCGGCCGCGCGCCAGAGTCGAAATCACGGCGGAAACGCCCGCGGCCAGCCCGTTGACCTCGCGGACCGGGCGCATGACGGCGCGCTTCACGTTCTCGCCGACCTGGCCGGCCTGCTCCACCGTGTTCTCCACGGATTGGTCAATCTGCTCGACGCGGTGGCGCGCGATCTCGGTGGTCTCGCGGATCACTCCGGCGATGTGCTCCACCTGCGCGCGGGCCTCTTTGACGATGGCCGACGCATCGGTTGAGATCTCGGTCACCCGGGGGCGGTTCTCTTCGATGATCCGATTGACGGCGGCGACCGTGGCGTTCGCTTTTTCAAGCAGGGGACCGGTCTGCGTCAGCACCGGCTCGATCCGATCGACCACCGGCCCCACACGATCCATCAACGGCCCGATTCTCTCGACCACCGGTTCCGCCCGATCGATCAGGGGAACGAGCTTACGGTGCGTCTTCCCGACCAATAGATAGAGAGCGATCAGGATGCCGGCTTGCACCAAAAACGCAATCGAGGCAATCACGACCGCCACGGCGATGACAATGCGAAAGACGTCGTCCGGCATACTCTAAGCCTCTCCCCGCAAGCTCCCGCCTCGCGGAAGACTACTGTGCCGTTCCTTCAGCCGGTGGCGCCTGCGGGCTGACGGCCTCGCGGTATGCCTGGCGCCCCGCTTCCATGGCCTCGGAGATGGTGTCTTTTTGCTTGCCCAGCGCTTCCTTGCCCTTATCCACCCACTCGCCGGCCTGCTGCTTCACTTCCGCGCTGCGCTGCTTTACAAAATCCGCGCCTTCGCCGGCCTTGTTCTTGAGAAGTTCGCGGGTTTCCTGTCCCGATTTCGGCGCGAACAACAGGCCGATCGCCACTCCTGCGCCCAGCCCAATAAGAAAACTTGAGAGACCTTTCGTATCCATGCATTTCCTCCTGTTCAGCGACTCTCACTCAGCGGGAAAGCCGTTCGGCGCGAGCCATTTTTAGTATACTCCCCGATGGGAAGCCTAAATCATGGAACCGCGCCAGCCCCGTCTCCTGGATGCCGGCGCTCTGTGGGAGTACGCTCTCCGGATTCTATCCGGCCGTGCGTATTCCATCGGAGAGCTGCGCGAGAAGCTGCGCCGCCGCGCCCAGCGAGCCGCCGATATCGAAGAAATCCTGGCGCGCCTTAAAGATATCGGATACCTCGACGACCGCCGCTTCGCCGAGGGATTCGCCACCGCCCGCCTGGCCGGGGACGGGCTGGGAGCCTCGCGCGTGGCCCGCGACCTGCGCCGCCGCCGCGTGGCGCCCGCGCTGGCCGAGCGTACCATCGCGCGCGTCTACCAGGATGTCGACGAGGAGGCGCTGATTACCGATTTCATCCGCCGCAAATACCGCATGGCGGAGCGCGAGGGCCTCTTCCAGACCCCCAACGAACTGGCGGCCGCCTATCGCCGCCTGCTGCACGCCGGCTTTCGGCCCGGAGCCGTGCTGGGCGTCCTCAAACGCTTCGCTCGCAATCCCGAGCTGCTGGATTCCTTCGAGCCGCCCGAGGAGGGCGATCCGGAAGCCTGAGCCAGCCGCCGTTCACACCGCGCCGCGGCGCGCGAAGACCAGATCCTCCACCACGCGCCCGCCGATCAGGTGCTCCTGGATAATGCGCTCCAGCGCCTCCGGCGTGGCCGAGTGGTACCAGACGCCCTCCGGGTACACCACCGCGATGGGTCCCCGCTCGCAAATGCGCAGGCAGTTGGCCTTGCTGCGATAGACGTCCTCGAGGCCCAGCTCCGCCAGCCGCCGCTTCAGATAGTCCCAGGCTTCCAGTCCGGCTTCCTTCGAGCAGCACTTGGGATTGGTCTGGTCCGCGCACAGGAAGATGTGCCGCCGGATGCCGGGAATTTTCAGTGCCGCGGCAATGCGCGCCAGGCGTTCCGCGTCGGCCATGGCTAGAATTGCACTTTGGGAGCCGTGCGCGCGCCCAGTTCGGTCTTGAAATAGGCGTCGTCCCGCGACATGCCCGAAAGCGAGGCCACAATATTATCCGGAAAGCGCTGGATCTGCGCGTTGTAGTGCTCCAGCGTTTCGTTGTATTTTCGCCGCTCCACGGCGATGCGGTTTTCGGTTCCCGCCAGCTCGTCCTGCAAACGCAGAAAATTCTCGTTGGAGCGCAGTTGCGGGTAATTCTCAGAGATCACCAGCAGGCGCGACAGCGCGCCCGAAAGCTGATCGTTGGCGGCGATCTTCTCCTGCGGCGTACGCCCGCCGATCAGAGCCGCGCGCGCATCGGCGATGTCCTTGAAAACCTCGGTCTCGTGCTGGGCGAAACCCTTGACCGTCCCCACCAGGTTGGGAATCAGGTCGGCGCGCCGCTGCAGGGCCACGTCCACCTGCGACCATTGCGCGTTGATGGCCTCCCGCTGGGTCACCAGGTCGTTGTGCACGCCCACGAACTTGCTCCCCACGCCCAGCGCAACGACGACGATTATGAGAACCACGATCAGCGCAGCTTTCACCTGTGCCTCCTATTTTTCCAGCCGGTCCACGGCTTCGATCACCACCGAAATTCCCGCAAGGTAAGGTCCCAGCAACTCCTCCGGCTTCATTTCGCGCGCCTTGCGGCGTCCCTCGCGGATGTCCAGCAGGGTCTCGAAACTGGCCGGGTCGAATCCGAATTTCTCGCGGGCCGCCGCGATCACCTCGCGCTTGGTGCCCGGCGGCGGAGCGCCATGGAGGACCAGAGCGTGGCGGAAGAGCGCGCAGAACGTGGAGATCGAATCGAGCAGCAGGCGCCGCATCAGGTCCGCGTCCGAGAACGTTCCGCAGCTCTTCTGGCGCAGGCGCAGCAGTTTGGCGCGCAGGTCGTGCTCCACCTGTGCGCGGTAGAACGTGTTATCGAGCGCCAGTTCCGCCATAACGTCCTTGCCGAAGAGCACGCGGTTATGCCGGGTGATGTCGCGGAACTCGATGGCGAAGCAATCCGTGGAGGTTTCGATCTCGCGCTCCGTGAGCAGCAGCGGCGACGGGCTGCCCTGTTCGCGCCACCAGCGGAATACCGGCTCGCTCGAGGCCAGTTCGCGCGCCCCGATCTCGCGCAGCACGCACAGCACGTTGAAATCGGAATATTTCGCGTGGTGATCGCCGGTGACCGCCGAGCCATACAGCACCACGGAAATCAGGCTATCGCCATACGCCTTCTGGAGCTTCTCCACAAGCTGGCCGAGCAGTTTATCCATTCATCCGCCTCACCAATCGCTGGAAGCGCCCCCGCCGCCGGAGTCGCCGCCGCCGAAGCCGCCGAAGCCGTCGCCCGAATCGAAGCCTCCGAAGCCCCCGCTGCCGCGGCTGCCCCACGTGGAGCGACCCATCAATCCGCCGAGGATCAGCCCCGGAAGAAAGCCGCCTCCGCCTCCGCCATAGCCCGGGGGACCGCCGGCGGCGCGCACGAGCCACAGCAGGAGAAACACTCCGCCGAGGATCAGCGGCCACGGAATGGAATAGCGCACCGAGGGCTGCACGCGGCGCGGCAGGCTCGCATCCAGGGTCACGTGCTTGGCAGCGGCGATGGCATCGCCGATGGTCGAAGCCGCCGCCCGCATGGCATCGCCGTAATCTCCCTGGCGCAAGGCCGGTCGCATGGCGCGCAGAATGCTGCCATCCAGGCCATCGGGGAGAATCGGTTCCAGGCCGTAGCCCACTTCCAGGCGGCTGCGGCGGTCGCCCACGGCCAGCAGCAGCAGGATGCCTTCGTCAGCGCCTTTGCGGCCCACACCCCAGGCGCGGAAGATGGTGTTGGCGACGTCTTCGATGGGTTCGCCCTCAAGCGAGTTGACCGTCACAAGGGCGATCTGCGCGCCGGTCGCGCGCTCCACGCTGGCCGCGTAAGCCTCCAATTGGGCCTTGGCAGCCGGGTCTACGACTCCCGCGAAATCGCTGACGTACCCTTGCGGTTTGAGGGCCTTCCAATCCACCGCCCACGCCGCCAATGCGCAAACCAGGACGGCGAGCGCACACCGCAACCGCATCTTCATCTTGAAGCTTCAGTTTACTACGCGCGGGCGGATGGATTTCGGTTATGTGACTCTGGTAAAATCAGAACATCTGTTGGGAGGTCGTCTAACGGTAAGACGGCAGCCTCTGGAGCTGCTTATCGGGGTTCGAATCCCTGCCTCCCAGCCACAGCTCATAACCACTCAAGCGGCAAATCTCAGGATTTCGACTTCGGTCGCCGCTCCCGATCGCTGATTCGGCTCTCTCCAAGACCTGCGTGGGCACCTCGCTGGAAAGGTAGTACTCGCCGCAGTTGTCGCACACCTCGGCTGGCACCTGTTTCAGGATTACCGTGGTTTCGCCGCGTTGCAGCGTCACCGTCACGGTCCCGCTATGGGTGGTTCCATTCCTGCAGATTGCGCAGCTCATTTCATCTTCCTCGTTTCGGAAGTCGCTATTCCAATGTTCAAGCACCGGCTCATATACCGTCACGACGATCGAGAGGCCGGCCGCCTCGTCAGACGCCAGAACGACGTGCAGCGGCTTGGTTTCCACAGACCCAAGAAGCAGGCGGCTCGGGTACGGCTTGTCCAGCATAGTCGGTGATCGTTTCTCCTTGAGCGATTACGGCCAGCACGTCATCGCGGCTGATCCCGCGTTCGAACATACGCTGAATCGCGTGGCCGCTGAAGACCACCCGCTTGCAGTCCATGAATCGCTTTTATGGTACCAGCAACCGCCTCAGGGTCGACGAGCCAGGCCAGAGCTCGAAATGCGTCCACGACGCCCACAGCCCTAAGCCAAACAAACCCATCACCTGAACTTCGAGTTGCGGAAGCCGCAGGCTGGGCAACTGAGGGTTCCATGTTAGCCCCGGCCGTGTGCCGCCGTTTGAACAGCACAGGCCGAGGCCCAGGAGATCCAAAACGCGGGCAAACCCCATCCGTGATTACGGACGAGCCGTCTTCACCGGTTCGACCTTCAGCGTCACGAACTCGGACGGAACCATGATGGTCTTATACGCGACGCTGTCCTGGCACGCCGGGTCGCTGTGGACCCACAGGCCATCCATGTTATAATTCCCGTCACAAAACACCGAATTCGCGTCGTCTATGACGACCCGCGGCTCTGATTCAGTGGAACTCGCGACGCCCAACAAACGCGCGGCATTCGCCCGCCCCAGCCTCTTCTTCGCCGAGATCGCGGCGCGCATCTCGGGACTAAGTTCGTCCGGACGGAAATAAACGCCGAAAGTGAAATACCGGCTACCGTACTCGTCGGACCCCAGCGGCTGACCCTCGAACGAATACGTGACCTGGTAAGCCGGCGCAAACGCATCGGTTTTTACTTCCGGGCAGTACAGGGACGAGTCTTCCCGAAAGGCCGCTTCCGCGCAGTAGCCCGGAGCCATGGTCGAGACGAGCTCGGTGGGGACTCTGACAGCCTTCACCCCGTCAAATCGGATCGACGACAGGTCCGATCCTGTAGGTATGCGCGCCAGGTGCGTAAACGGATCCAGATCGATGGATGTCACCGATCTCCGGTCCACCTCCGGCGGGCGAGCCGAGAGCACCGCGCGGGATGCCTGCCGGTTCTCCGGATTTCCGCTCGCGGCCCGCGCCGCGGCTTCGGTCGGATAATTGGTCTGCTCGATCGCGCAAGTCGCGCTGTTTCCCTGATAGCTGGCCTGGACGGTGATTTGAATCCTGCCGCTGCCCAGTGGGTGGAATCCGCTCATGGTGGCGCGGCCATTTCCATCCGTGGCTACGGTTAGAGTGCTGGACCCGCTCGCAAAGGTCCCCGGTACGCCGCTCCCGGAGTGGCTGGACTCCCAAACCACGCCGAAGGTCACGGCCGCCCCGGCGCCGACCGGATTGCCATCACCGTCGCGAACTTCGACAATGGTTTCGGCGAACGCTCGGTTCCTCACGATGTTGGCGCCTCCCTCACCCGCCAACACCGTTACGTTCAAGCCACTTGAACCGCCGGGCATGTCCTGCGGATTGCCTGTATTTCCCCATACCAGTGCGCCAGCACATGCCAATAGAATTGACAATCGGACCGTCATGGATTCCCCCCCCTCCAAATGCAGCCGGTGACCCGAAACGTGTCTGTAACAGACCCGTCACCGAATGTTCATCATTGTAATAGTGAACTGCTGAAGGAGTTGGTGAGTATTTCTACGGTCCGGGCACACTTATGTAAGATCCCAAACGGATGGTCGGCCGTTTCGGATTGAACCTTATGGAGTTACCGCGCGAACTCTCTATTGCGCCGCTTAAGCGGTCAGCGGGCTGGTGCAATGGGCGCAGCGCCGAGCGGCAATGGGCACCTCGCTCAGGCACTCGGGACATTTCTTGGTGGTTGGGTCCGGCGCAGCTTCGCCGCGGCTCATGCGAGCCATCAGCGAATTCACCGGAAGCACCACAAAGAAATAGACCGCCGCCCCGATCATCACGAATGCGAACAGCGCATTGACGAAATCGCCCACCGGGAATTTGCTGCCATTCACCGTGAAGACGATGGCCGAAAAATCGGGCTTGCCCACCAGCGCCGCGATGAGGGGCGTGATCAGGTCCTTCACCAGGGCGCTGACCACCGCGCCGAACGCGGCCCCTATCACTACCGCCACCGCCAGATCCAAAACGTTCCCCCGCAACATGAACTGCTTGAAGCCCTTCATGATCCCTATCCCCTTTCGTGTTGGATTGAAACGCTCCGGGCCTCAGGCACCGGAGCGCAGAAATCGTGCCAGCCGCTCCATGGCGGGCTCCAGGATGGCGCGCTCCGCGGCATAGCAGATGCGCAGCGATCCTTCGCCACCGGCCCCGAAGGCCACTCCGGGGGCCAGGCCCACGCGGGTCTCCTCCAGCAGGCGCTTGCAAAAACCGAAGGAATCCTCCAGCCCGTCGATGCGTGGAAACAGGTAGAAAGCGCCGTCCGGCTTGGGCAGGGTGATACCGGACATGCCGCGCAGCGCCTCCAGGCACAGGTCGCGGCTGGCGCGCAGCCGTTCGAGCATGGCGCGCAACTCGTCCTCCCCGTCGGCCAGCGCGGTTTCGCCGGCCTTCTGCGCGAAAGTGGGGGCGTGCGAAACGATGAACTCGTTCAGCTCCGTGGCTTTCGCCGCCAGATCGCGGCGCCCCACCAGCCAACCCAGGCGCCAGCCCGTCATGCAGTAGCTCTTGGAAAAGGAGTGCACCACCAGGACGGCGTCATCGCGCGTGGCCAGGCGCAGGATCGAGGGCACCGGGTCGCCCAGGCTGGCGCCGGAATAGTAGAGGCGGTCGTAAACTTCATCCGCCAGCAGCCACAGGCGATGCCGCCGCGCGAATTCGAGCAACCCCTTCTGCTCCTCTTCGGTGGCCACCCATCCCAGCGGGTTGGAGGGCGAGGTATAGAGCAGCAGGCGCGTGCGGGGCGTTATGGCCCGTTCGAGCGCGCCGAAATCCACGCCGTAGCGGTCGCCGCACAGAGGATGCGGCACCTGGCGCACCACCGCGTTGGCCATCATGACGCTCGAAGAGCCGTTGGGCCAGGCGGGCGTGAGCACCAGGGCCTCGTCGCCGGGGTCGAGCGTGCAGCGGATGCCCAGGTGCAGCGCCTGCACCCCGGAAGCCGTCACTACGATCTCTTCCGCCGGGTCCAGTTCCACGCCGTGCAGACGGCGGTAGCTCTCCGCTATGGCGCGCCGGAGCGAGGGCAGGCCGGCGTTCTCCGTATAGAATGTGAAGCCATCCGCCATGGCGCGGGTGGCGGCGCGCTTGATGTAATCCGGGGTGGGCAGGTTCGATTCGCCGAAATACAGGCGCAAAACTCCCTCCATACCCATGGCGATTTCAGCCAACTCGCGAATGCGCGAGCGCGGAACGGACTCCACCGAAGCGGCAATGCGCGGCATGCAAATATTCTCGCACTACCGCCGGTCATTATAATGGGGCTTTCCATGAGTGCAAGCTTCCGTGTGGCCGCCATCACCGACGAGTTCGCGGCGGATCTGGGCACCGCCCTCCGCTCCATGGCCGCCCTTGGCATGGGCGGGGCCGAACTGCGTATGCTGTGGGGCAAAAACGTGGCCGATCTCGGTGACGAGGAGCTGGACAAGGCCATTGCCACTGTTCGCGATGCCGGCCTTGAGATCGTTTCGATCGCCTCGCCGCTGCTGAAGTGCGTTCTGCCGGATGCCCCCGAAGTGGATGGTCGCTTCCAGCAGGATGCCTTCGCATCCGGCCATACCTTCGCCGACCAGCCGCGCCTGGCCAGCCGGACCTTCGAGATCGCCCGGCGCACCGGCGCGCGCATCGTGCGGGTGTTTTCCTACTGGCGCACGGTGCGGCCCGAGGAGTGTTTCGGCCGGGTTGTGGAAGCGCTGGCCCGTCTGGCGGAGGAGGCGGCCAGCCACGGGCTGATCGTGGCTCTCGAAAACGAACACGCCTGCAACATCGCAACCGGGCGCGAAACCGCCCGCGTGCTGGCGGCGCTCGATCGTCCCAACCTCCAGGTGGTGTGGGATCCCGCCAATGCACTGGTCTCCGGCGAATCGCCCTTTCCGGAGGGGTACCGGTGCCTTCCGCCGGCACGGATCGCCCACGTGCACGCCAAGGATTGCCTGGAGCAAGGCGGTAAACTGGTCTGGGGGCCACTGGGCGAAGGCGTTATCGATTGGCGTGGCCAGGTGCGGGCACTGTGGGCCGACGGTTACCGGGGCTGGCTCAGCCTGGAGACCCACTGGTCCGGGCCGGACGGCGACAAACACCAGGCCAGCCGGATATGCGGGCGCAATCTGATGTCACTTGCCCGCGTGATAGAATGAAATCTTCTACTTCCTGAGGTTTTCGTGGCTAGAATCACCCGCAAAGAGCTTAAGACCGATAAGTTTGCCCTCGAAATCGGACATGGGGTCGATTTTTTCGAGGAACACCGGCAAGAGATCATCCGTTACGGCGCCATTGCTTTGGCGGCCATTCTGCTTATTCTCGGCTACGCCGTGTATAGCCGGCACCGGCACACCGACCGCGAGGAAGCGCTGACTCAGGCCATCCAAACCCAGGAAGCCGCCATAGCTCCCTATTCCACCAACGGCGGGCTCACGTTCCCCACCCAAGCGGCCAAGGACCAGGCGGCCAGCAAAGTCTTCACCGAGATCCGTACCAAGTACTCGGGCAGCCCCGAAGCCGAGATCGCCGGCTATTACCTGGGGGCCATTCAGGCGGACGCGGGCCAGATGGTGGAAGCACAGAAGACCCTCGAGGAAGTGGCCGAAAAGGGCAATGCCCGGTATGCTTCGCTGGCCAAGCTCTCCCTGTCGCAGATCTACTTTTCGGGGGGCCAGGGCGAAAAGGGCGAGAAGCTGCTGCGCGATATGATCGCCCATCCCACGGTGTTCGTTTCCAAGGACCAGGCCACTATTTCGCTGGCCGGCTATCTGATGTCCACGAAGCCGGAGGAAGCCCGCAAGCTCCTCACGCCACTCCTCGCCCGCAACGATGCCGTGGGGCAGGTCGCGCTCACCATGGCCGGCCAACTGCCCCGCAAGTAGCGGAGCCGATGCTCTCGCACCTACGCTTTCCGGTGGAGCAGAGCCGGGGGCGGCGTTACCCCGAGCCCGATCACCCCTACCGCAACGGGTTCCAGCGCGACCGCGACCGCGTGGTGCATTCGCGCGCCTTCCGGCGCCTGGAGGCCAAGACCCAGGTGTTCGACCCCGGCCTCTCGGATCATTTCCGCAACCGCCTCACCCATACCATCGAGGTGGCGCAGATCGCCCGCACCGTGGCGGGGGTGCTCGGGTTGGACCAGGACCTGACTGAAGCCCTGGCGCTGGCGCACGATATCGGGCATCCCCCTTTCGCGCACGCCGGCGAGGAAGCTCTGAACCTCCAGATGGAGCGCTTCGGCGAGCGCTTCGACCATAACCTTCACGCGCTGCGCATTGTGGAGCGTTTCGAGCAGCGCTATGCCCGGTTTCCGGGGCTGAACCTGACCTTTGAAGTGCGCGAGGGCATGGTGAAGCACTCGCGCGATCTGGAGCCGGGCGAAGATGCCGAACTGGCCGCCTATCTGCCCGGACTGCGGCCGCCGATCGAGGCGCAGTTGATCGATTTGGCCGACGAAATCGCCTATAACGCCGCCGATCTTGACGACGCTCTCTCGGCGGGCATCCTGGTGGCTGAAGAAGCGGCCGAATGCGTGCCGCAATACCGGACCCTCTGCGAAGCCGTGGAGATGCAATTCCCGGGGGCCACCTCGCGCGAGCGTTTCTACGAATCGCTGCGCCAACTGATCGACGCGCTGGTTTCCGGGCTGATCGAGGGCACCGTGGCGAGCGCCCGCGAAGCGGCCGTGGAAAGCGTGGAGGAGGTGCGGGCGTACCCGCGCCGCCTGGCCGCCTTGACTGCCGAAACGGCCGAGACCGACGCGGCCTTGAAGCGCTTCTTGCATCGCAAGGTGTACGCATCGGCTCCGTTGGTGGAAGACCGGCGGCGCTCGATGGCCCGCATCGCCGAGCTGTTCCAGTTTTATCTGGAGAGCCCGGACCGCCTGCCGGAACCCTATGCCGGGCTGGCCGCGGCCGAGCCGGCCCACCGCGTGGTGTGCGACTACATCGCGGGCATGACCGACACCTATTTCGACCGCGTCTACGGGCAGATCATCGGCCCGGCCGTCACTCCTCGATGGCCGTGAAGTGCGAAAGTTCGGCCTCGCGAACGCCGTAAAGTTTCCTCAACTGGCGGCGGATCTCCGCGGCGATGCGTTCGGGCTGTTCGTCCGGATCGTGCTCCACTTCTACTTTGAAGAACAGGTTGGTGCGGCTCATGGGGCTAGCGTCCTCTACCCTCTATACTAGGGGAATGGCTTGTGCCATTTGCGAGACACGGCGTCCACGCCGCTTTTGCCCGGGCGTGCGCGGCGACATCTGTTCGATCTGCTGTGGAACCGAACGCGAGGTCAGCGTCGATTGCCCATTGGACTGTCCTTATTTGGAGGACGCGCATAAGCACGAGCGGCGCCCGCCGCTCGATCCCGAACAGGTGCCCCATCGCGACATCCGCGTCTCGGATGAGTTCATGATAGCCAACCAGGATCTGTGCATGTTCCTGGGCCAGGTGCTGGGGCGGTCCGCGCTGGAGACCTCCGGGGCCGTGGATTCGGATGTGCGGGAGGCCTTGGAGGGCTTGATCCAAACCTATCGTACGCTCGAAAAGGGCGTGTATTATGAAAGCATTCCGGCCAATCCCCTGGCTGCGCAAGTCTTCCGGGACGTGCAGGCAGCCGTGGCGGAGTTCCGCCGGGAGGAGCCGCGCCGCACCGGCATGTCCCGCACCCGCGATGGCGACGTTTTGGGAATCCTGGTCTTCTTCCAGCGGGTGGGCCTGGACCACGAGAACGGCCGCAAACGCGGACGCGCCTTCATCGCCACCCTGCAACAGTTTCACTCCGAGGCAGCCCCGGAAGGCGAAGCCGCATCGCCTTCGTCGCTCATTTTGCCTTGAGGCCGGACAGGCCGGATTTTTTCCACCAGACAGGCGCGTTTGCGGCCGGTCGAGACCACTTGCGCGGTATATTTGCGCGTGTCGTTGACTAATAGCTCTATGGAGCGCTCCGCCGGGTAATCGAAGGTCAGCAAATGGCCTTCTTCCATGTCGAGCAGGTCTCCCACCGTGAGAGTGGGGCCTTCCAGGCGAGCCTCCACTTGAAGGTTGGCCTCCCGCAGGAAACTCAGCACGCGCCGTTGCTCGCTTTCGCTGGCGCGGGTCTTGCGCACCGACCACTGTTGATCGAACTTGTGCCGCATCATCTTGATGACAATCGAGGGCATGCCGATGTTCATCATGCCCACGGTTTCGCCGATGCGGACTTCCACGCCGATTGAGACCACGGCCTCGTTGGGCGCCAGAATATGGAGCAATTGCGGCTCGGTCTCCACGGATTCGATGGTGAACTCGACCTCCGTGACGCCCTTCCAGGCCTCCCGCAGGTCGTGCAGGATGATGCGGAACAGGCCGTCCAGCAGGCGCTGTTCGATCTCCGTTATATCGCGCTGGATGTTGGCCGAAGACTTCCCCGTGCCGCCCAGCAACATCTCGAGGATGGGAAACACCAGCGAGGGGTTCAGCTCCAGCACGCCGTTGCCGTCATACGGCCGCAACCCCAGCGAAACCATGCAGGTGGGCGAGGGCAGGCCATCCAGAAACTCGGCATAGGAGAGCTGTTCCACGCTCACCAGATTGACGGTGAGATAAGAGCGCAGATAGGCCGAGAGACTCGAGACCAGGTTGCGGACGAAGGTATCGTGGAGCAGGTGGATGGCGCGGACCTGCGACTTGGGGATGCGGTCCGGCCGGCGGAAATCGAATAAGACGGCGGGCGTTTCGCGCTTGCTCTGGAGATTCTGAAATACCGCATCGATTTCCTGCTGCGAGAGCTCGCGGTTCATGCCTGGTTCATCTATCGGTTGGAGAAGGCGAGAGCTTTAGACGGGGCGGCCACAAAAAGGCTTTCGGCGGCGGCTTTGACGGTGCGCAGAGCGTCGTTGCCGGCAATCACGACCACCATGTGGGCGGCATCCAACGGGTTACGCGCGGCGAGCAGAAGAGCGTCGCGTTCGGAGGCGTGCAGGGCGCCATCCAGAAGGAAGGCGGCGCCGGAGTAATCCAGATCCAGGCGACCCGCCCAAGCGCCCAGAGCGGAGTTGGCTTCCGGGCGGCCGATGAAGATCACGTCGCGGTGGGCGAGCAGCTCCTCGGTGGCTTCGAAGTCCTTGAATATCGGCACCGCGCTCTCGTACTGGTCGAGAAGGCGGCTCTCGAGTAGCTCGGCGGCATAGCGGTTGGCACCGGCTTCCCGGCCGGTCCCATAGACCAGGACGGCGGAGGCCAGCCGGCCATTGATGTTCTCGACCAGGTATGCCGGGCCGGGGCCGGGGTCGGGAACCTGGAAGGGCACGCCCGCGGCCTGCAGGAACGCAGCCCCGGTAGCGGGCTGGCCGGCGTGGGTGGCGAAGAAACCGGTCATCAGCTTGAAGAAGGCATCGTCGCCTCGGCTGCGGCGCAGACCATCCAGGAACAGCACGCCGCGCGCTTCCGCCACACGAAAGGCGTCGTACTGCTCCAGTTGCAGGCCGCGGAACCGGATGCGCCACGCATCCATGGAGCGTTCCGGATCGGCGGAATTGAGCGCGCGCCAGTAGGCCGCGGAACCGGCCGCCAGCCAGATATCCGCATCCGAGGCGGGAAGAACCCAACCCTTCCACAGGCGGTCCGCGAAGCCGGCCTGCCGGGGGGCGGGCGGAGCCGCCCCCGCCGCGCGGGCGCCCGCTGCCAGAGCGGCCGGGGCGTCCCCGGTAAAGAGCTGATAACCCGAGGGAAAGAGGCCATTATCGCGGCCGCTGCCCGGCGCGACCCATTCGCGCTGGTTGGGCTTGCCGATAGCGGCCCACAGCATGAAACGCGAGGCCATATCGGCGGTCACCACCTTGGCGTCCATGGTACTCGCGCTGACCAGGGGAGCGGTGCGGAAAGCCAGGAAACCGAACTGTTCGTCGATCTGGCCGCGGTAGCGGCGATAGAGGTCCTGCCAGACCAGGTCGCGGGATTCGGGAACGTAGGGCACGTACTCGGGGAACGCATGCGGATCGGGCATGGTTTCGAGGCGCACGGCCAAGTCCTTGGCGTTGTTGTCGCTCCAGAAGAAGCCGGGGGTATCGCCAAACCATTCGTCGCGGGAACTGCGCCACAGGCGGGTGTGGGTGGTGCCCAGCTCGTACATGGCGACCTCGTTGGTCTTGGCATCGGCCATCAGCCACTCGTTGGTGTAGAGGCCGTTGTTGCGCGTGCCCAGGCGCTGGACCATTTCGTCGATATTGGCCGAGTACTGGATGGCCATGCGCGCGCGGAAGGCCACCGGGGTCCCCTGGATGTTAAAAGGCGTCTGCTGGATGGTGGTCTCAGCCAGCACCATGCCGGCATCGTTCTGATACCAATCGGTGCCGCTCTCGATGCCCCCGGGATAGCTCTCGATAAGCATGCGATGGCCGCTGGCGGGCTGGATATCCAGCAGCACGTTGGTCTGCTCAGCGAGGGTCAGGGGCCACCAGGTGACGTGACCGATCACCATTTTGCCATCCCGCGTGGCGGGGCCGGTAGCGGCGAAGGAGCTGCAGCGGTCGCGGTGCGTGCGGCGCCGGCCGGACGCTTCGGCGGTGGCGGTCCCCGGGGCGGCATAGGACGGCGGCTGGAAAGTTAGGCCTTCTAGACCTGTCGGGGTGACCGCGACAGCCTGGGCCAGTTCGCTCAGTTCCACCTCGACATTGGCTACCACGATATCGGTGAGGTCGAGGCGGCGGCCCTGCCATGTGGCGCCGGCATCCGAGGCGCCATCGGCGATGCCGCGCATTTCTTCCAGAATCTCGCGATCGAAACCGCGCAGGAACAGCGCGCTGGCCGTAGTGCGGTACTGGCCCCACTGGTCGCGGGATCCCAGGTCGGCGGCGCAGCGGTCCAGGTACTCGGGGATCTCGCGAGCCATCAGATGGCCGTGTTGATAGCCGCGCTCATAGGGGGCGCCTTCGATATGGAGATAGATCCATCCGGCTGAAGGATAGCGGTAGGCGGGACCGAAGCTCGTAATGGCGTCGCGCACGGGCCAGGCGGCGCCGGAAGCCTCATCGAGGCTGACGCCTTCAAACCAGGCGCGGCCCTGAAACGCGCCGCCCAGGCCGGCGGTGAGGAGGATCTGATCTTGAGCGCGCGTGGCGGTGAAGCGGAGGGTGACGCGGGTCCACGGGCGGGTTCCGCCGAGGGAGGCGGAGTGGACGTCGAAAGGCACGGAAGCCATTGAGATGGCGGCGCCTATGGCGATGGGGGAACGGTCCAGATCGCGGACCGTCAGAGCCTCGGTGCGCACCCAGCCGCTGAGTTCGTAAGGGCGTCCGATAGAGAGCAGGACGGGCGCGGAGCGGACGCAGGCATCGGGATCGCCGGGAGCGGGTTCGACGCGCAGGGCGGTGCGCCCCTCACGGGCGGCTGCCGGGTCGGGCGTGGCGAGGCCGCGAACGGCTGTCCAGGAGGCGGCGGGCTGGTCGAACGGCGCCGAGAAGATGGGGGTGGCGGCGCGCGCGCACACGGCGGCCAGAAAATAGATAAGGACGCGGGACATCACAGCCCTCCTGGTGCTTCAGGATAACAGGGGGCCGCTTTCAGGGGAAAGTCAGGGATGAAGGAGCGGCTTTACCCGCCTGAGGGTGCCGTCCATCTTCTGAAGCGGCACTCGCGCATTATCGAATCCGGTAAACCGGATCGAGTTCCAGTAACGATCTCAGTAAGTTACCGAGGCGCCGAATGAGAGGAATGGCCATTCGAAGCATTTTACAGGCCTCCTTCTAATACCAACTCTGTCGAAATCCTACATCATTTGACGTATGGATTCAAGGAGATAATTCAGGTAATGTCGCTAGTATGTGAGTTGTCCGGTCGAGTTCACACGTGATCTGTCCGCTTTGGTCGGGGCGGGTGATGCTGGATAGTGGACGAAAGCCAGCAGTACTCCGCCACGGAGATGGAGCGGATGATGAAAGTTCAAGACGTGCTGCTGAAGGCCATGGCGAAGAAGA
>Ga0181520_10006805_pt1 | contig 17217 bp, 16 predicted proteins | sample PEATcosm2014_Bin_29_FD_132451 | JGI IMG/M metagenome (GOLD analysis project Ga0181520, IMG submission 132451) | Peatland microbial communities from MTU Mesocosm Facility, Houghton, MI, USA - PEATcosm2014_Bin02_30_metaG | ecosystem: Environmental > Terrestrial > Soil > Wetlands > Peat | place... | reverse complement strand
CCGATCAGGAGGCTGGTCGTGGGCAAGTGGGCCACCGATCGCGTCGCCGCTGGCACTGCCCCGGAGATCGCCGCGCAGGAGGCCATCGCCTATCTCTACAACCGCCTCGGCGGCCACGGCGGCATCATCCTCCTCGGCCCCGACGGCCGCTTCGGCCTCGCCCACAACACCCCCGGCATGGCCTGGGGCCTCGCCACCCCCTCCGGCCTCCAAACCGGCCTCATCGTCTAGCCGCCCAGCCCACTCCGCGATAATCGAATCGTGAACCTCGTCCTCGCCTCAGCATCCCCGCGCCGCCGCGAACTCCTCACCCAGGCCGGCTTCACCTTCACGGTCCACCCTGCCCACATCCCCGAAGATCCCCTCCCCAACGAAGACCCCATCGCCTACGTCACTCGTCTCGCCCGCCAAAAAGCCCAGGCTGTCTTCAACCAGCTCAAAACTGCGGGTGCCCCATCCATTCGCAGCTCCACCGCGAATGGGTGGGAAACCAGAACACCTGACCCGCAATCAACTGATGCAATGAGTCAGGGCACGACTTTAGTCGTGCCGGAAACGGCCAAAAATGATCCCGGGGCTTTAGCCCCTGAGGGACATATTTCTACTGCCCCTTCAATCGTCGATTCCGATTCTCTGGTGGTGCTCGGCGCCGACACCACCGTCACCCTCGACAACCACATCCTCGGCAAACCTGAAAGCGAAGCCGACGCCGCCCGCATGCTCCGTCTTCTCTCTGGCCGCACCCATCACGTCATCACCGGCGTCGCCGTCGTCACCGTCGCCCGCACCGAGGTCGCTGCCGAAGTCACCGCCGTCCGCTTCCTCACCCTCTCCGGCGCCGAAATCGACGCCTACATCGCCACCGGCGAGCCCATGGACAAGGCCGGCGCCTACGCCATCCAGGGCCGCGCCGCCCGCTGGATTCCCCGCATTGAAGGCGACTACTTCAACGTCGTAGGCCTTCCTCTCGCCCTAGTCTCCACAATGCTGCAATTCCCCTGACACACCAATCAATCGGTTGCCCGCCGGGGCGACCATTGCGCCATCGCAGAGGCCTTCGTTCTCATCCCATCAACGGCCTGAGGCCTGCGACACAAGCCTTCTTTCCGCTACCCCGGCGGCAGCCCACCCCATTGCCAGAACGCCGTCGTCTGTGCCTGCGCAATCCACTTCGAAAGCTGCGCGTCCGGGAACCTCTTCACATAGGGCACTGCCCAACCAATATCCGAGCCCGAAATCGAATCCGACACATCCTGTTCCACGCCCGTCGCTTTCTTGAATATTCCCGGATCCTTCAGCCCCGCCTCCGAAATCGTCACCAGCCGATGGATCGCGCCCTTGTTCTCTGCATACAGGTCCAACCCGTTCGCCTCGCCCAGTTCCGCAATCATGATCAGCGCCGCCAGCGCGTAGAGGTGGTAGTGCAGCGCCTTCCCAGCCCGCGCCATCTCGCGCATCAGTACACCGCTCGCTTGAATCTCTCCCACGCCGATCTTGTACGCACCCACGCCCCACTTGAAATCGCGCTCATCATTCCGCGCCACGCCCGAGGCTGCTACCGCCAGCCCCGCCCAATAGAGATGGTTGTTCCACGCGTCGCTGTTTGGATTTCTGCGCTTGTCTTCCACGTAGTCTTTGATCCGGTCTGCCAGCGTCCCCAGCCAGCCCTGGATCGCCTTGTCCTGCTCCGGCGTTCCCACCCCGCTCATTCTCACCTTCAAGTACGCCATCGACGTCCCGGCCAGCAACCACTTCTGCTCATAGGTCGCCTGGTTTGTCGGCATCGTGGCCGTCCAGGACTTCGCGTCCGCAGCCGCCCCCAGCAGCGAGTACACGCATGCCGCCCCTGCCCTGCTCCCGGTCACGCGATACGCATCCGCTGCTTGGCCTGCCCACTGGCCCAGGTGCGTCGGTGCCTCCGTCGCCTTGCGCTCCGCGTCCCGCTTCGCCTCGTCGATGATCGAGTGGTTCGCGTCCGTGTAGTAGCTCTCCGCGTCCATGCTCTTCGCGAAGGGCGGCGGATCGGGACACCTATACGCCGCATCTGTCAGCGTCACCGTCTGCCCATCCCACGGCGACTTCAGCTTCTCTGCTCCGGCCGTCGCACAAACGGCTGCCATCACCGCAACCACCAGCGAAATGCGCCCCACCCTGCGTCCCGCCAGCCCACGCCTCCTGCCCAAACCGCTCATCGTGCCCTCCCCGGCTCAAAACTCAAAGACTCTTCCGCGCATAAAAGACTCAGCCGCGCCGTGACTCCGCCTCATCGAACCGACTCACCAGAATAATTCTCTAAAATCATTTGGATGCTCTTTTTGCCAATCCAGGCCAGTCCGTCTTCTCATCCATTTTCATGACTCGCACCCAACTCGGTAAACTGCAACTAGAGCGGGCGCGCATGAAACCGCCCATTCGATCAGGAGCCGACTAGTGAAAGTCCCCTTCGCAACACTCTTCGTTCTTTGCCTCGCCGCCTTCACCCTCCCCGCTCGCGCTCAGGACTCCGGCGCCGACACCTACAAAGCCAAGTGCCAGATGTGCCACGGAGCAGACGGCCTCGGCAACACCCCCGTCGGCAAGATGGCCAAGATCGTCTCTTTCAAGGACCCAACGGTCGTCAGCGCCCCAGACACCGACCTCATTGCCATCGTCAAGAATGGCAAGAACAAAATGCCCGCCAATAACGGCAAGCTCACCGGCGACCAAATCACCGCCGTCGTCGCCTACATCCGCACCCTGCAGAAGTGATAGGCCCCAGCAAGCAGTTCCCCTCCGTCCGCGCGTTCTCTACTGCCTCAGCCGCCCGGCCTAAACCCTAACCCCTGAACCCTGTCTCTCATGACCGTCTTCCTCACCACCCCGCGCCTCGTCCTCCGTCGCTGGCGCCCCGCTGACCGCGAACCCTTTCGCGCCATCAACGCCGACTCGCGCGTAATGGAGTTCTTTCCCTCGACCCTCACCTCCGCTGAGTCCGACGACCTCGCTGATCGCATCGATGCCCACTTCAGCGAACACGGATTCGGCGGATTCGCGGCCGAGCTCCGCACGACCGGCGCATTCATCGGCTTCATCGGTCTCGCCGTCCCTAACTTCGACGCGGCCTTTCTGCTGCCGCCCTCCGCCCAGGCAAAGGAGCACCCTCCTCAGGTCGTCGAGATTGGCTGGCGGCTCGCCTTCTCCGCCTGGGGTCAGGGCCTGGCCACCGAAGGCGCACGCGCCGTCACCCGCTACGCCTTCGAGACCCTCAACCTCCCCGGCCTTGTCTCCTTCACCGTCCCTGCCAACCTCCGCTCCCGCCGCGTGATGCAGAAGATCGGCATGGTCCACGATCCGGGCGCGGACTTCGACTATCCGGGCCTGTCGGAAGGCCACGCCTTGCGCCACCACGTGCTCTACCGCCTAAGTTGTGAAAAGGTTCTCTAATCTTTAGAAACTATCTATCGATAGCGGGGCGAAGAGGAGATGCCGTCGTCTCGCATTCATGGTCTGAACGCGGTTTGATCCATAACATCTCAACTCAACCAGCCACAACAATGTTTCTTTGTTCCCCGGCTCGATCGGTTACTGAGTCAGGCGGGGATGATGATGATAATGGTGGTGGTAGTAGTGGTGATGGTGGCGGTGTATAACCACAACCACCTGCGCCTGCGCCGCGTACGGGACCGCGAGACAGCACAGAAGAGCCAATCCAAGCAGAGTCTTTTTCATATCTGATTGTCCCCCGCCGCAAGGTTCCTGTCAGAGCTATTCTGACCTACCCCGCTCACGCTCCATGTAGTGTTAACGCCAAAGGCCAAAAGCTAATGGCTAAGAGCTCGAAGCTTGCTCTTCGCGCAGTCTCTCGAAACGGTCGGAAGGCGCACACGCGGGCAACGCCGCTCTCCTCGTGCCGTTGCGCACCGACTCCGTCAACCGCGGCCTGTCCATCTCTCGCCTCAGATTGGCGATGATATCCCGTGCCATTTCAATTCGGCTGTTTTTCTTCATGACCAGATTCCTCTTTGGGTGTTCCGGGTGATTGATCGATTGATCGGTGGAGGGAGTGGCTGCGTATGCCTTGCGTACGCCTGACCTCTGACTTCTATTTCATGTATTCAGTTGAGCGGCGCTTCCAACGCCGGGTCCGGCCCCAGCCTTAACTGCACCAGAATCTCCAGCAGATTGGCCGAGTTACGAACCGTTCCGGCCAGAATCATGAGGGCCTCTGATACGGGCGCATGTTGCTCCGCCGAAGAATCGAGACTCTCACTCACTTTGTGGAGTTTCTTTGCTTCCTGTAGGATTTCTTTCGCTGGCATTCGGGACGAAGCCTTCCGGAAGCATTGCTGGAAGCTTGATCGGTCTTTGTCGCTACCGGATCGCGGCCTCACTACAGATCATCTTAGAGGTGCGTTAATCCTGCGTATGCTCACATTCGACCACCGCGAACACAAAGCTTGGAGTCTCCCAGACCCAATACCCTAGACCCCAGACCCTGCTCTTCCCACTGCATCCGCCACCAGTGCCGCTTCCATTGCCTCGCGCACCCGGTGCACCCGCACAATCGAAGCCCCCGCCAGAATCGCTGCCACCATCCCCGCCACGCTCGCCGTCTCCCGCGCCCCCACAGGCGCAACCGTGCCACCATGGAGCGGTGCCAGCGCCTGCCCCAGAAACGACTTCCGGCTCACCCCCGCCAGCAATGGCCGCCCCAGCCCGAGCAACTCCGCCTGCCGCGCCAGCAAAACAAAATTCTCCCCGCCGCGCTTCCCAAACCCGTACCCAGGGTCAAGCACAATCGCCTCCAGATCAATCCCTGCCGCCGCCGCCTTGGCCAGGCTCGCCTCCAGCCCCATCCTCACCTGCCGCATCAGTTCATCCGGCTCCAGTTGCGCCTGCGTCCCCCACTCTTCCGGCCGTCCCCGCGTATGCGTCAGCACCAGACCGCACTCTGTCTCTGCCGCCACCGCCTCCAGCCCAACTCCCCAGGAGAATCCGCTTACATCGTTCACAATCTCCGCTCCTGCTGCAAGTGCCGCCCGCGCCGTCTCCGCCTTATACGTGTCGACTGAAACAATCGCCTCCGGCCGCGCCCGCAGGACCCCTTCCACCACCGGCAGCAGCCGCGCCTGCTCCTCCTCCGCGCTCACCGCCGAAGCATCGCCATCCCCCGCACCCCCTCCAACACGTGCGCCCGGCCGCGTGCTCTCCGCCCCCAGGTCAACGATGTCCGCCCCCTCGTCGAGCAAACGAATCGCATGGGCAATCCCCATGTCCGAATCCAAAAAAACACCACCATCGGAGAAGGAGTCCGGCGTCACGTTCACCACGCCCATCACCAGCGTCCGCCGCCCCAGCTCAAGCGTCCGTGTCCGCAGCTTCCACGTTGTCGCCGGTCGAATCAATGTTGTTGCTGCTCTCGTCAACCCACGTCCTTCCGTTTTCCCCTTCGTGCCAACGCAAATCCAGCCGCCTGTCCATGCTACCCCGCGTACGGGCGATCGGGCCCGGTTTCCTTGCTGCTACACTTCCGATCATGCTTCTCCCTCGGCGACTCTCCCTCCTCCTTTTCGCGCTCGCATTCGTTCCTGCCGCGCTCTCGGCACAGACTCCATCGCATCATCCGGCCGCAAGCTCCACATCCCGCCCTGCGCCCGCCAAAGGTCCCCTCGCCGACCGCATTGCCGCCATCCTTGCCGATCACGCGCTCGACCAGGCCGAATTTGGCATCAGCGTCGTCACCCTCGACGGCAAGCCCCTCTATCGCCTCAACGAAGCCAAGCTCTTCATTCCCGCCTCCGACACCAAGATCCTCACCACCGCCGCCGCCTACGGCCTGCTCCCCGTCGATTCGCTCACTTGGACTACAAACGTCCTCGCCAGTGGCGTCCTCGACAGCGAGGGCATCCTCCACGGCGACCTCACCATTGTCGGCTCAGGCGACCCCACACTCAGTGCGCGCCGCTACCCCTACCAGCCCCCCACCCCCGCAACGCCCCCCAACCCGCAGACGCCAACCACACCTCAATCCGCGCCCGCCGAGCCCGAAAAGCCCCTCTCCCCCATGAACTCGCTTGACCTCCTCGCCCAGCAAGTCGAGCAGGCCGGCGTGCGCACTGTCGAAGGCAACATCGTCGGCGACGACTCCTTCTTCCTCTATGAGCCTTACGGCAAAGCTTGGGCCTGGGACGACCTGCAATGGGCCTACGGCGCACCCATCTCCGCCCTTTCGTTCAACGAAAACGCCATCGGCCTCGCCGTCAGCCCCGACCCCGCCAAACCCGAAACCACTGTCGCCTCCTGGACTCCCGATGTCGACTACTACACCCTCGATAACACCATGATCCCCAACCCCGCCGGCAAAACCGCCCACCCCGGCATCGAGCGCCGTCCCGGCTCCATGCTTGTGCGCTCCTGGGGCACGGTCGATCCCGGCTTCCACATCAACCTGGCCGTCGAAGACGCTGCCGAGTTCACCGCCACCGCTTTTGACCTTGCCCTGCTCAAGCGCGGCATCAAGGTCAAAGGCTCCCCCACATTCAGCCACCGCTATCCCGACGGCACGGGCGACTTCGAGGCCGAACGCTCCAAGCCCATCGCTGCGCTTGGCCCTTCACAAGCGTTCACCGTCACGCCGCCCCTCGCCGGCCGCCGCATCTTCGCCACTCACGACTCCGTCCCCATCGCCCAGGACATCGTCGTCACCAACAAGACCAGCCAGAACCTCCACGCCGAATTGCTCCTCCGCCTTCTCGGCAAGGTCCACGGCGACGACGGCAGCATCGCCCAGGGCATGCGCGTTGTGCGCCAGTTCCTTTTGACAGCCGGCGTCAACGACACCGACTTCTACATTTACGACGGCTCCGGCATGTGCCCCTACAATCGGATCGCTCCCCGCGCCTATACGCAGTTGCTCGCCTGGGCCGGTCGTCAATCCTGGGGCAACGACTTTCGTCTGACCCTCCCCATCGCCGGTGTCGACGGCACGCTCGTCAACCGCTTCACCAACTCTCCGCTCAAGTCCAAGCTTTGGGCCAAAACCGGCACCATGACCGGCGTGAACGCGCTCTCCGGCTATCTCACCGCCGCCAGCGGCCGTCTCCTTGCCTTCTCCATCCTCGTCAACGGACACCGCCCCGGCAGCGAAGCCGAGCTTCAAGCCGTCGACCGCATCGCCGAGGCCATCGCTGCCGCGGAGTAACAATGAGCTAACTCCGGAGCATGACAGTGTTACTGGCACGGACGGGACGGGACTGGACTGGGCCGACGCTTTAATCGTGCGTTGGGCTGTCACCGCCTTCTGAAGGCCAGTATTTGTGGCGCACGATTTCGTAATGCAGCAAGCTCGGGAACCAAGAACGCCGATTCGGCCTTTAGGTTCGCTTTCCTTTGTTGCCCTGTTGTAAGCTTGTGCAGCCCCATGGTTTATCCCACTCCGACGCAATGGAAGGAATTGCGAATGCCCAACGCATGCGCCAGATCGCGACTGCATGTCGCCTGTCTCCTGCTGGTTTCGGCCAGTTGCCTCGGTCTGCCCTCTGGATTGAAATGCCAGGCGGCACCAGTTCCGGCGCAGAGCGCTCCGGCGGCGAACGCGCCACTTCCAGCCGCTGTACAGGCCGAGCTTCAAAAACTCGAAGCCGCGCTGAAGGCGGCCCAAGCGGCGGGCGACGCAAAGGCCGAGGCAAAGACGCTCAACCAGATTGGCGCACTTCACTTTCGCACTTCGGAATTCAAGGCAGCATTGGACAGTTATAACCAGGCGCTGGCGGTTGCGCGCTCCGCGAAAAACACGCGGGAAGAGACGGCCGCGCTGGAAGGTATCGGACTTTGCTACTTCGCCGAAGGTCAGAACCAGAATGCGATGGAATTCTATCGGCAAGCGCAGGACCTAGCTGCATCCTCAGGGGACGAACAGGGACAGGCGGCGGCGCTGAATGGCATTGGCATCGTAAGCGCCAGTTTAGGCCAAGTCCAGGAGGGCCTGGATGCTCAAAGCCGCGCGCTTCCTCTGGCAAGAAAAGCAGGCGACAGCAGTCTGGAAGCTACCATCCTGTATTACGCTGGCGTCGACTGCTTTGAACTTGACAAGTCGCAGGAGTCGTTGGACTACTTCAACCAGGCGCTGCCGATCTTTCGAGCGGCGGGCGACCGTCGGAACGAAGCCGGGGTATTGAACGGCATCGCGATTGTCTCTTCCGCCCTCGGCGACAATCAGAAGGCGCTGGAATATTACAATCAGGCACTGCAAGTAAATCGCCAGGTAGGTGACCGCAACGCCGAGGCCGGAACGCTGGACAACATTGGGGTGGTGTACTCCGGTCGCGGCGAGCACGAAAAAGCGCTGGAATACTACGAGCAGGCCTTGAGCATTGTGCACTCGATAGGCGCCCGAAGCAGCGAGGCTACGGTGCTGAACAGCATCGGAGATCAATATGACACCCTTGGAGATCTGCAGAAGGCGCTGAACTTCTCCGAGCAGTCGCTCCAGATCAGGCGCGAAATCGGCGATCGCGGCGGCGAGGCCTCAGCGCTGTCTACCATCGGCGGTATTTACGCGGACCTGGGCGAGAGACAGAGATCTCTGGACAATTACAGCCGGGCGGTGCCGATTTACCGCCAAGTGGGTGACCGCGACGGCGAGGCCTCGGCGCTGATGGTCATCGGCAATATCTACTCCGACCTCGGGGAGAAGCAGAAGGCGCTGCGCTACCTCAACGAGGCGCTGCAGACTCAGCGCCAGGCCAGCGACCGCGACAGCGAGGCCGGGATATTGACCAGCTTCGGCGATGTGTACTCCGGCTTAGGGGAGAGACAGAAGGCGCTGGACTACTTCAACCAGGCGTTGCCTATTTTCCACGCGGAGGGCGACAGGAATGATGAGGCTTATGTACTGGCCCATCTCGGCGATGTTTATCGCGACCTTGGGGAGAACCAAAAGGCACTGCACTACTACGACCAGGCGCTGCCGCTGGCGACAGGCAACCTCCTGCATGAGCCTCAAATTCTAAACTCGATGATGTTGGATCTGAAGGTGCAGCGGCCCGCCCTCGCGATCTTCTATGGCAAGCAGGCGGTCAATCTATTGCAGCAGGTCAGGCGCAACATCCGGAGTCTGGACAAGGAACTGCAGTCCAGCTACCTGGCCTCAAAGGCTGACTATTACCACGATCTGGCGGATCTGTTGATTGCGCAGGGGCGGTTGGCGGAGGCGCAAGAGGTATTGAATCTGCTCAAGGAGCATGAATACTCCGATTACATTGGGGCGAACGCTGAGGGTGCGCTCAATCCGCTGACGCTGACTACCGCCGAGAGACAGGAGCAGGAGGATTATCAAATAGCTGCTGCGCTTCTTGATTCGCTCGGCGAACAGTCGGAGCAATTGAAGAAGATGAAATCACGAACGCCGGAGCAGGAGAAGCAGTACCAAGACCTTCCTGGCAAACTCGACGCGGCGACCAAAGGCCTGAATGATTATTTCGCGCAGCTGTTAGCGCTCTTTGCAAACGATAGTGAGGCAAGCAAGCAAGTTGCCGATGTGAAGGGCGACGTGGACCTGCTGAGGCAGACGATCGCGAAGCTGCCGCACACAGTTGCGATCTACACGTTGGTGAGCAAAGATCGCACCAGAGAACTTCTGATTAGCGGTACGACGACGGTGGCGAGAGAATATGTAATCCCGGAGGCGGACCTTTCCAATAAAGTAGCTCAACTCGAAGAGGCGCTGCGGAACCCGGCGCGAGACCCGCGGCCGATCGCGCTGAGCTTGTACAAAATCATGATTGCTCCGCTGAAGGCGGATTTGGATCAGGCGCAAGCGGAGACGCTCGTGTGGTCACTCGACGGGGTGCTGCGCTATGTCCCGATCAATGCGCTTTACGATGGCAAACATTACTTGGTGGAGGCGTACAACTCTGTCACCATCACACCAGCCAGTATTCCGCACCTTGATGAGCTACCGGATGTCAAGAATCTGAGTGTCGCAGCAATGGGTATTTCAAAACAATACGATCGTGGTCTGCCTGCGCTACCAGCCGTCGCCGGCGAATTGAAGCAGGTGGTGAGGGACCCCCTTGTTGAAGGCGCTAACGGAGTGTTGCCAGGTACGATTCTGCTCAATGAACAGTTCACTGAAAAGGCGATGGAAGCCCAACTCGGTGGCCGGCACGCTGTGGTGCATATTGCCAGTCATTTCGTCTTTCGATCGGGAGATGGCAGCCAAAGCTATCTGCTTTTGGCCGGCAAGGACAAGGAGGAAGGCGGATATCACCTGACAGTCTCAGATTTCAGAGAGAACAAGGATTTGCCATTGCGCTCAACAGAGCTCCTTACTCTTTCGGCATGCGAAACGGGCTTGAGTGGCACGACGAACGACGGCCGTGAAGTGGACGGCCTGGGCATGACTGCACAGCGAAAAGGAGCCAGGGCGGTGATTTCGTCGCTGTGGTCGGTCAACGACGCCAGCACCGGCCAACTGATGGGCGATTTCTATCGGCGCTGGGCCGAGGGCGCAGGCTCTGTGACGAAAGTGGAGGCTCTGCGCCAGGCACAACTGGACTTATTGTTGGGGAGAGTGAGACCGGAAGGCGGAGCGGCAGGTCGAGGGTTTTCGCAGGTGAACCGAAGAGAAGAAACGGTGCAGACCGGATACACCCACCCATATTACTGGGCACCGTTTGTCTTAATGGGGAACTGGCAATAGGGTCTGCCCGCTCATCCAATTCTTGCCGCACAACTGGCATGCTTGCGTTGGATTCAGTGCGTCAATATGATGCAAAGCCCTCAAGTCGCAAATCTACCGTCAAGGGGCCAGATTTTAGGGTTCCAGATTTGCCTCCGCTTACCCCGCGTATCATGAGAATCGAGATGCGCTTTCATCCATTTGCACCTTCCTTTGCCCTCCTGTCCTGCGCCCTCTGCCTCTCTGCGGCTTTCGCCGGATGCCGTTCCCTGCCTCCGTCCAAGCCTGAGTCCCAGTGGACCGCCGAAGAAGCTCGCGGCGCCGCAGTCTACCAACAGGCCTGCGCCCGCTGCCATTACCCCACCAACACTCACTCGCTGCACGGCCCCGGCCTCCAGGCGATCACTAAGGTCCAGGCCATGCCCTCTGGAGCACCGCCAACAGACGAGCGCCTCACCGCCGTCATCCTCCACGGCCGCAACATGATGCCCGCCACTCCGCTCTCTGATGCTCAGCTCAGCGATCTCCTTTCCTATATACACACGCGGCGACCACCGAGAACGAAGCCGACATCCACGAAACAGACCCAGCCCACCCCGCCGCCGCCCCCCGCCGCGATCTGCTCCCGCTGCCGGCCCTCGCCGCCATCGGCCTTTACATGGTGGTCCTGGCCGTTGTCGATGTCGCTTCCGTCGTGAGTGGCCAGTTCCGCCCCATCTATCTCGTTCTCGCCGCTCTCTTCATCGCCGCCGCCGCTGGCCTTCTCATGCTTTTCCGCTGGGCCTGGGCACTCACGCTTGCCGCCGTCGTCCTGCTCGCAGGACTCTTCTTCTTCAAGTCCTATACGGACCGGCAGCCCCTCTTCATCCTCGAGGGGTTCGTGAACATCATCCTCTTCCTTTACCTCGTCCGCCCCGAAGTCCGCGAAAAGCTGCGCTAGCGGCGCCTTCCAGACCTTCTTTGAGATGCCGGCCTCATCCGTACCTCCAGCCCCAACGCTCCCCTCCCGCTACAATCAGGGTGTGTTGGATCTTGTCCAAATCGCGCCCGCCCGCCTCGCCCCGGCTCCCAAGCCCGAGTGGCTCAAGGCACGCGCCCCCGTGGGCGAAAACTTCCACGACCTCAAGCGCTTGGCCCGCTCTCTCAATCTCCACACTGTCTGCGAGAGCGCTCACTGCCCCAACATCGGCGAGTGCTGGCACCACAAAACCGCCACCTTCCTGATGCTCGGCAACCTCTGCACGCGCCGCTGCGGTTTCTGCGCTGTGCCCAAGGGTCGCCCCGAGCCAATCGACTTCGACGAGCCCCGCCGCGTCGCTGAAGCCGTCCGAGCCCTCGGTCTCGAACACGCCGTCATTACCAGCGTCAATCGCGACGACGATCTCCTCGGCGGAGCCCGCGCCTTCGCCATGGTCATTCACGAGATTCGCCGCCAGGCTCCCGGCTGCCGCGTCGAGGTCCTCATCCCCGACTTTCAAGGCAACCCCGAAGCCATTCGCATCGTCGTCGACGCCCGCCCTGAGGTCCTCAATCACAACACCGAGTCCGTTCCTCGCCTCTATCGCGTCGTCCGCTCCGGCGCGCGTTATGAACGTTCTCTAGAGTTATTGCACTACTCCAAAACGCTAAACCCCGGAGGGGTCACCAAGTCCGGCGTGATGGTCGGCCTCGGCGAAGAGACTCGCGAGCTCCTCGAAGTCTTCCGCGACCTGGCCTCGGTTGGCTGCGACATTCTCACCATCGGCCAGTACTTGCGGCCCTCGCGCGACCACCTGCCCATGGCTCGGCTCTACACCCCGCGCGAGTTCGCCGAGCTCAAGATCGAGGCTCTCAAGATGGGCTTCCGCCACGTCGAGTCCGGTCCGCTCGTCCGCTCCAGCTACCACGCCCACGAGCAGGCAGCGTCCACAGGACTGATCCCGGCTTAGTCGCGATCACATGCCCGCAGCGGGCATGGCTCCGGGATACATGCTGAGCCGTCGCGAGTAGTCCGCAATCTTCACCCAGTAGATAATCCAAAGCACCAGAAACGCCCAAACTGCGACAAACCCGAGCAGCGGAATCACAATGCAGCATCCGCAAATGCTCATCGCCATACCAATTGCCTGCCCCGGCTGCGGATCGTAATTTGGTATTCCCCTCCGCGCAAACTCATTGGCAAGCGACCTCGATATGGCCATCACTACGAAAAAGCTAAACACCAGGTGGACGAACGGAATGATGAGCAGCCATACCAAACCTGGCTCCATCGTCCGCGAGACCGGCGCGCACTGGCTCAGCGCCTTCTGCAGCGTAAGAATGTAAAAGATCGCCGGAATCAGAAAAAAGATCCCGAAGACGGAAGAGAGCACCATCAGATGCCAAGGTTGAAGTAGATCGCCCATTCAAGAGTCCTCCACAGTCCCAGTTTTCTGAACCTCGCCGCGATTCTAGCCCGATTCATCCCGCCGGGACAAGATGCGTTCCCACATCAGCCGCCGGCCCCTCGACAGACTCGCTCTGCCCCGCCTGGCCGCGCCATCAATTCGGCCGCTCGCCCGGTTGTAGAATATGCACTGTTGCTGTTTCATCCAGAGGACCAGAGCGTATGGCAGTCTCCATCATGGCCGGAATTCCGGCACTCAAAGAACTCAACGGCGACCTCCGCCGTCGCATGGATCAGGCAGTCGCCACCTTCCAGGCAACCCTCGCCTCCACGCGCACCGGCCGCGCCAGCGTCCACATGCTCGATCAGGTCAAGGTCGACTACTACGGCACTCCCACGCCCATCACCCAGCTCGCCCAGGTCTCCACGCCCGAGGCCCAGCTCATCCTCATCTCGCCCTGGGACCCCACCGTCGTCAAAGAGATGGAGAAGGCCCTCCTCACCGCCGACCTCGGCCTCAATCCCCAGTCCGACGGCAAGGTCATCCGCATCCCCGTGCCGCCCATGACCGAGGAGCGCCGCCGCGATGTCTGCAAACACATCAACAAAGTCCTCGAAGAGCACCGCACCGCCATCCGCAACGTCCGCCGCGACGGCAACGACGCCCTAAAGAAGATGGCCAAAGACAAAAAGATCAGCGAAGACGATGAAAAACGCGCTCTCGAAGAGGTCCAGAAGATGACCGACGAAGAGATCCGCCGCATGGAAGAGCTCTCGCGCAAAAAAGAAGCCGAAGTCATGCAGGTGTGAGCGGCGAATCGCTCCTCTTGCCAAGCGAGCACGGCAGCCCATCTAAAACGGCGCTGCTCCGCGAGGCTTTCGCAGGTAGGCACCTGGTCTCTATCCTTCCGCAAAAAACCCGGTCTGCGATCGTGACCACTTAATCCTGCGCGCCCGCTCGATTGCGGATAACTCACCGAGCAAGCACCCCGCTCGATTCCCATCCCAAAGCCGCTCAAGGCGTCCGGTCGGATGCGGCACAGATCTGCTCCAGCCGGTCCGCTAGATCCTGGTCCGTAAAAAGATGCTGGATCAAGCCCCTCCGCACCGCCGCGTAGACAACCGGCGCCTTGTTGGCCCCAATAGCCAGCACGATCACGCCAGGAGCGCCGCCGTCGCGCGCGCGCACAGCGCAATCCTGAAGATGCGAAATCTTCACCCCGGTCCATCGCCTCAAAATGCTTTCCACCCCCTCACGCGCCTTCTCATCGAGGTTTGGGCGGGGAATCACGGCGCCGCACAAATCGCCGATGACCAGATCGTTCAGCTCCGCTCTAGGCACACCGGCCGCCCCTATCAGGCTGTCATCGTCAAAGCCAAGCGGGCGCTCGTGCGTCGACGTGCTGGTCAGCACCGCATCGATCCGCCTGATCCAGGGCACACTTTCTTCCACCCCTGCGGGATTCGGTCCTTTCGTACCGAAGATCGCCTTATAAGCTGTGATTTTTTCTATCAGCTTATGGATCGCAACAATCTCCGCTTCTTCCATGTCGGCCGGAATCAGCGCCGGCACCGCCGCAAGCGAGAGAGTGTGGCTTTGTCCCGGCTCCACGCCCGGGTTCAGAGCCTCTTCCAGCTTTGCCGCCAGCACGCTCGATGAGTGCTGCGTAATGTTCAGCCCCAGCGGCTCGCCCAGCAGAGGCACTGCCGTGCGGGCACGCGGGTCCGATCGAGCTGAAGGCGCCGCCTCCTTCATCGCGTCAATTACACTCGCCACAGTGTCGCCCCAGGAAACTCCGATCACGCTGGCCAACCCCAGAACCTCCAGCACATCCTCAACGCATGCGCTCGCGAACTCGTCAAGGCGATGCCGATACGCCGCAGCCGACGTATTCCGGCTGTGGCTCGGGTAGACGTGAACCACTGGGCCAGGCTTTTTGGACCCTTCCGCGGCCATCCTCGACAGAATTTCCGTGAGCGGCGCGGGACGAACTCTGGCTTTAATGCGCGCCAGGTCCTTCTTCCCTACTCGATCCTGAATGAATCGGGTCCTGGTTTCGAGGTATCCTTGCTGCTTGGCGCGCAGTACCAGGCGCGATACCACCGGCTGGCTCAGTCCCAGACTACGGGCAATCGTTTCTTGCGTTTGCTGCTGTCCGCATAGGTATGCGGCAGCGAGAATATCGAGATCGTCCGTCTTCTTGCGCATCTCTACCTCCGGTCCCGCAGGTGACCATAGAATAATCAATCAAATTACAAAGAAAAGCATAACGGAAATTATGCAAAGCGTCTAGAATATTCCAGTATTTCATCGCAAAATCACTATTCACAAGTGAGCCCTCATTGGCGCATGATGTCTCTTGCGTCGGGAAGGCTGCTCCGGGAGTTGCGTTGAAAGCCGCGATTCCTCCGCCACGATCGGACACGGAGCACCCCCTGAAGCGAAGACCTGCCATGGGGGTAAACATGTATTCGACCACTTCACCTCAGATTTGCGAAGCTCGCTTCGATCCCTTCTCAAACGCGGCGTCATTCCGGACTTGGCCTTCAACATCGAACTCCACACCGCGTCCTTCGAGCACGTCAGCGCCCCTTGGTTCTGCTGGCACCTCGCCATTGTCCCGCGCATTACCACCCTCGCTGGCGTCGAACTCGGACTCAACGTAATGGTCAACCCCGTCCTGCCCGAGGAGGCTGCTTCCAGGCTCCGCACGGTATCCGTCGGCTGAGCCTTCGCTCGCCAACCAGTTGAACACACGAGAAAGGATTCAAGACATCATGACCACAGAAGGTCCCGCCGTTCAAACGCTGAAGCACAATGTGCGCCGGATCTCGATCTTGATGGAAAAGATCGCTGACCTGCACGATGACACGGTCGTACACGTGGAGAAGATCATCAGGTCGCTCCCGCCTGACGATTCTCCTCCCGACGAAGGCCCCTGCCTGCAAGGAACCCATCCCTCCAGCGACCTCGAGGTATGGGAAAGCCCCAGCGGCAAACTCACCTTCTCCTTCAACCTGCAAAAGCCCTTCTACCTGCCCCGCAGGTTGGGTAAGACGCTCCTTTTTCTTGCCACTGCACCCCCCGAAGAGACACCCCTTGGACCTCGCCTTGTCGGCTACAGGAGCAGGATCGAGATCCAGGCTCATCTGCAAAAATCCGCACGGCCCGGAATTGTCATCCGCCTGCGCTACGTCAACAATGTAACCAGCCTCCTTAAGGCCGCGCTTCTTCAAAACACGCGCCGTGACCTGATCAGGATCGACAAGGAATCCGGGAACGTTGGACTTCTGCTCAAGGATGGAGGTCTGCGCGGCCTCGAAAGAACCTCAGCCCACAAGTGGCTCTGACTCCGGCCCGTAGCCCACGCTCCCCAACCCCCAACGTTCCACCCCATTGCCCTGAGCGCCCCATCCTTTCGCACCTGCATCGCGGAAGGACAGGGTGCAGGGTGTCCGTGGTCCGGCCTCTTGGGTTGCTGGCTTTCACCGCACGGTCTAGGGATACATCCTGTGCAGCGTCCGCGCGAACGGAATCGACACCCGCACGTGGTCCAGCCGGCGGATCCACGCCACCGCCCGCTCGATCCCCATCCCAAAGCCCGCATAAGGCACGTTTCCTCAGCGTCGGCATCGATGCATCCAAGGTATTTGCGCCTCGCGGAATCATGACAATTAGCCTGAGGCGTGTTGATCGTTTCTAATGAGATCACCTGGAATGAGTTCCCCCGCCACGCCCATCCCGCCCACCGAAAGCCCCGCACTTTCGCCGGCCAGCATTCGCTTGTTGCCATGGCTGGTGGCGGTAGCTTTCTTCATGGAGTCATTGGATACGACGATTCTCAACACCGCTGTGCCGAAGGTTGCGGCAGCCCTCCACGTCGGTCCACTCTCGATGAAGGCGGTGCTCGCCAGCTACACCCTTTCCCTCGCCGTGTTCATTCCCATCAGCGGATGGATGGCAGACTGGTTCGGCACGCGCCGGGTGTTTGCCGCGGCCATCGGGCTGTTCACGCTTGGGTCGCTGCTGTGTGGGCTCTGCAGCAACATTCACCTCTTGGTCGCATGCCGCATCGTGCAGGGCATGGGTGGCGCCATGATGGTGCCTGTTGGACGCCTCACACTGGTGCGCTCATTCGCCAAAGCGGATCTGCTGCGCGTGATGAGCTTCGTTTCCGTGCCGGCGCTGGTG
>Ga0181520_10006802_pt1 | contig 17229 bp, 14 predicted proteins | sample PEATcosm2014_Bin_29_FD_132451 | JGI IMG/M metagenome (GOLD analysis project Ga0181520, IMG submission 132451) | Peatland microbial communities from MTU Mesocosm Facility, Houghton, MI, USA - PEATcosm2014_Bin02_30_metaG | ecosystem: Environmental > Terrestrial > Soil > Wetlands > Peat | place... | reverse complement strand
CCGCAAGGGAGTTGTTTCAAAGCATTACGCCGGCCAGATCCGGATGGATCGCGAGCTTGGCAGGATTGGGTTCATGAGCACGCAGAGACGGGAAGACCGTTGGCAGCGTACAAGTTGCACGGAGCGCGCAGAGACACTGGGGCAGAATCCCTTTGGCCCTTCCGCGCGGCACTACTGTGCATACGCCAAGGTTGGAACGGCCCCGCCGGAAGAATCGGCTAGTTTCTACTCCATCGGCGGATACCTGTCGCTGGGGACCCCGGAGTGGTTGGCCACAAAATCTCTGCAATCGGATTGCCGCATCGTAATTTTCCTCGGGCAAGAGTGTTGCCCCAGCTTGCGCAGTTCGCCGCCCTTTGGGGCAGCCGGTCGCGCGGCCTTGGGCAAGCCTGAGAATCACGGGGCATCTCCTCCGCACATCCCCATTTCTTCCTCTTTCTCGCACTCTCATCCGGCCTTGCCGCAGGCCCCAGCAGGCTGACGCCGCTGGGCGGAAAGGTACGATGGCAAAAGAGATTTGCATCTCCAGCACGCCGCACGAAACGCGGCTTGCAATTCTTGAAGACGATCAACTCGCGGAAATCTACTACGAACGCGAAAACGAGTACACCCTGGCGGGGTCGATTTACAACGGACGCGTCACGCGCGTTCTCCCTGGCATGCAATCCGCCTTTGTGGATGTCGGCCTGGAGCGCGATGCGTTCCTTTATGTAACCGACTTCATGGAGTTGGAAGACTCCGAAGAAACCGACGAGCTGGAAAAGGCAGCGGCCACGGGCAGCAACAAGCCGCCCCGCGAGGTGCGGCACACCATCGCTCCCGAGGCTGCGAGCCAGGCAGCCAAGAGCGTTGCGCGCGGCGAAGACCGCAGTCCGCGTCCCGCCCCAAAGCCGGAACCCGAAGCGCGCCCAGAGCGTCCGGCGCCGGATCGCCCTCGCCGTTTGACGGTCGAGGCGCTTCCCGAACCCGGCGACGAAGCCGTGACCATTCCAGAGTCGCAGCTCAACGCCGAACAGGCAGAATATGAAAAGGATGAAACCGGTCCCGGCGCCAAGCGCTGGCGCGGCCGCCGCCGCCGCCGCGGAGGCCGTGGCGCGGCTGGCGCTCCTGAGGCGCAAGCCGAGGTTGGAGGATCCAGCGAGGTCTTCACCGAGCCGGAGCCGGAGTCCGAACCGGAGTCCGAGCAGGAGAGTCGCACCGAGCCAGTCTTTACGCCGGCGCCCAGGGTTGACCACGCGCACGCTGTGCCCGCGCCGTTTGTCCTGCCTGGGGAGTCGCTGTCGAAGTATGGCGGCGTGCCCGTGGAAGAGACCTCCTCGGCTGGCGCCGATGTTGCCCCGCCGGTTCGCCCGGCCAGCACCTTCAAACCCGCTACGCTGATCGAGACCCCAATCGTATGGGACGGCAGCGGCTTGCTTCCCGGCGAGTCGCTTTCAAAACACCGCGAGCGCTCTCCAGAACCAGCCGTCGAAGTGAACCCCGAACCGCATGGCGTCTTTTCCGATGCGCCCGAGGCCAGCGCCGCTGCGGATGCGGCAGAGGGTATTGAAGAAGAGGTTTTGGTCGACGAGGTGATGGAGTCCGAGTTGGAATCTGCCCCCGAGCCAGCGCCAGTTGCAGCGCCGGAGTTCCTCGCCGAAGGGCCCGACGAGGAAGAGACCGAAGAATTCGAGATGGTGGAAGAGACCACCGAGCTTGCCCCGGAACCGCAAGTAACTGAGGCTGCTCCATTGGCGACTGTCGCCGTCAAGACAGGCGACTACACGGTCGAGACCGTGATCGAACAGCCTTCCGCTGAGGAGCCGGTTGCATCCTCGGTTACCCGGCAGGACGAGACTGTTGCAGATCCCGCAACCGTCGAGCCGTCGGCAACCGAGCCGGCTGCCGACGCCGATGCCTCCCATCGCGTGGACCCCACTGCTCCCACCGGCTTCAGGCTGTTTGGCTTCGGCAAGAAGAGCAAGGAAGAAGAATCCGAGCCGGCCAAGGCCAAGCCCGCGGCCTCGGTATCGTCCTATGCCCCCGGCAGCGGCCTGATTGAAGAAGAGGTCATCGAGGAAGAGGAGTTCGAGGCGCCGCGTCATCAACATCGCGCCAAGGGCGGGGACCACGATCTCGACGATTTGGAAGAAGAGACGCTTCCCCGGCACCTGCGCACCGGCGACCTGGGCGAAATGCTCCAAGAGGCCCACCTGGATCATCGCATCCAGCTGAACTTCGACGGCAAGAACGGCGAAGACGAGGACGAAGAGGAAGAAGACGAAGGCAGCGGCGGTGCCCAGCCCACTGGTGGCGGACAGCAACAGCGCGACCGCGGCGGCCGCAATCGCCGCGGACGTGGACCGCAGCAGGGCGCTCCGGGAGGTCCGAACAAGGGCCGCACCATGACCCGGCGCTCTGCCCAGACCTCCGACCTGCCCATCATCAGCGACTTGCTCAAGCCGGGCCAGGAGATCCTGGTGCAGATTGCCAAGGAGCCTATCGCCAAGAAGGGCGCGCGCATCACCTCGCACATCGCCCTTCCGGGCCGCTTCCTGGTCTTCATGCCGACGGTCTCGCACATCGGCGTCAGCCGCAAGATCGCGGCGGACGAAGAGCGCCAGCGCCTGAAGCGGATTCTGGTCAGCGAGCGCGGCGAGGCCTCGGGCGGATTCATCGTCCGCACCGCCGCCGAGGGCGCATCGGAAGAGGACCTGCGCGCCGACCTGCGCTTCCTGCTGCACCTGTGGGACGAGATCAAGACCCGCTCCGACAGCTCCAAGTCTCCGGCGCTGATCTACCACGATCTGTCCCTGATCGAGCGCATCCTGCGCGACCAGGTCAGCTCGAACTTCTCCAATATCTGGGTCGATTCGGAAGAGAACTACGAGCGCATCGTGCGCTTCCTCAACCGCTTCTCTCCGAACCTGGTGCGGCGCGTCAAGCTCTACACCAAGGAGACTCCGCTCTTTGAGCACTTCGGAATTCAGGACGAGATCTCGAAGGCTCTGCGTTCCAAGGTGTGGCTCAAGAGTGGCGGCTCGATCGTCATCAACCAGACCGAAGCGCTGGTAGCCATCGACATCAATACCGGCAAGTACGTGGGCAAGTCGGCGCGGCTGGAAGACACCATCGTCAAGACCAACCTCGACGCGGTGCCGGAGATCGTTCGCCAGATTCGCCTGCGCGACCTGGGCGGCATCATCGTGATCGACTTCATCGACATGGACGAGCGCAAGAACCGCTTCAAGGTTCTGGCCGCCCTGGAAGAAGCGCTCAAGAGCGACCGCGCGCCGACCAAGGTGCTCCAGTTCAACGACTTCGGACTGGTGGCTATTACCCGTAAGCGCGTCAAACAATCGCTGGAGCGGACCCTCAGCGTGCCCTGCCCCACCTGCCAGGCTACCGGAATGGTGAAGAGCCCGACCACGGTCTGCAACGAGATCTACACCGAGTTGCGCAAGATGAAGAAGCACTTCGAAGGCGCCGACGTGATGCTGCGCGTGAACCCCGAGACCGTGAAGGTTCTCAAGGCCAACAACGCAAGCTGGCTAACGGAGTTCGAAGAGCTGGTGGGGAAGAATATCCTCATCAAGAGCGACGCGACGCTGCACCCGGAGCAGTTCGATATACAAGGGTAGCGAAGTGGACAGTGGTCAGTGAACAGTGGTCAGTAACAGCCAAGGCCGGAGCAACTGCTCCGGCCTTGGCTGTTCTTACTTACCAGTTTCGATACGGGACCTTTGACTCGCGAACGATACAGGAAAGCAAATTCTGACTTCTTAAGAAGCTTCGGAGCGAGCGTGACGACTGTTCCATGTTCGGGTTTGGGCCAACGTAGACTTCCTGCAATGCGGACAGTCTGCATTGCTCAAGTAGCTTTATCTTCCAAAACGGTATCAACATCGATTTTCCAGCACGGCAATCAAACCTCAGCATATCTCCATCTGAGTCAGAGGGCAATCCTTCCATCAATGGGTGTCTCGAAATTATCCGCCATTCCTTCTCGTCTTCGAACTTCTGATCTTTCATGATTAATGCAAACGCATGTAGCACGAAACGTGAGAACATCTCGATTTCAATTCTCTGATTTGCGGCCCCTACCAAGTCGAAAGGATGTGTCATCCCGAGAACTTCTGCAACGACAGCCTTCGCTACCTTTTGCTGTTCTTCAAGTTCGTAGATGCAGGGCACAATATTGAACTTTGGATGCAGAATTCGCTTAATTTCTGCCCCCTTGAATCCAAGCGCGAATCCTGCTGTTTGCCCGCCATATGCCCGCCACTGAGAAAGAGAATCTCCCACCTCCGAGAACGAGGCTACATACAGATTTACCTCCTCGTTGCCGATAGGTCCGTCAAGAGTAGCTTGCATTCCGTCGAGCAACTCAATGGAATCGCTGTCCGAACCCACCCTGCGCTTATCAACTTCCAAACGGATTAGGCTCTTGGCGTGTACGAATTCTCGCGTATCGTTCAAGCACTGGTGATGGGAAGCCCAAATTTCTTTCTCTCTGATGATTCCGAGAAGACCATCTTGGTCGGTGTAGTGATAGAGAGTTTCAGGCGGGGTTCGAGACAAAGCATCGTTCAGAATCGATTGCTGGTATTTAATAGCTTCCGTCATGCCGGTAATTCTAGATCAGGATCGACGACAATCACCATTTTCTCCCTTGGCTTGGAAGGTGCGAAGGCGCGCGTTGGAGCGCCCCGGCGGCGCAGGCGAGTCAGCAGCCCGGCCAAGGCAAATCCATCGAGAAAAGAAGTGACGATGCCTCTCGTCATACGGCCCCTCTCTCTAAATTAGACTCTCGAACAGTAATAAAATCAATCGACTTCTTAACGGATCACATGAATCTGCACACCTACTTGGAGGTTCTTCCAAGTCTGCTCTGTGGTGTAGACCGGGGCGTTGAGTGCAATCGCCAGCGCCAGGCAGGAGCGGTCACCGAGAGACAACCCGAATCTCTCGGTCGTTGCGATCAGATCGCCGGCGATCCTTGCGTGGTTCGCTGTGAAGGACTGCACAGAGGGTACCAGCCTGAGAGCGTCCTGCCAGCCTTGCGTTGGGGAGTACCCATTCTTCACCAGCTTCGATTGGACTTCAGCCAGGTTGACCGTGCTGATGACAGCATTGCCTAATACACTTGCCGTCAGCTTCTCGGCGCCTCGCTCATTCTGAATCACCGCGAGTACAGCGGAAGCGTCGAGAACAATCTCATTCATGCTTCGCTGCCTCGCGCCGTTCCGCGCTCAATTCATCGGCAAGGCTGACGCCCGGCTGGATGTATTGCTTCGCCCGCTCTTGCACCCGCCGGATGGTCTCCCGCAACGTCACAACGCGCAGCTCTCCGTCCACTACCCGCAGGTCGATGACTTCGCCCTCCGCCATCCCCAGCTTTTCCCGCATTGCCGCCGGAATCACCAGCCGCCCTTTCGCCCCAAGGCGCATCCGCACCGGATGATCCTCGACGAACGTGGGGCGTTCCCAAACGGCTTCCGGTTTTTGAACTTCCAAAGCTCCCATTTGTGCCACCTCCCAGCGTTGGTGGCATGAATATACTCTTGTGCCACTTTGTGAGCAAGTGCCACTTCCGTTGGGACAGGGCAAACGCACCATCTCAATGGACCGGATTTGAAAGGGCACGGCTTCAGCCGTGCCAATGGAAATGCCTTCAATCGAGCGGCTTTAGCCCCTGAGGGGTGACTGTCAACGGAGAAAACCGCCCCTCAGGACCTAAAAGCCGCAATTCCAGGCGGCTTTGGGCGGCACGGCTGAAGCCATGCCCTTTCAAAACATATTTCCTTCCGCGTTCTATTCGATGAGGCGTTTCCCCTGTCTGTTGGGAGCGTCGAAACTCTCGAAAATCTCACTTCTTCAGTGTCTTGTCAAAGAAGCCTATCGTGCGCACCCAGGCGGCGGTGGCTGCCGCTTTGTTGGCTTTGCCTCCGTCGCGGTCGAAGCGATGTTCGGCCCCCGGATACTCGTGAAACTCATGGGGACTGCCTGCGGCGGTCAGAATCTGGTCGAGCTGGCGCACTTTTTCGATAGGCACAGTGGCGTCGGCCTCTCCATGCAGGATCAGGACCGGGGAACTGCTGGCGGTAAAGGCCCCGCGAAACCGGGCGAGCTGCATGTCGGTTCTGGCTCCTGTAACTGCGCCGTAGTACGCCACGCCGGCCTGGACCTTGCCGGTGGCGGCCAGCCAGAGCGCGAAAAAGCCGCCATTGGAGAAACCCACTGCGCCCAGTTTCTTGCCATCCACCTTCTCGTTTTGGCGCAGCAGGTCGAGGCTGGCCACGAAATCGGCGTAGAGAGCATCGGCGTATGTGGTGAATGCGTCCTGTTTCGTTGCGGCAACGATGCCGTAGGTTTCAAGAAAGTAGGGAACCAGGACGACAAAGCCTTCCTTGACCAGCCGCTTGGCGTAATCCAGATCGTCCGCCTGCATGCCGCCGCTGGTGTGCAGCACCAGGATGGCGGGATAGGGGCCGGGGCCGTCCGGCGTCATCAGCACAGCCCGCATCTTTCCGTTTGCGCCAGTCTTGATTGTTTTTGAGCCAGCCAGTGCGGGCTGAACCAGCAACGCCCAAACGATGGCCGCTGAAAGCACTGCCTCAAACCACTTGAATCCCGTCCTCATGCGTCCCTCACCGGCAATCGCCTTACAAGATACCCAACACCCGCAACCGCACCAGCCCGCCGGCCAGCACGCCGAGCGGAGAAATGGCCACCAGGGCCAAAAGGTACCAGATGGGCTGCTTGCCGCGGGATTGCAGAGCACTGAGCGCAGCCAGAGCCAGCACCACCATTCCCAGGGCCAGCACATGGATCAGCGGGTTGGCTGCCGCGATGGCCGCGGTCACGTATCCCCCTGCCGCGGCGGCCAGAAACGAGTACCCGAGGTTGACGAAGACGTAGCTGGGCTGCGGCCGGCCTTCGACGCCCACCCAGCCCGGCACCATGCGCTGCAAGGCCGCGGTCAAAACCATCACCAGCACGGCCATGGTGGCAAAACCGGCCAGCAACGCGAGAAATGCATGCAGAATTACCACGGCTTTCTCTCCTCTTCAGTCGGCGTGCCGACCTCGCCCCGCTCGATCCGCTCCAGGAACCCCCGCGCCAGCTTGCGTTCGCCCGGATGACTCTCGCCGTGCATCGAACACAGGTCGAGAAATTCGTCGCACAGGGCATTGTGCTCTTCCTGCTGGGCCAGAATTGCCTGCAAGCCAAGCGCCAGTTGCCGAAGCTGCGCCGCCTCCTGCCAGCCGCCGGCTTCTTCGCCGGGCAAGAGCTCTACATCCGAGAAGAGTCCTTTTCTCCCCCGTGCGCACTCATCCAGGCAGGCCATGAGCTGGTCGGCAAAGGCCTTGGTCAGCGGCTCCATTTGATCGGGTTCTAGTTCGTCGCGCGAGTCCATCGATTTCCTCTCTTACTTGCCTTGCATGGCCGCTTCCACGTCATCTGCAGTATGCGGCAGCGCGGCCACGAGGTCGATGAGCTTGCCATCCGCGCCCACCAGGAAGACGCACTCGATGCGCACGCCGATCTTCTCTTCTGGAATGTAGACGCCCGGCTCGATGGTAAAGACCATACCGGGCTTGAGCACCGCCGGGTAGGACTCCACCGCATCGTGCACATCGATGCCGATCATGTGCCCCAGCCCGTGCAGCCAGTATTGGCCGAGCGGTTTGCCGTCCAGGCTTTTGCCGTGCGTGTTGATGTAGTGGTAAGCCGCGTTGTCCAGCGAATCGGGGTCTTTGCGGTCGCGGTCGTTGATCTTCGACTTGCCGGCGACGAAGGCATCGATAGCCGCCTGTTGCGCGCCCAGCACAATGTTGTAGATCTCACGCTGCCGCGGGGTAAAGTGGCCGTTGACTGGCACGGTGCGGGTAATGTCGCTGGCGTACATCGAATACTCGCAGGCCGCGTCCACCACCAGGATGTCGCCGTCCTCCATGGTGCGCGAGTTTTCGGCATAGTGCAGGGTGGTGGAGTTGATGCCCGACCCAACGATGGGCGCGTAGCTGGGCCGCTCGCAACCAGCCTCGAACCACGACGCAGTCATCTTGCCGGCGATGGCGCGCTCGGTCACGCCCGGCTTCACGGCCTTCATCATGACTCGTTGCGCCTCAATTGAGGCGTCGCTGGCCTTCCTGAGCAGAGCGATCTCTCCCGCATCCTTAACCACGCGCAACTCGGCCACCGCGCCGGTCACATCGTGCGCGGAAGTGGTTGCGTCCATGCCCAGGGTGGTCCGGGTAAAGCCCAGCAGGGCTTTGGCCTGCGGAGCATCCGGCTGCGCCCAGAGATTGCCAGCCAGCCTCCGGTCGGCGTCGATCATCTTGTTCAGCTCGGCGGGTAGCGCGGTCATGGGCTCTACGGTATCCACCCCGGCGGTCTGTGCCGCGCCCGGTGTCGCCGCGTCCAGCTTGGGGCCGGTGTACTTCTCCAAACGCAGGTTGCGCGTGGGCAGGAAGAGAATCTCGCGGTAGGAGCGCGGAGTCGCGGCGTTGGGCTCGGCGGCTGCGATCAGCAGCGCCGCCCCCGGCTCGTTCCAGCCGGTCAGGTAGTAAAAGTCCGCATCCTGCCGATAGGGGTCGAAGTCCAGTTGCGCCTCCTGGGCGGCAAACAGAACAGCGACAGCGCCATGCAGTTTGGCGGCCAGCGCCACGCGGCGCGCGCGGTAGGCCTCGGCTGGTTGCTTTTCAAGCGAATGCGCGAGCGGTGCAACCAATACCAGGATGGCGAAAACCAGAAGGGCTACAGGCTTGGAACACGGTGTTTTACACATGCAACCAGCCTCATGGAGGAGGCGATTGCTGTCAAGCGGCCTGCGGCAGCTCAGGCGCCGTTTGTTGAGGCCAGGGCTTTCTGCTCGTCCTCGGCCAGCAGGCGGTGGAATTCGCCGGCAGGGACGGGACGTCCAAACAGCCAGCCCTGAGCAAGAATGGGGCTACCAGTTCTGGCAAAATAGTGCGCCTGTAACTCAGTCTCAATTCCTTCCACGACGACTCGGAGTTTCAGTGCCTCGGCCATGGCGAGTATCTGGGGAAGAATGGAGACTGTTACCGCCTGGGTGCCAATCGCATGGGTAAACGATTTATCGATCTTTATAGCGTCGATGGAGAGCGAGTGCAGATAGGAGAGGCTGGAGTATCCAGTGCCGAAGTCGTCGATATGTACGCTATGGCCGCGCCTGCGCAGGCCGAGGATGTTTTGCTTCGCTACCACATGCCCTGCCGTGCAGCCTTCGGTAATCTCGATAGCCAAACTCTCGGGCCGCACCCTTGCCCACTCGAGCGAACGATCCAGCATGGGCAAAAAGCCAGGATCGCCCAAGTCGGCGGCAGCCACGTTGATGCTGAGTTGGAAATCGGGATGGCTGCGTAGCATCGCGCCAAAATCGCGCAGGGTGTGGCGCACGACGAGCTTGGTGATTTCTCCCACAAAGCCCCGATCCTCGGCGATCTTGATGAAGACGTCGGGGGGAATCGCAGCGCCATCTTCGTCGGACCAGCGCGCCAGGGCCTCTGCCCCGACAATCTGGCGGCTCGCCAAATCCACAATAGGTTGATAGACGATTAGCAGTTTGTCCTTGGCTATCGCTCTACGAAGCTGGCGCTCCATGTTGCGATTGCGCCCGGATAGGAATGAAAAGATCAGTCCGACGCAGGCACCGGAGAGTCCACCCATGATTGTGTACGCAACCAAGTGGATGCGATCTGCCCGCAAAGCATCCGGGATGGAGACATAGTCCGTAACGCAATTGAAGTAGCGGGCCGAGCAGCGAGTAGAGTAGAGGTTGTCTGCCACCCGGCCCTGCCCGCTGATGGACAGGACGGCTCCGGTCAGTCCCGGCAAAGCGCCGATCTGCAAGCCGGATTTGACGCCCGGGTCGTTGATCGCGGTGGAGATATAGCGGATGGGCGGAGACGCCCGGTGGGCCTCAATGTAGGGATTGAATACTACATACGAGTCGCCCTGCTGCAGGCCAACCACGCGCAGGGCGCCTACCTTGAATGGGGCAAAGTCCTTGTAAACCTTGGTGCCGTCCATTTGTAAAAAATCTGGATCGCCTAGCAGCAGCGGCTTCGACATGCGGCCCAGAGTGGCCGAGCAGTCGATTCTGCCTTCCCGAATGCGCCCCGCTTCATGCAGGTATTCCGAAGCGAAAACCAGTTTGCGAAAGTAGGCGATTTCCGCATCGGAGCAATATGGATAGGGCGAGCCGTTTATGGTGGCTAGCAGGACGCGCGACTCCTGCGAGGATGCGTCTGCCTCCGCAATGGTCCGCTCCGCGCTTTGCCGCAGCTTGCCTTCTGTGAGCCTGAATGTGATGGCGGCGCCCAGCAGATACCCGGCCATTAACCCGCCGGCCACGGCCACAACCGTGGCTGCAAGCGCGATCAAAACGCGTTGCTCGAGGGTACGCATCATTCAAAACCGCCGTGAGCCTTCCGCAGGAATCTCCCGAAGAAGAAGTACCCCCTTGTATCTACGCCTCATTCATCGGAGCGAGCAAGCAAGATGTTCAGAAGGCCGTCACAAAAGTGCCCAGAAAACACCGAGCGAAGGTTGAGCGTCCGCGCCGAGCGGCCTGTGGTGAAGGTCAGATTTTGAATGGGTACGACCTTAGTCGTGCCGCAAGTGGTTCAAAATAAACATGGCCTTTAGCCCTTGAGGGGCGGTTTTTCGGCATTTTCGGCTTTCATCACAGGCTGCTAATCCATACCAACGTGAATCTCCGATCCTTCTTCGTCTTTTGTAAGAAGGCATTGGAACTCGTCGCAGGGCACGGGCCGCCCGAAGTGCCATCCCTGAGCAAGAATCGATGGATTGCTCCCGGCAAAGTACTGGGCCTGCTCCTCGCTCTCGATGCCTTCCACCACCACCTGCAGGTTCAGTGCAGTGGCCATGGCCAATATCTGCGGAAGAATGCCCAGGGTTACCGCCTCGGTACCAATTGCATGAGTGAAGGACTTGTCGATCTTGATGGCATCCACCGCGAGCGAATGCAGGTAGGACAAGCTGGAGTATCCCGTGCCAAAGTCGTCGATATGAACGCTGTGCCCGCGCATCCTGAGTTGGCGGATCGCTTCGACCGCAGTTTCCTTTCGGGCCGTCGAGCTCTCCGTGATTTCGATGGCAAGACTCACAGCGGGAACTTCGGCCGCGGCGAGTGACCGCTCCAGCATGGGGAGAAATGCGGCATTGGAGAGATCCGTGGCTGTCACATTGATGCTAAGAACAAATTCGGGCTGACCGCGCAGCGCATCGCCGAACTCGCGCAAGGCGTGGCGGACCACTAACTCAGTTAGTTCAGTAACAAATCCGCTTTCCTCGGCCATGCGCACAAACAGTTCGGGATTCACCGCAAAGCCGTCTTCGTCTGTCCACCGCGCCAGGGCCTCCGCGCCCACGATCCGGCGGGTTTCCAATTCCACGATCGGCTGGTACACCAGGCGCAACTGGTCGTCGTGGATTGCCTTGCGAAGCTGTTGCACCATGCTGCGATTGCGCCGGTACAAGAGGGCGCCGAGAATGCCAAGGAAGGCGCCCGCCAGCCCGCCCACTCCTGTCCACACGGCGAATTGGCCGGGCTGCGCGCCAAGCACTTTGCCGCTGTCGACAAAAGCCGTGAAACAGTTGAAGTACTTGCGGGAACAGTGCGTTGCGTACAGGGTTTGGCCCACTCTCGCCCAACCGTCCCTGCCAAGAACGGTGGCGGGTGCTCCCGGTGTCTCTCCGTGCAACCAGCCAGGCTGCCGCCCCGTGTCGTCTACCTCGGTGAGGGTGAAGTTGAGGGGAAGATTCCCCAGCCGGTCAGGCCGCCAGTGAAGAAAGGAGACGAAAAAGCCGCCCCGCTGCACTCCCACTCTTGGTTCCGGATCTCCCCCCGCCATGCGTAGGTCGGTGTAGACCTCGGTGCCGTCTTTCAAGAGAAAGGCCGGCTTGAAGACTTTCTGGGATAGCTCCGAGGCACGAAACGTTGCCGAGCATTGCACCTTTCCGTTCACCATCCTGCCGCCGTCTTTCAGAAACTCCGACTCGAACAGCAGACGGTGCATGGCCGCGATCTCGGCTTCCGAACAGGCAGGTAAACCGGCTGCGGCCATCGAGGTCAGGAAGCGTTCGGAGGTCCGCGATGACTCCTCCGACCGCAACATGTAGCGCATGGCGTGACGATCCAGCTCAATCATCGCCTGGTGGAGCGTGACGAACCGGAACACCATGAAACCGCAAACCATGCCCAGTAGCGCGGAAAGAGCCGCGACGATCAAGGTGAACCTCGTTCGCTGCTGGTCGGTGCGCATCATCATGGCAAAATCGGCTCCCGGCCGCCGGTCAGGCTGCACCCCAATCGACACCTCGGTCCACCCATTCCGAATCCATCGGAACAGTGAGGGGCAAAATTCAAGAACCCATCGCGGAAATCCATCTTCCCCGCACTTCTGCTCGGATCATATCCGGCTAGCAGTAGGCTCGCGCCCACATTCCAAGCAGAAGCCAGGAATAGCAGAATACTACTCTGCCGCGGCCTTCAGCATCGCGGCCAGACTGCGATCCACGTCTTCCCTGGTCGTGGCCCAGGAGGAAACGCTGATGCGCATGGCGGTTTTTCCTTGCCAGACGGTTCCACCGCACCAGCAGGTTCCATCGGCCTGCAGCCGCGCAATGGTAGCCAGCGTCTTCTCCGCTGCGCCGAAAGAGACCAGCACCTGGTTGATGACCACATCATTCAGGATTTCGTATCCCGCGGCCTTGAGCCCGGCGGCAAAGCGGCGCGCGTGACTTGAGGTCCGCTCCACAATCTCCGCCATGCCCGAGCGGCCCAGCGAGCGCAGTCCGGCCCATAGCTCCACGCCGCGGGCGCGGCGCGACAGCTCCGGATTGTAGTAGGAGGGCTCGCGGTGTTCGCCTTGAACCAAATATGCGGCGTCCATTGACATCGCGGCGCGCAGCGCCTCGGGCTCCCGGACCATGGCGATGCCGCAGTCGTAGCCGATATTGGGCCATTTGTGTCCGTCGGTGGCCCAGGAGTCGGCCTGCTCGAAGCCCTTGGTCCACTTGTGATATTCCGGCGAGGCCGCGGCCCACAAACCGAAGGCGCCATCCACGTGAATCCACGCGCCGGCCGCGCGCGCCGCCGGGATAATGGAAGACGCCGGATCGAAGGCGCCGGAGTTCACGTTGCCCGCTTGCAGGCAGAGTATGGTGTTGGCGTCGAGATGAGGCAGTGCATCGGCCCGCATGCGTCCCTGGCTGTCCACCGGCACGCGCACCACGCGCTTGCGGCCCATGCCCAGCATTCCCAGTGCTTTCAGCACCGAGGCGTGCGCCTCTTCGCCGACCACCACGGTGATGGGTGGCGCACCGAAGAGCCCGTCGGCGTCGGCATCCCAGCCGGCGCGGGCCAGCAAAGCGTGCCGGGCGGCAGCGAGCGCGGTGAAATTGGCCATGGTAGCTCCGGTGACCACCGCGCCTCCGGTCCCCTCCGGCAGCCCAAGCATCTGTCGCACCCATTCGAGGGCAATCTCTTCGAGAGTGATGGCTGTGGGCGATTGCACAAAGAACGCAGCGTTCTGGTCCCAGGCGCTCACCAGCCATGAAGCCGCCAGCGCCATCGGCAAACAGCCGCCGTTCACAAAGCCGAAGAAGCGGCCGTTGTTCTTGGCCACGGTGGCCGGAGAGCCGTATTCGTGCAGCAGGTGCAGCACCGCCTCCGCGCTGGTCGGACCCGGCGGCAGCGGCCCGCGCAGGGCGTTGAGCGCGGCGATGGCCTGAGCAGTGGGGGCGACGGGGCGAGCATCCACGCCCTCCAGGTAGTCCATGGCGTCGCGGGCGGCGCGCTTCAGGAGAGAGGTGCGGGCTTCGGCGGCAGAGACGGAGGGGGCGGACGGATGGGGCAAATGCGAGGGTTTAGAGACAGCCATAGATATTAACCAGTTTAGCACTGGCGCCGAATTGGGCATGCACGATAGGCACCTGAAGATCGCGAATCGCGAAAGTACAACTATTTTGAAAGGGCACGGCTTCAGCCGTGCCGGAGAATCTCCAGAAAGCAGCTAGGCTTTAGCCACTGCGGGATGGTTTGGATACAGTCAATACGTCCCCCAGCGGCTAAAGCCGGCAAAATTGGCGCCGCAATCGGCACGGCTAAAGCCGTGCCCTTTCAAGACAACTCAACGACTCGAAAGCGATTTCCGAGCCTGCCGTACTCCTTCCACTTGTGATTTCCCCGCCTACTTCTTCGCCGCTGGTTTGGCGGGCTTGCCAACAGGCACATCGAAGAAGCCAATGTGCAGCTCCGACGTGGGCACGAAGTTGGTCAGGTGAACCTGAAAGTGGTCGGCATCGAGCTTTTCTACCTTGCCGTCTTGGGGCGAGCAGAAGCTGACGAGCGTCTTCCTGTCGTTTTCTGGCCGAGGGCGCTCGATGATGAGAGTGAAATCCTCAATGGGCGGCTGCCAGGTGTTGGCAGTGGTAAGGATGAAATCGACCCACCGAGGATAGAAGATTCCCGCACCTCGAGGGTTCGTGCTCTCGTTGAATCTTCGAATCAACCCCTGGAGAATGTCCGGATCAGCACAGAAACCGGTGATGACATCGGCACCCGAGTCCTTCCAGCGGCTCGCGTCTTTCTTCTTCGTCCCCGGATCTAGCGCGACCTGAAGCGATTCGACGGTCATAAAGGAAAACCCGACGACTGGCGAATACTCATGCCGGATGCGAACTGTGGAATGCGCTGGAAAAGTTTGTGTCCAATGGTATTGCAGATGAACAGTCCACCTACCCCAGGAAGGGGTATCGGATTCGAAGATCCCGACTTTGACGAGTTCATCCCTTTTGTTCTTGGGAAGCCGGTTAAAATCCGGCGAGTCAATCGCCTCCAAGTGCTTCGAATCCACCTTATCGATGAAATGGCCAAACGTCGAAATGTCGATGTGATTTGCCTTCAGAACGGCGGTCACGTTTTTGCCGTTGAGAGTGGCTGTAGCCTCTGATCCAAAATCGACGGGTTTGCCATCCACCCAGAGCTTGAAGCTCCGAAACGACTGTTCTTCCAAGGCCGGCCCAGTCGCGAATTCATTCGTATACGGCGGGATGGGAAAAGCCACCTCGGTGGTCACGTCCTGGTCCGTATCGTTGCGGAAGTCGTAATCGACGATCACCTTCTTTTCGCCGATGCGCAGCACCTCTTTGGCCATGACGATGCGGGTTTCGCGACGAGGAACGAGGCCTCCAGCGGCGATGGCGGCGGCTGAGTCGTCGGCCAGCAGAGATGCAGGGGCCACGGCAGCCAACGCGGCGGCCAGAACTACAAGGCAACGAGCAGCTTTCTGGATCATGGCCGAAAGTATGGCAGATTGGCAGGAGTCGTTCAAACTGGGGATTAAGTAGAGACGGCAGGTCGAGGGTATCGGTTTCCCACCCTTGCGACGGGAAGAACTCGCAAGGATGGGGCACGGAGCTCTTTGGCGCGTCTGGGGCGAAGTTCATCTGGCCGTAACAACCCATAGCAAGAGGGGCTCCTCGAAAGGCCGAATTCAGCTCTCTCCGCCGCACTTGCGCATTGAATTTCCACGCATTTTGGCCTATGCTAAGGATGCAGACGAATTTGTCCGCCTGAGTTGCCGTGGGCACGCCGGCTGGCGGAGAGATGAGTGGGCTTACAGCCCACTTTTTATTTGGGCCAATTTTTTGTTGGATTTGCACCGTAACTGCTGCATTTGTGCGGTGTGGTGCGGTTTCACCTGCGAGCGCTTTGCTCGATGGGGTGCTTGGGGACGATGGCGGCAAAGCTGGAAGAAATTCGGTTGGCGGCGGCGCGCGTAGCGGCTTCGCATGGGCTGGACCTGGTCGATATAGAACTGGTTGGCCCGTCGAAAGAGCGTATTCTTCGTGTATTTCTGGAGAAGAACGCCGAGGGGCGGGCGCGTCTGAAGGCGGAGATCGAGGCCGCAGCGGCCGACGCCGAGGAATTGGCCCTGCCGGAGCGGTTGCTTGAGGGCGGCCTGAAGGTCGAACAGCTTTCCGGCATCACGCACGAGGATTGCGCGGCATTCAGCCAGGATTTTGGCGTGCTGCTGGACGTGGAAGACCTGATTCCCGGCGCGGAATACACGCTGGAAGCCAGTTCTCCGGGGTTGGATCGCAAGCTGTGCCGTTGGGAAGATTTCGAGCGGTTTGCCGGAAGCCTGGTGAAGGTGCAGACCTTCGAGCCGATCCGCAACAACCGGCACTGGCAGGGACGGATGGCGGTTGGAACGGAAAAGACAATCGTGCTCGATCTTGTAGCGGTGAAACAGAACAGCAAGGCAAAGAAGACGGGTGTGAACACGGTTGAGATCGCGCTGGACAATGTGGAGAAAGCGCAACTGGTGCCGGAGATTTGAAGAAGCAGGGACGTAGGGACTGGGGACGAGGGTCTGCGGAGCAAGCATCGCGGAACGAAGCCCGACCAACGTGCGGTGGACTTAGTCCCTAGTCCCTAAGTCCCTAGTCCCTATGACAACTGAACCGGCGCGGTCGTAAAAAGCCTTCGCCGTACGAAATACACGAGAGAGCAAGCAGAGTATGGCCAGCGTTTTGTATCAAAGCATCGAGCTCTTGAGCCAGGAAAAGGGCATTGACCCCGGCATCGTTGTTGGCGCCGTTGAGGAGGCCATCGCCCTGGCTACGCGCAAGTTTTACAAAACACAGGAAAACATGCGCGGCGAGCTCAACAAGGAAACCGGTGAGATTCTGGCCTACGTCTACAAGACGGTAGTGGCCGACGACGAGCCCATTGAAGATCCGCTGAACCAGATTTCGCTCACCGAAGCCAGCTCGATCGCGCCCGGCGTCGAGGTGGGCAGCGAGATCCGGACCTATAAAGACACCAGCCCGCTGGGGCGCATTGCCGCCCAATTGGCCAAGCAGGTCATCTTCCAGAAGGTACGCGAAGCGGAGCGGGACACAGTTTTCCTGGAGTACGCCCACCGCGAAAAGGAAGTGCTGAACGCTACCGTGAAGCGGATCGAGGGTCAAGACATTATCTACGACCTGGGCAAGGCGGAAGCACGCTGCCCCAAGCGCGAGCAGTCGCGGCTGGAGCAGTTCACCATCGGCGAACGGGTGCGCGTGGTTCTTCTCAAGGTGGATCGCGCCGCCAAGGGGCCGCAGGTGATTGTCTCCCGCGCCGCTCCGGAGCTGGTGCAGAACCTCTTCCAGTCGGAAGTGCCGGAGATCTACGACAACACCGTG
>Ga0181520_10006801_pt1 | contig 17230 bp, 15 predicted proteins | sample PEATcosm2014_Bin_29_FD_132451 | JGI IMG/M metagenome (GOLD analysis project Ga0181520, IMG submission 132451) | Peatland microbial communities from MTU Mesocosm Facility, Houghton, MI, USA - PEATcosm2014_Bin02_30_metaG | ecosystem: Environmental > Terrestrial > Soil > Wetlands > Peat | place... | reverse complement strand
GGCGCCGCTTGATCTTTATCAGGCTGAATACAAGGTTGGCGTCAAGCTCTATGTGAAGCGCGTCTTTATTCTGGATGACTCCCGCGAGTTGCTGCCCCAGTATCTGCGCTTTGTGCGCGGCATTATTGACAGCGAAGATCTGCCGCTGAATGTGAGCCGCGAGATTCTTGAGCAGAACCGCGTGCTCACCAGCATTCGCACCGCCAGCGTGAAGAAGATTCTGACCGAGTTAAAAAACATTGCGGTAACTCAGCCCGACTTATATCTGAAATTCATTACGCAATATAATCGCCCGATGAAAGAAGGCCTCTACGGCGACTTTGCCAATCGCGAGGCGCTGCTTGATCTAATCCGCTTCAAGTCCACCAAGGTGGAAGGCCTGACCAGCCTCGCCGAGGCAAAACTCCGCATGAAGGATGGGCAAAAGGCCATCTATTACATTACCGGCGGTTCCGAGTCTCTGCTGCGCACCTCGCCGCTGCTGGAGATTTACAAGAAGAAGGATTTGGAAGTTCTTATCCTTGATGACGAAGTGGATGAAATTATCTTCTCCGGCGTTGATAAGTACGGCGAAATCGATCTCAAAGCGGTGAATAAAACTTCCACCGGCGATGATCTGAAGGATGAATCCGCGCCCGATAAAGCCGAGGCTTTGCAACCTCTGCTGGTCAAGCTGAAGGCGCTGCTCGGCGATCGCGTGAAGGACGTGCGCGTCTCGTCGCGGCTGGCCGACAGCCCTTCGTGCATCGTATCGGATGAAGAAGAGCCATCGCTGCAGATGCAGCAGATGATGCGCGCCATGGGCCAGCCGGAGATGCCCACGCCCAAGCCTACGCTGGAGATCAATCCCGACCATGAGATTGTGAAAAAGCTGCTGGCGCGCCCAGAGGACGCCGTCGCCGAGGACGCGGCCTGGCTGCTTTTGGACCAGGCTCTGCTGATGGAGGGCGTGCCGCTGGCCGACCCCAGCGTCTTTGTTCAGCGCCTCAACCGTATCCTAAGTCTTTCGGTTTAGGTTGATCTTGATACGGTTAATGGGATTGCTAAGATGTTGGAGGCCGGTGGTTGATGAGGATCTGTACGATCGTTGTCAACCATTGAAGCGGATAACCTGTGCGCCCACAGTGCGGAGCAACCCTATGCGAATCGTATCTTATGGCGCGATGGTTGCGTCCTCGCCCAGATAGACGCAGCCGCTGGCGCAGGTCTCCTGCACCACAATCTTGCTGAGCAGCGGAAGCGCGGGGCGCAGATGACTCCACAGCCAGCGGGCCAAGTTTTCGCTGGTGGGGTTCTCCAGGCCTTCGACCTCATTCAAACAGCGGTGGTCGATCTGTTCCTCAATGGCTTTGTAGGCGTTTTTGATCTCCGCGAAGTCCATGACCCAGCCCAAATGCGCGTCGAGCGGGCCGCTCACATGAATCGCAATATGAAAGCTGTGCCCGTGCAGACGGCGGCACTTGTGCCCTTCAGGCACATTCGGCAGCCAGTGCGCCGCCTCAATCGTAAACTCCTTGAAGATCTCCATGCTCCTATTCTACGGTTTCCCTTTGTCAACCACTCTTCTTGAGAGAGCACGATTGCGCCGGAGTCGAAAAAACTCAATAAAGAGTTCGGAGATGTGATCCGAGCGAACGCTGTTCGCTCATTCCACCATCGAATGGTCGCAAAGCGCATCCGCGAAGGCTGCAAGGGCAGCCTCAAGCGTGTGGGTCGCCTCCACCAGAGAAGCTCCACAAGCGGTCAGATACGCCGTGATTCCCAACTCCATTCGTTCCGCGCTCACCAGGGCGCGTCGAACCACCAAATCCACACGGCAGCAGCGCAGCGGAACCGCGCGCAGCAAAGCGCGCCAGCGCCGGCACGCCTCCTCGATCCTCTCCGGAGTCGCCCATTGTCCGTCCGTCGCCGACAGCAGGTCAATGTAACAACCCAGCGCATACGCCGAGCAGCCGGCCGGCGCATCCAGCTCATCGGGATCGAAGTCACCGTCCACGAGCCGCGGCCAGTAATCGCATTTGCAGCTCCAAACCGGCGAATCCGCGCCGTTCAGACGCATCAGCGCCTCGGCCAACGCAGGCAATCCAGCAGCCTCCGGCAACTGCCGCGCCAGCTCCGGCGCGCGCCGCAGATCCACCAACCCAGGCCAACAAGCATCGATCACCGGCGCTGCATTGCCCTCCGCATCCGCGCCTAGCTCGAACTCCCAGTCAGCTTCCATTGGCTCCGCCTGTCGCTGCCAGCAGAAAGCGCATCACAGTCGCCTCCGCCCAGTGAATCTCATTGCCCGCGTCCGTCGAAAGATAGCCGCAGTGGCCACCGTGAAGGGTCTCGACCAGGCGCACGTACGGATTGGCCAGAAGTTTGCCGCGCGTCTCCGCGGTCAACCGAATGAAGGGATCGTCCAGGGCACGCAGAATCAGCGTGGGCACGGCAACCTGCTCCACCACGCGGGCGCTGGCGGCGCGATGGTAGTAGTCGTCCGCGTTGCGGAAATCCCAGTAGCGCGCCACGATTTTGTTGTCGAACTCGCGGATTGAGCGCACCGGCCCGATCTCCCGCGGCGGCGCATAAATCTCCGGGAAAAGCCGCGCCTTGCGCCGGTACCGCGCCTTTAGCCCGCGCAGGAACTTCCATTCATAGACGCGATTGAAGCCCTCATGCAACGCGTCCGCGCCGGTGGCCAGGTCAATCGCCGGACAAACCGTGGCCACGGCCACCAGCGACGCGTCGTTGCCCCACTCGCCGGCCAGCTTCAACGCCAGATTGCCGCCCATCGAGTAGCCCACCAGCGCCACGCGCTGAAGGCCGTGCTGCCGGGTAAAATGGCGGACCACCGCACCCAGATCGCCGGAAAGGCCGGAGTGATAAAGCGTGGGCGTCAGCTGCTCCGTGCCGCCGCAGGTGCGCATATTCATTCGCACCACGTTGCAGCCCGCCTCCCAGGCGCGCGCCGCAACGCCCCGAATGTAACCTGACTCGGAGGAGCCTTCCAGCCCATGCGCCAGCACCACGGTCAGCCGTGCCGGGCGCACCGCCTCTGCCTGCCAATGACAATGACAGAGCACGCGGCTGCCGTCGGCCGGGTCCACCTCGACCGTCTCCGCTTCAGCCTTCAGAATAAAGGCCGGACGCGGATAAAAATTGCCCACGATCGTCTGCAAATGGCCGCCGGACAGCCCGCGCCGCGGCTCAAAGGATGGAAGCCACTCCGCCTCCAACGGCGCAGGGAAACGCGGAGTTCCTGTACATTCCGCATTTTCCCGCATCCTGTTCACTCCTCGCGCAAACTTTCGTGGTCTTTCTTCATCGTATAGCCTCCCATGCAGCCGCCGGATTCAATTGACAATAACTACCGGGATGTTTGACACTCTCCGCCGTACCTCATAGAATTCCAACCAGTTAGCACCCTAAGGAAAACCCAATGCAAATCCGCCTCCCCGGCTTGCTGTCAGCCCCCCTCTTCGGACTGCTCCTTTCAGTCTCACTTATCCAATCCGCCGATGCGCAGAATACAGAAGCCTATCAATGGACCTGGGTGGGAGGCAGCAACACCGCTAGCAATAACCCTCAGCCTGGAGTCTACGGAAAGCTGGGAACGCTGGCTGAGTTCAATATGCCCGGAAGCCGCGAAGGGGCATCAAGCTGGACAGACAGCAGCGGCAATCTCTGGCTCTTTGGGGGTTGCGGCGTGGATGCCAACGGCAATTTGGGGCTGCTCAATGACCTTTGGGAGTTCGACCCGGGCGCGAATGCATGGGCGTGGATGGGCGGAAGCAGCACAATCGGCAGCAATCCATCCGGGGGTGTTTGCGGCCCTGGTCAAAATGGCATCATCAACAACAGCGGCGCATCAGTTCCCGGAGGCATGATGAATGCTTCCAGTTGGACAGACAAGAACGGCAATTTTTGGCTTTTCGGCGGATTTGGTTACGATGGCAACGATGATCAAGGCTACCTTGGCGACCTCTGGGAGTTCAATCCTTCCACCAAACAATGGTCTTGGGTGATTGGATTTGTCTATGCAGACCCTCATAACAGTCCAGCCAATGTTCCCATGCCTTTAAACCGCACGGGCAGCGCAACCTGGACGGACAATCAGGGCAATCTATGGCTCTTTGGAGGCTATGATTTCCTTTGGCCCTATGGCTCCAGTTACACAAGCGATCTGTGGGAGTATTCGGGTGGATGGACTTTGGTGGGCGGAAATACGGGAGCCGCCTATTTTGGAGTCTATGGAACGCTGGGGAAGCCCGACTCTGGGAATATCCCTGGAAGTCGCAGCTCCGCTTCGAGCTGGACAGACAAGAGCGGTCATCTCTGGCTCTTTGGAGGTTGGGGGCTGGGCGCCGACGATGGATCTCAGCCGGGTACGCTTGTGGGTGATCTCAACGATCTTTGGGAGTTTGATCCTTCCAGCAAAGAGTGGACCTGGTGGGGCGGGTCGAGCAAAATAAGCCAACATCCAGGTGTATACGGCTCGCTGGGAGAGCCCGCCGCCGGGAACGCACCCGGAATAAGGCAAGAGGCAGCCAACTGGACTGACAGCAACGGCAACTTTTGGCTCTTTGGGGGATGGGGAACTGATAGCACCCAACAAGTCTGCGGGCCTGATGATATCTGGGAGTTCAATCCCACAGCCACCCAGTGGGCGTGGATGGGTGGAAGCGACGTGTGCGATGCGCAGGATCAGACCGGCGTCTACGGAATTCAGGGAACGCCTGCCCCGGGGAATCTTCCTCCAGGCCGCATTCTGGCCTCGACATGGAAGGATATGCGAGGCAATCTCTGGCTCTTCGGCGGAACGGGGTATAACGGAGCCCACTCCACTTTTGAAAATGGTCCATACTTGAATGATCTGTGGGTCTATCAGCCGCTGCCAGGGGACTTCTCCTTCACGGTTTCCGCGTCCTCCATTTCAATCACCGGAGGGCAGAGCGGCACAGCCACCATTACCGTCAAGCCGATAGAGGGCTTCGACCAGGCAATCAGCTTCGCTTGCTCTGGGCTGCCCTCTGGAGCAACGTGCAGCTTTTCGCCGTTAACTGTAACGCCGCCCGGCACAACCTCGACAACGCTCACCGTGACAACATCTGCCGGAAACTCATCCCTGCATCGCAACGCCGGCCCACTCTATCCTGCCTCCGCTCTGGCGGCCGCGCTCTTCTGCTTCGGTCTGCGGAGGCGGAGGCGCTTGATGCTGTTTCTCATGTTGGCGATGAGCCTGACCGGTTTTGGCCTGCTGGCCGGCTGTGGAGGCGGATCGAACTCCGGCGGAGGCTCTCAACCCATCACGGTAACCGTAACTGCAACTGCCCCATCGGCTTCGCACACGGCCACCTTCTCGCTCACCATCAACTGACGACGAGTGGCAACCTCCGCCCCATCGAGAACGTAGGCGCCTCATCTCTGCATCTTGAGAAATGAGGCGCCTCAACCCTCCTGAAGATCCAGCAAAACGTTAAAATCCCTGAGACTTAACCCCCGATGAAACCGTCCGGTAACTGGTGTAGCCTTGCGCCAGAGCTACCCCGCGAATCTATGGTGGAGGAAGAACGGGAAAGGGTTGCAGCCGAAGCAGACTCCACCCAAACTGATTCCGCTGATCCTGATTCCGCCGTTTAGGGAGAGACTCACAATGAAACGTCTTATCTGCATTCTTGCTGTTTTCCTGCTGGCGTCGCCCGCCTGGGCCGCCAAAAAACTCACCGTGCAGCAACTGAACGACTTGCTGGTTTCCTTTCAAAATAGCAAGAAGACTGACGTCGAGGCAGCCACCGAGCTTAAACAAGTTGAGCTGACCGAAGAGCTGACCCGCGCCACCATGAACAAGATTGTTACCCTGGCCCCGGGCAAATTCTCCGTGGAGCAGATCTATGTGCTCGAGGCTCGCAGCGCCACTTTGCCGCCGCCGCCCTCCGATTTGCCAACCAGCCCGGCTCCCGACGCCGCCGCGCAAAAAGCCATTCTGGATAAAGCTGCCGACTACACCGCCAAAATCTACGCCCAACTGCCGTCGCTGACCGCCATCAAAACCACCCTCCGCTTTCAGGACAATATGAAGGCCATTGACCCCTGCTCAGGTCTGGTTGGCTGCTCGGGCGGCGCGGTGGACGCCAGCAAATTCGCTCATCAGGCTTCGTTCATTCACTACATCAATTCTGTCGAGACGCCAGTCACAAGCGAACACGGGATCGAAAAGTTGCCGCCCGTAAAGGATAAAACTCCCTGGGGAGCCAACGGCATGATTGATCTTGAGGAACCCGACCCCAGCCTGAGCGTCATTCTGAACGAGGCGCAGGCCGCCGGGAACCTGCAATGGCTGCGTTGGGAGCAGATCAGTGGCCGGCAGACCGCCGTTTATGCCTTCAAGCTGCCCATCGCAAATGCACCATTCGCGGTGAGCGTCTGCTGCTTCCCGAAGAGCATTGATACCGGGAGAGCGAACTTTTACAACGCGCTGGACGCGAGCATTATCGCCGGGTCGGAAGCATCGGGGAGTGGAGGCGGCGGCGCCGTTGGCAACTTCCAGACCATTACCAATTACGACCAGCGCTTCAAGGCCAAAGTGCCCGTCCATGGCGAAGTCTTCGTTGATCCAGCCACGGGAATTGTCCTGCGGCTCATCACCCAGGCCGAGTTCAAAGCTACCGACAACGTCCAGCAAGAAGATACGCGCATCGATTACGGCCCCGTAAAGATCGGCGCAAAACTCCTGTTGCTGCCCGTCAGAACGGTGGTCAACACCCTGGTGATTCCCAATGGCGACTCCGGTACGGCCACCTTCACAACCCGCCGCACCCTGTTCACCTCCGAGTACAAGAACTACCAACTCGCCGCGCAATAGAGTATGCTCCCAAAGGCAAAGAGTCCTGGGTATCTCATCCTCGCCGCGTTCTCGTTTTTACGGCTAGGGTGGGAACCGCACACTTATTGCCTGAGTCCAGAGACAGTGAGGTGATCCATCCATTTCGCGTCGTTTGCGAAATGGGTGGAAGACCACGAACCCCAACCATCTGCTTTCGAAGTCGAACAAACCACCTCCGCAAGCATCCAGCCAAAGTCTTTAATTGGTTTGTAAAGCGGCCTCGCCGGGTGCGCTGAAAGCGATCTCCGCATAGGTGGTGCGCAGATATTTGTGCGGATTGACCGGCACATTATGGACGCGCACTTCATAGTGAAGATTGGGACCGGTTACGCGGCCTGAAAGGCCCACATAGCCGATGACCTGACCACGGGTAACGTGCTGTCCTGCCACCACCGACATGGCTGAAAGATGGGCGTAAACCGTGACCACTTCATGCCCATGATCGATCCGCACCTGGCGGCCGTATCCGTTGGCCATGGAGGCCTCCGTCACGTTTCCATCCGCAGCGGCGCGCACCGGCGAGCCAACCGGCGCGTCAATGTCAATGCCGGTATGGAAGGCGCCTTCACCGTTGATCGGATCCTGTCGCTCGCCAAAGCTGGAACCGATGCGGCCCTCCAGCGGCCAGAGCGAAGGCGCGTCGGCCAGCTCCGTCCAGTCGCCGGCAAAGTTCGACGACAATCCGCCCTCCAAGGCGCGCGAGATGCGGCCTGAAAGCGCCTGGTTACGCAGTTGATAAAACTGGTCCACGGAGAGTTTGACCTGCTGTTGGTCTGGATCGTCGGTCAAAGCGATACCGCCCGGAGCGGATTCTGCCACGTCGGAGGCCGCTTTGGTCAGCTTGCCCTGACGCAGCCCATACAGCGCGGTCACTTCATTGGCCAGCGCGCCCAGCGAAGCCACCTGCACATTGCGATCGTGTGCAATCTGCGCCATCTGCTTGTAATTCTTGCTGAGATTTTCTTTATCCTGGCGAAGCTGATTAAAGCTCTCGGTCTTCAGCAGCATCCGTGTATAAGAGCCGGCCAGGCCAACAATGGTGAAGGTTCCCACCAGGGCAGCGGCAACAAACCCGTAGACATAGCGAAGCGGCAGGGAAATCTTGCGAATCTCCCCGTCTTCATCCCGCGCAACAAATAGAATGTAATAGCGCTTGCGCAGCATCTTCGCCTCTCACCCCCGCGGACCGCGGGGCCGCAATTCGCCGTATACTGAATCGAAACCTGGAACAACGGAGTACATCTGCTCCCGGCCAGCAACCTTGCCCGCAAAGGGCCTACTTCCAGAACGTCCCTCAAAGGTAACAAACCAGACCTTTGCGAGTCAATGGAAATCTCCCATGGCTATTGGCTATATCGTTGCAGAATCGGTGCAAAATAGACCCTCTTTGAAACGAATCTCCCTCACAATCGTGCAACTCTGTCCTATTCTTGGAATGTGACCATGAAGCAATTCAATTCGGGAAGCCAAGGCGAACTCGCCCTGCTCCAAGAAATTCGCGCGCGCAGTCCCCGCCTTTCCCGCTGTGGACTCCGCCTCGGCATCGGCGACGACTGCGCGCTGCTGGCCCCGCGCCTGGGCGAAGAGATCGCCGTCACGACGGATCTGTCCATTGCCGGCCGCCACTTCCGTCTGGATTGGCATCAGCCGGAATCAATAGGCCATCGTGCGCTGGCGCGCGGACTCAGCGATCTGGCCGCCATGGGCGCGCGTCCTGTGGCCGCCTTTCTTTCGCTGGGATTGCCGCGTGAGCTGACGGTCGCCGCGGGCCGTGGCCGTGCTGCCCGATCCTGGGTGCAACGTTTTCTCGACGGCTTCTTCGCCTTGGCCGAAGCTCATAAGACTCCTCTGGCCGGAGGCGATCTGGCCGAATCGCCCATCGCTCTGGCCGACATCGTACTGGTGGGCGCGCTACCAAAAGGCCGCGCTTTGCTGCGCTCCGGCGCGCGCGTGGGTGACCTGATCTACGTCACTGGTACATTGGGCGGAGCCGCCGCCGGACTGGCCCGCCTGGCTGAACTGGCTTCGACGTCAAGCCAAACGCCGCCGCGCATCCCCAACAAGCTCGCCTTCAACCTCCGCCCGCACCTCTTTCCCCAGCCGCGCATTGCGCAGGGGCTTTGGCTTCAGCGGCGCGGCCTGGCCTCGGCGGCGCTCGACATCAGCGACGGCCTCTCCACGGATCTGACTCATCTCTGCCAGGAGTCCGAAGTCGCCGCCGAGGTCGATGCTGCGCTCTTGCCCATCCATCCCTCCGCAACTCTCAATGAGGCTTTGCACGGCGGCGAGGACTATGAACTGCTCTTCTCCGCGCCGCCCGACGCCCGCCTACCCCGCGCTTTCGCGGGCGTTCCGGTCACCTGCATTGGTCGCACCGTCAGGCAACGCAAAGGCTATCCTCTCCTTTCACTCCACACGCCTCAGGGAGCGAAGCCCTTGGAACCAAAAGGATGGGAGCATTTTTGCAAGTAAGTATCTTGAGGCAAAGCCGGAGAGTTTCGGGAACCGCTGAATAGGTCGATATTTTGAAAGAACACGATTTTAGAGGCTGCGGAAAACTCAATTGGTGTAGGTCTTGTAACAAGGGCACGACTTCAGTCGGGCCGCATTGCGGGTTACACTAAGGCTATGCAAGCCTCGACTCAAACCGCCGCGCCAAGCCGCCTTGTCCTCACCGGCTTCATGGGTTCCGGCAAGTCAACTCTCGGTCCGCTTCTTGCCGCGCGCCTGGGCTGGAAGTTTCTGGATGTGGATGAGGTAATTGAGGCCGAGGCCGGCGTAACCATTGCCGAGATCTTCGCCCGCGACGGCGAGCCGGCCTTCCGCAGAATCGAGCGCGAAACAATCGCTCGCCTCATCGCCACCGATGCGCTGGTGCTGGCCTTGGGCGGCGGAGCCATCGAGAGTGAAGCCACGCGCACCCTGCTGCTGACTGCGCCCGGAACGCTGCTTGTACATCTTGAAGTTACGCTGGAAACCACGCTGAGACGCTGCCGCGGAACCGAGCAGACTCGCCCCATTCTTGCCGACCGTGCCAACCTCGAAGCTCGCTACTTGCGCCGTCTGCCGCTTTACCGCGAGGCGCATCTTTCCCTTCCGGTGGACGCGCTTCTCCCAGAACAGGCCGTCAGCGAAATCCTGCGCGCCGCCTTTCCCGCCTGTGCAAAACTTCATCCAAAGTAATCTTGTGAACCCTTCCCCCTGAGCTCATCATCATCTACGTAAAGGGGGCCTGCCATGATGTTTCCCGACACATCCAACGCCCAGCAAAGCGCTGCTCTGCGTCAATCCGCCGAGCGCTCCCAAGCCGCTTCAAACCCCCAGTATGAGTATGCCTACTCCACCTGGACGCCCTTGCCGCCGCGCAGACAAGGATTCCCCACTAACACAATTCCAGCTTCGCGTTACGCATCAACGCAAGAAGAACTTCGCCTCATCAGCCGCTGATCACTGTTCACTGTAATATCGGAATTCCGGCGATGCGCCGCTGCCACTCCGCCGGTCCGGTTGTGTGCACGCTCGTGCCTTGAGAGTCCACGGCCACCGTCACAGGCATATCGCGCACGTCAAATTCGTAAATGGCCTCCATGCCCAGGTCCGCAAAGGCCAGCACGCGCGCGCCAATAATCGCCTTCGAGACCAGGTATGCCGCGCCGCCCACGGCCATCAGGTAGACCGCGCCAAACTCCTTGATGGCCGCAATCGCCGCCGGTCCGCGCTCGCTTTTGCCCACCATCCCCAGCAGCCCGGTTTGGGCCAGCATCTGCCGCGTGTACTTGTCCATGCGCGTCGCCGTTGTCGGTCCAGCCGGTCCCACCACCTCGTCCCGCACAGGGTCCACCGGGCCCACGTAGTAGATGAATCGCCCGCGGAAGTCCACCGGCAGCTTCTCGCCGCGATCCAGCATCTGTGTCAGCCGCTCGTGCGCCGCGTCGCGCCCGGTCAGCAGCTTCCCGGTCAGCAACAGCACTTCACCCGGCTTCCACGTCGCTGCCTCTTCACGCGTTACCGTGTCCAGATTCACCCGCCGTGCCGCGCCTGCATCGTAGCTCAGCTTAGGCCAAAGATCCAGGCTCGGCGGATCCAGAAAGACCGGCCCGCTGCCATCCAGCACAAAGTGCGCGTGGCGCGTGGCGGCGCAATTGGGAATCATGGCTACAGGCAGATTGGCCGCGTGCGTCGGATAATCCACCACCTTCACATCCAGCACAGTCGTCAGCCCGCCCAGCCCCTGCGCGCCAATCCCCAGCTGGTTCACCTTGTCGTACAGCTCAAGCCGCAGCTCCTCGCAGCGCGTCCGCGCCCCGCGCGCCTTCAACTCCTGAATGTTGATCGGCTCCATCAGCGATTGCTTGGCCAGCAGCATGGCCTTCTCTGCCGTCCCGCCGATGCCGATCCCTAACATTCCCGGCGGACACCACCCCGCGCCCATCGTCGGCACGGTCTTCAGCACCCACTCCACAATCGAGTCCGACGGATTCAGCATAATAAATTTCGACTTGGCCTCCGAGCCGCCGCCTTTGGCCGCCACCGTCACCTCGACCTTGTCGCCTTTGACCAACTCGACCGTCACCACAGCCGGCGTATTGTCCTTGGTGTTTTTGCGCGCCCCCGCCGGATCGGCCAGAATCGAAGCCCGCAGCTTGTTCTCCGGGTCCAGATACGCCCGCCGCACGCCCTCATCCACCAACGCTTGAATGTCCTTGCGCTCCTCGCCGGGAGCAGCCTCAAATGTCACGTCCAGTCCCACCTTCAGAAACGCGGTCACAATCCCCGTATCCTGGCAGATCGGCCTGTGTCCCTCGGCGCACATCCGGCTATTGATGAGAATCTGCGCAATGGCGTCCTTCGCCGCCGGCGACTCCTCGCGCTCATAAGCCTTGGCCAGGCTGGTAATGTAATCCTCGGGATGATAGTAGCTGATGTACTGCAACGCCGCCGCAACGCTCTGAACAAAATCTTCCTGCCGGATGATGGTCATGGTAGTGTTCCTCTATCCATATCAGAATACTGCCATGTGCCCTACCCTTCACGCTTTTTGCGAAAGGTAGGGCAGGTGAGCCGCTCGCTATCGCAAGCCGGGGCGGAATCATCCAATTGCTTTCTACTTCGCTTCGGGGACCGTAACCGGCTCTGGAAATGCGAGCGGCTGACCGACTTGGCGATGCTCGGCCTTGCGGTCGAGCATGGCGCGCCGTGGAACTTCGACTAGATCCTGATCGTGAGCGGCCACGCGGACTTCCAGCAGAGCGGCGCGCAGAAATTGTGAGTTGGTTGCCATTTCGGTTCCTCCATTGTCTTGCATACATCGTTTTTGACGCCACCTCCCGGCAGGGCAGAGGCTACGCAAATTGAGTTGGGTTCTCCGCGCAGGCGCGCCCGTTTGCCATGCCCGGCGGACCAATGTCTCCTAAGCGTCCAGGGAGTTAAGCCCGAAAGATTCAGGCTTCAGATTCCAAGGGTATTCCGGACTTTGAATTAATCTGCAAACGGCCTGACGGATTGGATCGGAGTCGGGATGCAGCAGGGATTCGTTCTGAATCCGCGCACGCCGTCCGCCCCTCGATTCCGCTTCCCAAGACGTGCTCGCCGTTCTATGATGAATTCCTGCAAGAGAGAAAAACAGCCTTACAATCGAGGAGGTCCACATGAGCGAGCATCAAATCCTGGCGGCACGCAATCGCAGTCGTCGTGAATTCCTGAAGGCCAGCGGTGCAGTGACCGCCGCTTTGCTGGCACCCTCGGCGGCGCTGGCCGGAACAACGAAGGCTCTCCCCGGCCTTCCCAACAACCCCCGCACCTCTGCCGCCATGCCCATGCGTAATTTGGGCAAGACCGGCTATCGCGTGGGCATCTTCTCCCTCGGCGGTCAGGCGGCGCTGGAAAAGCCCAACAACTTCGACGTCGCCGTGCCCATCGTCGAGCGCGCTCTTGACCTGGGCGTCAACTACATTGACACCTCATCCATCTACGGCGGACCGCCGCGCTGGAGCGAGCAGTATGTGGGTCGCGTGATGGCGCGCCGCCGCAACGAGGCCTTCTTGGCCACCAAAACCAAAGAGCGCACCCGCGACGACTCCATGCGCATGATCGAAAAGTCGCTCCAGCTTCTGCAAACCGACCACATCGACCTCTGGCAATTGCACGACATCGGCACCATCACCGACGTGAATGCCATCTTTGCCAAAGGCGGCGCCCTGGAAGCGCTCGTTGAGATGAAGCAGCAGAATGTGGTGCGCAACATCGGCATCACCGGCCACTATCGCCCCGACGCGCTGATGGAGTGCATCCGCCGCCATCCCTTCGACACGATTCTGATGGCCATCAACGCCGCCGACCCGCACCACTACAGCTTCAACCAGGAGCTGCTGCCGCTGGCCGTCGAGCGCCAGATGGGCATCATCGGCATGAAGATTCCGGGCCGCAGCCGCCTGCTCTCCAGTTGGACGCCGCCCTCCATTGAGGCGCAAAAGAACTCCTGGGAGGGCATGAACATCCAGACCACAACGCCCGGCACGCTCACCATGCGCGAGGCCATGCATTACACGCTCTCGCGGCCCGTCAGCACGGTCATTATCGGTTGCGACACGATTGCCCAACTTGAAGAGAACGTCCAACTGGCACGCGAATTCAAGCCGCTCAGCGACAGCCAGATGGCAGCGCTGGTCCAACGCGCCGAGCCGGTCAGCAAGCCCTCGCTCTTCTTCCGCTTCTACGACCGCGCCTGACCGCCGGAAGGCTTTGAGAGCTCAGAAGCCTTCCAGCACATCCCTCTGGGTGCCCCACCTTCGCCGCGTTTTAGTTTTTTGCGGCTAGGGTGGGATACCGATTGCATCCATCAGAGAAACGCTAGAAGCCTTCCAGCACATCCGCCACCAACTGGCGCGCAAACTCGCGTGAGAGCCGCTCCACGGCAGCCGGACTCTCTTCAAAAAAGCTGGGCAGGTTGGTGGTGGATTGATACTGCTGGCGGTAAATGTAGTTCTTGTTCTCGTAAAGCACCGCGCCGTCGCGCCCGGTCAGAGTCACCGAAAGCACCACGGTAATCACGAAGCTGGAAGACTGCTGCGTCGATGCGTTGTAGGTGAGCGGCGCAACCGTCTCCTGCAAGATCGTCCCATGCAGCACGGCGTCCGCGTCGTCCTCCGCGCCGGTGGTGATGCGCATCCGCGTGCGCGTGGCAAACTCGCGCAGCACGGCCTGCGTCAATACCGTCTCGGAATGGAAGCTCTCGGTCTTGGTGGCAAAGACCGGCACGGCCAGCGTCTTCACTCCCGGCGGCAGATGCGTGGCCGCGCCCAGCGCATGGTAGCCGCAGCCGGAAAGGGTCAGCAAGACAAAAGCCATTGAAGCCAGTGCAAAGGAGCGCATACCTCATCTTATCGCGCCGCTGCAAGGGCCGGCAGGGATGAACGGTCGAACGAACAATCAGTTGGGTGCCCTATCCATTCTGCGTTTTTTGCGGAATGGGTGGGAAACCAAGAATCTTGACCAGCCGCGTTCAAGAACAGCTTGATTTGCCAAATCAAGTGATGGCCGCAATGAACTGCCGCTAACTCGCTAACTTGCGATTTCCGCGTAGCGGAAGCTAACTAGCGAAAAGATCAATCAGATCGTCCATCAGAAGATTGAATCCGCAAACACCGCTACACAATCCATCCCCCGCCAACCACCTCATCGCCGTCATAGAAGACCGCCGACTGCCCCGGCGTAACGGCGCGCTGCGGCTCGTCGAATGTGGCCAGAACTTCTTCTGGGCTGGCAGGTTCCAGCGTCGCCCAGGCGGGTTCATGCCGGTGGCGAATCTTGATCCTTACGCGCATCGGGGCAGTGAGCGCGGGGATCGAAATCCAGTTCAAGTTGCGGGCACGCAGGGTTTGCGTGGCCAGCTCCTCGTCCGCGCCGACGGTGACGCGGTGCGTGGCCGGGTCGATTTGCAGCACGTAGAGCGGCGTGGGCGAACTGACGCCCAGGCCCTTGCGCTGGCCGACAGTGAAGTTTGCAATGCCTTCGTGGCGGCCCAACACATGACCGCTTGAGTCTGTCAGCTCGCCGGAGGTTTCGGGGAGTTGCTGGCCCTGCTCTTCCAGATAGGCGGTGAGGAACTGCTTGTAATCGCCGCCGGGGATGAAGCAGATCTCCTGCGAGTCGGGCTTTTCGGCGAGAGCGAGGCCGTGCTGGCGAGCGACCTCGCGCACCTCCGGCTTGGTCATGCGACCGAGCGGAAAGAGCGTGGCGGCAAGCTGCTCCTGCGTCAGGCCGAAGAGGAAGTAGGTCTGGTCCTTGGCCTTGTCGGCGGGCCGCTTGAGAATCCAGCGCTGGCGAACGGGGTCGAACTCGTTCACGGCATAATGTCCCGTGGCGATGCGGCTTGCGCCGATCGACTGCGCGGTCTTCAGGAGCTGGTCGAACTTGAGGTGGTTGTTGCAGAGCGAGCAGGGGATGGGCGTGCGCCCTGCCAGGTACTCGGCCACAAAGGGCCGGACGACGGCCTCTTCAAAGCGCTCCTGCTGGTTGACGACGTAGTAGGGAATGCCCAGATGCTCGGCGACGCGCCGGACGTCGTAAACATCGTCCAGCGAGCAGCAGCGGCCAGCCTTCAAAGTCTCTGCCGCGTCGGGAATGCCGTGCCGTCCGGCAAGCCGCGTCTGATCCCATAGCTGGAGGGTCAGGCCGACGACGGTGTTTTCGTCCTTTTGGGCGAGCATCGCCGCGACGGTCGAGGAGTCCACCCCTCCGGACATGGCTACGGCAATGGTTTCTGGCTTGGGCATGGGGAAGATGACCACTACAACGATTGTAAACTCGCTGCTTTGAAAGGGCACGACTTCAGTCGTGCCGTAAACCGGGCAGCGTTGCCGAGGTGGAAATTCCGTTCGAGTAAAGTCCGAATATCGTTGCACCTTCATTCCAGCACATTCATTTGATTGAGAATCCGATCTTCGAGAAGCGAGACCTGGGGCGTCCGGCATCAGGTTATCTATTGCCACGTACAAGATTTTCTCGTATTCTCAGAGTCATGGAAGTGCTTTTCACAGCCGAACTCGAAGCGAAAATTGCGCGATCCGCCACTCAGCAGGGCCGCAATCCCGGCGAAGTGGTGCAGCAAGTCGTGGCGCGGTATTTCGACGAGGAAAGCCGCTTCATCGACGCTGTGAACCGGGGCGAGAACGCGCTGCTGCACGGCAAGTACTTCACGCACGAGCAAGTGGGCCAGCGCCTTGAACGGTTCTTGAGGCCCTGATGGAACTCCGCTGGTCCATCCCCGCGGCCGAAGATTTAGAGCGCATCTGCGAATGGATCGAACGCGACAACCCCGAAGCTGCCCGCCGCGTTGCACGAACCATCTACAACAAATGCGGTCGCCTGAAGAATTCTCCCCATCTGGGACGAGCCAGCAGCCGCATGGCCGGACGCCGCGAACTTACATTTGCGCCGTTGCCTTACATCGTCGTCTATCAGGTCAAGCCAAATGCAATTGAGATTTCCCGCATCTTCCACGGCGCACAAGATTGGCCCTGAGGCGGAGATTCTGGCGTCACAATCGTTAACAGGTCGCTGGAGTGAAACCCACCCTTCGCCAGAAAAATGGCGAAGAATGGGGCACCCGGCAAGCTCAACTGCTGATGGGCTGGATCTACGCAGATGGTTTGGTATGCTTCCTGCTTGTTTTGGGTCGCAGAAGTAGAGCACCTTTCAAAAGGAGACCGATTACCGTACCCGGTATCAAATATAGAACGCAAAGCACGAGAAGCAAGACGATTCCGAAGCAACCCCAAATGAAGTGCTCTAACAGGGAAGACAGAAACATCTCAAAACCATGCCAATTAAAAGAAAGCAGACTTACTAGAAGCACCAAGGCGATCATGCAGTAACCAAAGACAGACTCCCGCCATTCAGATTTTGAAATACATAGTCGTATTCTTGTTAACATCTCGTTCCTATGCCTCCGACTTGGAAATCCACCATTTATTTTTGAACATCGACCGTGTTGTCCAGTCACTATTCATCGTTGCTTCTCTGCTAGGGCTTATTCCTCGCGCGGCAGTTTCCATCTTCTCCATGATCGATACCATTCGTTGCGGATTGGAAGTCCCGTTCAAAACCTTCCTCAGCGCTTCGAAGATTTCGAAATAGATGATAATTTCCAGCGCATCGGTTTGGTCGATTTCAAACTGCTGAGATCTCATCGCTGTCTTTGCGAACACACCAGTTTCCTTCGTGACGGCGATAAAAGCGAAGGCCCTATAGGTTCCGAGACTGTCTCGCCCAATGAGGAATGACGGTTGTTCGTCAAAGATTTTACCCTCTTTGTGGAAGTTTCTGAATTCGTCCCTCACTCCGTGGCTCAAATCCAACGGC